>Ga0302314_10002859_pt1 | contig 32031 bp, 21 predicted proteins | sample III_Palsa_N2_3_FD_200533 | JGI IMG/M metagenome (GOLD analysis project Ga0302314, IMG submission 200533) | Peat permafrost microbial communities from Stordalen Mire near Abisko, Sweden - III_Palsa_N2_3 | ecosystem: Environmental > Terrestrial > Soil > Palsa > Peat permafrost | place: Sweden... | reverse complement strand
CTCTGGCGGAGGGAGTGGGATTCGAACCCACGGTACGCGTTAACGCACACACGCTTTCCAAGCGTGCGCCTTAAGCCGCTCGGCCATCCCTCCGGCGGGACACGACATGCCTCATCGACCGCCATTTGTGCAAGACCCGTCGACCGACGGCAGTGTTGCCACGGCCGGGGCCGTCGCCCTGGCGTCCCCGGCGCGCTATCCGGCGAACTTTGCATCCCGCCATGCCAGGGCCGCCTTCAGGCCCTGGTCGCGCCGGATGCGGTTGAACTCCGCGCGCTCCGGGCCGCCGGCGCTCTCGATGTGGATGTCGGTTTCCAGCGCCGATGCCAGCGCCGCGCGCAGGCCCATCGCCTCGTAGGTGCGGTTGATCGCCCGCTTGGTCAGGCGCACCGCGGCCGGGGCCGCCGCCGCGATGTCGCGGGCGACCGCCATGGCACGCTCGAATTCCTCGCCGTCGGGAACGACGTGGTTGACGATGCCGAGGGCCTGCGCGCGCGCCGCGGTCAGCTTGTCCTCGCCGGTCAGCAGCAGTTCCTTCGCGGCTTTCGGGCCGGCGATCCAGGGCAGCAGTAGCGCCACGGCGCCGGAGCCGAACCGCACTTCCGGCGCGCCGAATTTCGTTGCCGCGGCGGCGACGGTGATGTCGCAAGCGAGCGACAGCTCGAACGCGCCGCCGATGCAGTGGCCATGCACGCAGGCGATCGTCGGCTTGGGGCAATCCCAGAACCCCATGATGAAGTCGAAATCGGCCTCCAGGATGCGGCGCCATTCGTCCGGGCCGCGCGGGCCGGCGGCGGCCGAGGCCTTCATGTCGAACCCGGCCGAGAATGCGCGCCCGGCGCCGCGCACCACGATCGCCAGCACGGCATCGTCCTCGCCGAGCGCCGCCATGGCGGCGCGCGTTTCGGCCACCAGCGTCGGGTCGAACGCATTCAGCACCTTGGGCCGGTCGAAAGTCAGGATCGCGACGTGGCCGTCGGTTTCGACCTGGATCGTCTCGTATGTCATCGCGTCATCCCCTGTCAGCCGCGGTCAAAACGATCGAGTACCTGGCAGGCCATGACGGTCGCAGTGACCGCCGCCGCTTTCAGCCCGTGGAACGGGATCGGCCGCACCGGGCGGACCGGCAGGATCGGCACATGGTCTGGCCTGAGCGCGATGCGGGCGAGTTCCTGCCCCATTGCCGTCTGCCAGCCGATGCCGCGCCCCTGGCAGCCGATCGCGACCGTCAGGCCGGGTGCCGGCTGATGCAGATGCGGCAGGTAGTCCGGGTGGATGGCCACGCGGCCGCCCCAGCGGTGGGTGAAGCGCACCGGGCCGAGGAACGGGAACAACGTGCCGACGTCGCGCACCAGATGCGCCCAGTCGCCCGGCGGTCCCGGCTCGCGATAGGGGCCGCGGCCGCCCATGAGCAGCCGCCCCTGGCCGTCGAGCCGCCAGTAGCGGATCAGCCGGCGGGTGTCGGAGATCACCTCGCCGCCGGGCAGGATGCGACGCAGCGCCGTGGCCGGCAACGGTTCGGTGGCGATCTGCAGCGAGTTGGCGGCAACGATCGAGCGGTCGAGGCCAGGGACGATGCCGTCTGCATAGGCATTGGTGCAGATCAGCACCGTCTCGGCCGTCACCTCGACACCGGCGGCGATCCGGGCGCGCCAGCGCCTGCCGTTCCGCTCGAGGCCAACCACGCGGGCCTCCCGGTGCAGCACCGCGCCGGCGCGGATGGCGGCCGCGGCAAGGCCGCGCGCGTAGGACAGCGGCTGCAGCGACCCGGCGCGGCGATCGACGAAGCCGCCGAGATAGTGCCGGTCGGTGCCGATGACGGCGGCGGTCTGCGCGCGGTCGAGCAACGCCACCGGCGCGCCGCGGCGCTGCCATTGCTCGGCGCGTCGCTGGGCGCGCGCCAGTGCCTTGGCGCCGTGGATCGCCTGCACCCAGGCGGTGCGGCGCGCCTCGGCGGCGATGTCGTGCCGCTCGATCAGCGCGAACACCACGTCGGCGGTGGCGCCGGCGAAGCGCCAGAGGCGCTCGCCTGCCTCGCGCCCGAGCATCGCCTCCAGCTCGTCCGGGTCGTATTTCAGCCCGGGGATGATCTGGCCGCCGTTGCGGCCGGAGGCACCCCAGCCCGGTTCGTGCGCGTCGAGCGCCACCACCCGGGCGCCGGCCTCCGCCAGATGCAGTACCGCCGAGAGGCCGAGATAGCCGGTGCCGATCACCAGCACATCCGCATCCGCCGAGCCGTCGAGCGGCGGGACGTCCGGTGCGGCTGCGGCGGTGTCCTGCCACAGATTCGCGTGTGCGCTGGTCTCGGCGCCGGGGGGCATCGTCGCGTTCAAAAACTCGGCGGGGTGATGGCCCAGATCACCTCCGCCTCCTCGGTTCCGGGGTTGCGGTAGCGGTGCGGCAGGGCGCTCGAAAACCCGAAGCTGTCGCCGGCTTCGAGGAGAAAGAATTTGCCGTCGACCCATAGCTCCAGCCGGCCACGCAACACCACGCCGGCTTCCTCGCCGTCGTGTGCGTACGGCGCCTCGCCGGAGGCGGCACCCGGCTGGAAGCGGCTCAGCAGCAGCTCCAGCGAACCGGCCAGCGACGGGCTCAGCAACTCGTCGGAGATGCCCGGCGCGTAGTCCAGCCGCCGCCGCCGCGTGCGTCGGACGACGCGGTCGCGCTCGGTTTCCGGCACTTCGCCCGCCTCGAAGAACCAACTGATGGTGACGCCGAGCGCCCGGCTGATCGCATGCAGCGCGTTGACCGACGGTGTCGCGAGATCGCGTTCCAGCAGGCTCAGATAGCCGACGGACAGGCCGCTCGCCGCGGCGACCGTGGCGAGGGTGAGGCTGCGGGCCTTGCGCAGGCCGCGGATTTCGCGGCCGAGGTAGCGAACCGGCGCACCGCCTGCCGCACCGGTGCGCACCGGCGCGTTGGCTGGCTGTGGCCGCAGTCGGCCGCGGTCGCGTGGAGCGTCATCCATCATCGGCGATATAAATCCACTGGTGGGAATTTCCTATTGACTAAAATTTCTGCGCAGATTTTTTATGACGAGAAGAACGACATGGGGGCTGAAGCGGGCGGTGGCACAGGGCGACGACGCCGTGATCGTCGGCGGGGGACATGCCGACCGGCCCCGCGTGTCCGCGGCGGCGGCGACGTGGCTGCTGCTGTTGCCGGCGCTGGCGCTGCTCGCCGGCTGCTTCCTGCTGCCGCTGGCCGAACTGATCGGCCTCAGCTTCAGTTCGCCGGCAGGACGGCTTGCGCCATATGCGGAGCTGCTCGGCAGCGAGGTGTATCGAAAGGTCTTCCTCAATACGTTCGGCTTTGCGGTGGTGGTCACCGCGGTGGTGCTGGCGCTGGCGTTTCCGCTGGCCCTGGCGCTCACCCGCGTCGGCCACGGCCTGCGCGCGGTGCTGTTCGCCGCAGTCCTGCTGCCGCTGTGGATCAGCGTGCTGGTGCGCACCTTCGCCTGGATGCTGCTGCTGGAGGATCACGGCCCGATCAACCGGCTGCTGATCGGCGCCGGCCTCATCGGCCATCCGCTGGCCCTGCTGTTCAACCACTGGGGCGTGCTGATCGGCATGGTGCATGTGCTGCTGCCCTACGCGGTGCTGCCGATCTATGCAGCGCTGGTGCGCATCGACCCGGCGCTGCTGCGCGCCAGCGAGGGGCTTGGCGCCAGCCGCTTCACCACCTTCCGCCGGGTGCTGCTGCCGCAGGCGCAGAGCGGCGTCGCCACCGGAGCGAGCTTCGTTTTCCTGCTGTCGCTCGGCTTCTTCATCACCCCGGCACTGCTCGGCGGCGCGCGCGACATCACGCTGGCGATGCTGATCGACAGTTTCGTCGAGGAACAACTGGTCTGGCCGCTGGCGGGCGCCGCCTCGGTCGTGCTGCTGATGGCGACGCTGGCGGTGCTGGCGCTGGCCGGGCGGGCGTTGGCGCCAGCCCGGCTGACGGGGCCGGTATGACGCAGAGGGGGGCAGGCGGCCTGCTCGACCGCTGGCTGCTGCACGGCTTTGCCGCCTTGGTGGCGGCGTTCCTGGTGCTGCCGTTGCTGGCCATCGTTCCGGCCGCCTTCAACGACCGCAGCTTCATCCTGCTGCCGCCGACCGTCTGGTCGTTCCGCTGGTGGGGCGTGTTCTTCGCCGATCCCTCCTGGCGCCGCGCGCTGGCGACCAGCCTCGAAGTGGCGAGCCTAGTCACCGTGCTGGCGACGGGTCTTGGCACCGCCGCTGCCCTCGGCCTCGCGCGGCTGGGCGGGCGGCTGCGGGCGGTGGTGCTCGCCGTGTTCGTCGGGCCGGTGGTGGTGCCGACCATCGTGCTGGCGGTGGCGCTGTATTCGGTGGCGCGCAGCCTTGGCCTCGTCGGCACGGTGCTGGCGCTGGTGGTTGCGCACAGCATGCTGGCGCTGCCCTATGCGGCGCTGAATGTCGGCGTCTCGCTGAAGGCGGTCGATCCGCGCCTGATGCTGGCAGCGACCGGCCTCGGCGCCGGCCCGTGGCACGCGCTCCGCACGGTGACGCTGCCGCTGATCCTGCCGGGCATCCTCGGCGGCGCCATTTTCGCCTTCGTCACCTCGTTCGACGAGGTCGTGCTCTCGATCTTTCTCGCCGGGCCCGAAGTCAAAACGCTGCCGGTGCGCATCTGGGAGGAAATTCGTGTCGAGCTGACGCCGGTGATCGCGGTCGCGGCCTCGCTGATGATGGCGCTGGCGCTGGCCGGCTGGGGCATCGCCCGTCTGGCCGAGACGCGCCGCGACGGACAGCGACCCGCATGAGTGCGCTGCGGCTGGAGGCGATCGCAAAATCCTTCGGCCCGGTGCCGGCGCTGCGGCCGACCGACCTCGACATCGCCGAGGGCGAGTTCCTGACCCTGCTCGGCCCGTCCGGCTCCGGCAAGACGACGATCCTGAACATCTGCGCCGGCTACCTCGCGCCCACCTCCGGCCGGCTGCATGTCGGCGGGCGCGACGTGACCTTCCTGCCGCCGCGCCGGCGCAACATCGGCATGGTGTTCCAGAATTACGCGCTGTTCCCGCACATGACGGTGTTCGAGAACGTCGCCTACGGCCTGCGCGTGCGCCGAGTCGCCGGCGCGGAGGTGCAGCGGCGGGTCGGCGAGGCACTCGCGCTGGTGCGCCTCGACGGCTTTGGCGGCCGCGCGATCCGCGAGTTGTCGGGCGGGCAGCAGCAGCGGGTGGCGCTCGCCCGCGCCTTCGTTATCGAGCCCGACATCCTGCTGATGGACGAACCGCTGAGCGCGCTCGACCGGCAGTTGCGCAAGGAGGTGCAACTCGAAGTCCGCCGGCTGCATCTCGCACGGCCGCGCACAACGCTGTACGTCACCCACGATCAGGAGGAAGCGCTGGTGATGTCCGACCGCGTCGCGGTGATGCGTGAGGGCCGCATCGTGCAGATTGGCGCCGGTGCGGAGCTTTATGAGCGCCCGGCGGACGCGTTTGTCGCGCGCTTCCTCGGTGAGTCGAACCTGATCGCGGGCACGGTGCTGTGGCTCGACGGCGAGCGCGGCGCACTGGCCGTGCCAGGGTTCGCGCGGCCGATCGAAGGCCGGCTGGCCCGCGCCTCGCTGGCGGTCGGCGGCACGGCGCTGGCGCTGATCCGGCCGGAAGCGGTCCGGCCGGAGCCGCAGGGCATTGCGGCGACCATCGCCGAGCGCGTCTACTTGGGCGAACTGGTGGCGCTGCGCCTCGCGTTGCCCGGTGGCCAGCAGATCTGGTGCCGCAGACTGGCCGGCGATCTGCCTAGTGATATTGCCACTGTCAACATTGGCTGGGACGCTGCCCGCGTGACGCTGCTGCCGGAGGCATGAACAATGAAAAAAGGGGAGACTGACATGTTGACGCGACGCACATTGACGGCGCTCGCCGCCACCGCTGGGGCGGGCCTGTTGGCCGGCCGCGCCAGGGCGGCGGATCGCCCGTTCACCTTCTGCTCCTGGGGCGGCGCACTGAGCGAGTTGGAGAAGACGGCGTTCATCGACCCCTTCGCCAAGTCGAAGGGGATCGAGGTCGCCTACGCGGCCCCGACCAACTACGCGAAGATCAAGGCGATGGTCGGCGCCAGCAGCCCGGAATGGGATCTGGTTGACACCGGCGGCCGGTTCATCTTCGAGGGCGAGGAGTTCCTCGAACCGCTCGACTTTTCCCTCATTCCGAACGCCAAAGCCCTCGATCCGGGCTGGGTGACGCCGAAGGGTGTCTTTACCGCCACGGGTGCCACCGTGATTGCCTGGAACACAACCGCCTTCCCGGCAGACAAGGGCCCGGCATCGTGGAAGGATTTCTGGGACGTCAAAACGTTCCCGGGCGCGCGTGGCCTCTACAAGGCGCTGTACTATAACTATGAAGCCGCGCTGCTGGCCGCTGGCGTCGCGCGCAACGAGATTTATCCGGTGACCGACGAGAAGGCCAAGCAGGCATTTGCGAAGCTTCGGGAAATCAAGCCGTCCGTGAAAGTGTGGTGGTCGGCCGGGGCGCAGCCGCCGCAACTGCTGTCCACCGGCGAACTGGCGCTGTCCTCGGCCTGGTCGGGCCGCGTCGCCGCGGTGATGAAGGACAAGGCGCCGGTGGCGACGACCTATGCCGACGGGATCGCCTGGGGCAATGCCTGGGTGGTGCTGAAGGGCACGCCGAATGCCAAGGTCGCGATGGAGGCGATCAACTACGCACTGGGCGACGAGGCGCAGACGCGGCTGCTGGCGCTCGGAACCTACGGCCCGGTGCTCGCCGCCGCCGCCGCCAAGGGCACGACCGAGCAGCAGGCGACGCTGGTGACCTCGCCGCAGAATCAGGCACGCATGGTCATCATGAACGAGCAGCAGGCGGCGCTCTACTCGAAGCAATATCTCGACGAGTGGAACAAGTTCCAACTGGAGTAGGCAGCCGCCGTGACGTCGCATCCTCTGACACCCTTGCTGGCGCCGCGCTCGATCGCCTTCGTCGGCGCGAGCGCCCGCAAGGACACGCCGGGCAACGACATGCTGCACGCGATCCGCCGCGGCGGTTTTGCCGGGACTGTCTGGGCGGTCAATCCGAACTATCCCGAGATCGAGGGGTTCGCCTGCTTCCCCTCGCTCGCCGACCTGCCGGCGCCGCCTGATCTGGCCGTGCTGTCGGTGAAGAACGAGCGCCTCGAAGCGACGATGGCGGAAGCGGTGGCGGCCGGCGCGCGGGCGGCGGTGATCTTCGCCTCCGGCTATCTGGCGGCAGATTCCGATCCGCCGCTCGCCGCCCGGCTCGCCGCTCTGGCCCGCGCCGCCAGCATGCCGGTGTGCGGCGGCAACTGCATGGGGTTCTACAACGACCTCGACCATGTCTGGATCTGCGGCTTTCCGAGTCCGCGGCAGCCGCGGCCGGGTTCGATCGCGCTGATCGCGCATTCCGGCAGCGTGTTCGGCGCGCTGGCGCACAACGACCCGCGGCTGCGCTTCGCCTTCGCCATCTCGCCGGGGCAGGAGTTCACCACCAGCGTCGCCGACTACCTCGACTACGCGGTCGAACGGCCTGAGGTGAAGGTCGCCGGCCTGTTCATCGAGACCGCGCGCGACCCGGCCGGGCTGGTGCGCGCGTTCGCCAACGCGGCGTGGCGCGGCGTGCCGGTGGTGGCGCTCAAGGTCGGGCGCACAGAGGCGGCGGCGGCGGCGGCGCTGACGCATACCGGCGCCATCGCCGGCAGCGACGCCGCATGGGAGGCGCTGTTCGACAAGTTTGGCGTCATCCGCGTCGATACGCTCGACGAATTGGCCGCCACGCTGTTGCTGTTTTCCACAGGGCGCCGCGCCGCGCCGGGCGCCCTGGTCTCGATCCATGACTCCGGCGGCGAGCGCGAAATGCTGATCGACCTCGCCGATCGCGCCGGCGTGCCGTTCGCGCGGATCTCGGCGTCGACCCAGAGGCGGATTTCGGAAAGGCTCGATCCCGGATTGGCGGCGGAAAACCCGCTCGATGCCTGGGGCACCGGCCGCGATTTCGTGGCGACGTTCGAGGACTGTTTTACGGCGCTCATCGAGGACGATGGCGCGGCTATCGGGATGTTCTGCGCCGATATCCGCGACAGTTATTATCTGCACGATGGCTACGCCGCCGCGGCGCGCGCCGTGGCGGCGCGCACGGACAAGCCGATCGTCTTCGCGACGAACTACACGCAGGTCCGCCACGACAACACGGCACTCGCGTTGACCGAGGCAGGCGTGCCTGTGCTCGACGGCACCCAGCATGCGCTGGTCGCGATCCGCGGCGCGCTCGCGCATCGCGATTTCCGCCAGCGGCCGGCCGATCCGCCGCCGCTCGCGCCGGCCGCCGATGGCGTGCTGTGGCGGAGACGCCTGTCCGAAGCCGGCACGACGCTCGGCGAGGGCGAGGCGCTCGATCTGCTGGCCGCCTGGGGCGTCCCCGTGGCGGGGCATCGCGTCGCCAGCGACGCCGCATCGGCGTGCGACGCAGCGGCGATGCTCGGCTTTCCCGTCGTCGCCAAGACCGCGATGCCAGGACTCCACCACAAATCGGACGTCGGCGGCGTGCATCTTGGTCTGCGGGATCCGGCATCGGTCGCAGCCGCCTACAGCGATCTTGCCGCCCGACTCGGTCCGGCCGTCACCATCGGCGCGATGGCGCCCAAAGGTGTCGAACTGGCGCTCGGCATGGTGCGCGATCCACAGTTCGGCCCGGTGGTCATGGTAGGCGCCGGCGGCACGCTGGTCGAACTGCTCGGCGACTGCCGCACCGCACTGGCGCCGTTTGGCCCGGTGACGGCACGCCGCCTGCTCGACCGGTTGGCGATCCGCCGGCTGCTCGACGGCGTTCGCGGTGCGCCGGCGGTCGATCTCGACGCGTTGTGCATGACGATCGCCCGTTTCTCCGTGCTCGCAGCCGAGTTGGCTGATCTGATCGACGAAATCGACGTCAACCCGCTGATCTGCGCCGGCGCGACGATCGTCGCCGTTGATGCGCTGGTGGTCACAAGGACTTCCCGATGGACCTGACCCTGCCGCCGGACGACGTCGCCTGGGCCGAGCGCGCCCGTACCTTCGCGGAGGAGTTTCTTTTCCCGCACGAAGAAGAACTGGAATTAACCGGCCATCTGTCGCGCGCGACAAAAGATGCGCTGCGCGCCGCGGTGGTCGAGCACGGTTTCAATGCGATCAACCATGCACGCGACGTTGGCGGCCAGGGCTGCACCCAGTTGCAGCAGACCGTGATCAACGAGCAGCTTGGCAAGGCGACCGGCGCATTATGGGCCGTCGCCTGGCATCCGGCGGTGCCGCTGAAGCACGGCACGAAGGCGCAGATCGAGAACTTCCTCGTGCCAAGCTGCCTCGGTCGCCGCCGCGCCGCGGTCGCGATCACCGAGCCCGACGCCGGCTCGGACACGCGCCTGATCCAGACGCGTGCCGACCGTCGCGGCGACCGCTATGTCATCAATGGTGAAAAATGGTTCGTCACCTCCGCCGATGAAGCCGACTATCTGATTGTCCATGCCCATGTGGACGGCGACGCGGACAAGCCGACGCTGTTCCTGATCGACAAGGCGACGCCCGGCGTGCGCATCCAGCGCGAGCCGAAGTTCATGCACACCTACGTCTTCGGTCACCTTGAACTGGTGTTCGAAAACGTCGAAGTCGACGACGACAGGATTCTCGGTGGTGTCGGGCAGGGGCTGGAGCTGACCAAGGACTGGTTCGTTGAGGCGCGGCTGCAGATTGCCGCCAACTGCCTTGGTGCGGCGATCCGCGCGTTCGAACTCGCCAACGACTGGGCCGGCAAGCGCGTGCAGTTCGGCCGGCCGATCCGCGAGTTTCAAGGCATAGAGTTCATGCTCGCGGACATGGCCACCGAGATCATGGCGGCGAAAAGCCTGATCTATCGCGTTGCCTGGGAGATCGACCATGGCACCGACCGCAAGGTGGTGCACGCGCGGGCGAGCGCGTTGAAGCTGTACTCCTCGGAAATGGCGGGGCGGGTGCTCGACAAGGCGGTGCAGATCTTTGGCGGCCGCGGCTACATGCGCGACAATCCGGTGGAGCGGCTGTACCGCGACGTGCGTGTCGACCGCATCTGGGAAGGCACGTCGGAGATTCAGCGCGTGATCATCGGCGGCCAGTTGAAGAAGCGCGGGACCGCGCTGTTTACGGGCTGGCCGACATAAGCTGTGTTACGGCAGCAGCATGCCGGGGTCCGGATGCGGCAGGTCCTCGGCCGCTTCCCAGCCGCCGCCGAGCGCCTGGATCAGCGCCACACTGGCGACCATGCGGCCTTGCTGCACGGTGAGTTGGGTTTGTTGCGCCGTAAGCAATGCGGCCTGCTCGGTGATCACGGTGGTGTAGGCGACCGTTCCAGCCTGGTATTCGTTCAGGGTTACGTCCACCGCGCGCTGCGCCGCCGTCACAGTCCTGTCCTCGGCCACCGCCTGGTTCTGCAGGATGCGCAAATCGGACAACTCGTCTTCCACTTGTTGGAACGCCGTCAGCACGGTCTGACGGTAGGTTGCCACCGCCTCGTCGTAGGTGGCGCGTGCGGCAGCCACGGTGGCGGCGATGTTGCCGCCGTTGAACAGCGTCTCGCTGGCGGAGGCGCCGAGCGACCATACCTCGTTCGAGACGGTGAAGAGTTTTGAGAGCGGATCGCCAGCGAATCCGAACAGCGCCGACAGCGTGATGTCGGGATAGTAGGCGGCGACGGCGACGCCGATCAGTGCGTTGTCCTGCTGCATCGTTCGCTCGGCGGCGGCAACATCGGGGCGCCGTTCAAGCAGCGCCGACGGCACGCCGACCGGAACCACCGGGACATCGTTGGTCAGTGGCGCTTTGCCGATGGTAAGGTCCGCCGGCGCCTTGCCGGCGAGCACGGCGATGGCATGCTCATCCTGCGCCCGCGACTCACCGGCCGCGACCAGCAGTGCCAGCGTGGATTGCACCTGCACGTCGGCGGCAAGCACGTCGCCGCGTGAGGCGGTGCCGGCGTCGTACTGATTCTGCGTGATCTGCAACGCGTGCCGATACGCCTTCACCGTATCGATGAGCAATTGCTCGAGCGAGTCGGCGGAACGCAGTTCGAAATACGCGGTCGCGAGGGCCGCCTGCGCCGACAGCGTGGCATTCGCCAGATCCGCCGCACTGACTTGCGCCGCCGCCTTCTGGCTTTCGACCTGGCGCCGGATGCGCCCCCAGACGTCGAGATCCCAACTGGCGGTTCCCTCGGCGGTGTATTGCGTGATTGCCCTTCCGCTGCCGCCGCCGACGCTGCTGCCCGAGGACCCGGAACTGCTGCCGGCCTGGCTGCGCTGGACACCGGGTGTCAACGCAAGTGTCGGATACAGGCTCGACTTCGCCTCCTGTATCAGGGCGATGGCTTCCCGATAGGCCGCCTCGGCCTCCTTCACGTTCTGGTTCGACACCTCGACCTGCCGCATCAACTGGTCGAGTTCCGGGTCATTGTAGATCGACCACCAGGCGCCGCGATCGATGCCGTCGCGCGGCTGGCTTGGCTTCCAGCCGGCGAGTTCTTTGAACGCCGGGGTCGTCGGCGCGCTGGGGCGGGCGTAGTTCGGCCCTACCTTGCAGCCGGCCGCTGCCAACGCCAACGCCAGCGCCGCGTGCCGCACCAAACGGCTCATTCTGCGGCACTCGGCGTGCCGGCGGCCAAGGTCGGGAACGCGCGCCGCCAGTGCCGCAGTGCCCATAGCCGGTAGCGGGCGAGATAGAGATACAGCACCGGCGTCGTGTACAGCGTCAGGATCTGGCTGATGATCAAGCCGCCGACGATGGAAATGCCGAGCGGGCGGCGGATCTCGCCGCCGTCGCCGAAGCTGAGCGCCAGCGGCACCGCACCGAGCATCGCCGCCATCGTCGTCATCATGATCGGGCGGAAGCGCAAGATGCAGGCCTGAAAGATGGCGTCCCGCGGGGTTGTGCCGCCGGCGCGCTCGGCGGTGATGGCGAAGTCGATCATCATGATGGCGTTCTTCTTCACGATGCCGATGAGCAGGATCACGCCGATCAGGGCGATGATGCTGAACTCGGTCTTGAACAGCATCAGCGCCAGCACCGCGCCGACGCCGGCCGAGGGCAGTGTGGAAAGGATGGTGATGGGATGGATGAAGCTTTCATACAGCACGCCGAGGACGATGTACACCGCCGCGAGCGCCGCCAGGATCAGCAGCGGCTCGCTGTTGAGCGATTGCCGGAACACCTCAGCGGTGCCGGCGAAAGTACCGTGAATGCTGGAAGGGACGCCGATCTGCTGGCTCGCGCGGGCGATCGCCGCCGTCGCGTCGCTGAGCGATTTGCCCGCAGGCAAATTGAACGAGAGCGTCGTCGCCACAAACAGCCCCTGGTGGTTGACCGACAGCGGTGTGCTGCCGGGGCCGTAATGCGTGAACGCCGCCAGCGGCACCATCGTCTCCAGGCTCGTGCTGACCGCCGCGCCCGAGGAGGCGGTCGCGCTGCCGACATTGGCGAGCGAATTGGTGGCCGCATTGCGTACCGAGGCCGCGGACGCGGATGACGATGAAGTGGACGAGGATGACGATGACGATGACGACGAAGAGGCCGAGGACGACGACAGGCCACTGGTGCTTGTGCTCGTGCTGACGGTGATAGTGCCAGGCAGTGCGTTGGTCGTCTGCGTACCGCTCGCGGTACCGCCGGAGGTGCTGACATACAGGTCGCGCAACGTGTCCGGCCGTTGCCAGTAGCGCGGGGCGACCTCCATCACCACGTGGTACTGATTGAGTGCGCTGTAGATCGTCGAGACCTGCCGTTGTCCGAAAGCGTCGTACAGCGTGTTGTCGACTTCGATCGGCGTGAGTCCCAGCCGCGCGACGCTGTCGCGGTCGATGACGATGTCGGTCTCAAGCCCCTTCTGCTGTTGGTCGGAGTTGACGTCGGCCAGCGCCGGGTCTTTCTGCAGCGCGGCGAGCAGCTTTGGCGCCCAGGCATAGACCTCCTCCGTACTGTCGCCCTGCAGGGTGTACTGGTATTCGGCATTCGACTGCCGGCCGCCGACGCGAATGTCTTGCACCGCCTGCAAGTATAGCGTGGCGCCGGCGACATGGGAAAGTGACCGGCGCAGCCGCGCGATCACCTGCGTCGCGGTCTCCGAGCGTTGCGTCAGCGGCTTGAGCGAGACGAACACCGATGCCGTGTTGGTCTGCGACCGGCCGCCGCCGCCGCCGCCGGTATAGCCGACGACATTTTCCACCGCGGGGTCGTGCTGTACGATCGACATCAATTGGCCGAGTTTCTGCTGCATCGCCTGGAACGAGATGCTCTGGTCGGCGGTGATCGAACCGGTCAGCCGGCCGGTGTCCTGTTCGGGGAACAGGCCTTTCGGAATCTCCCAGAACAGCACGACGTTCATCCCGACGGTGGCGAGCAGAATGAGCATCACCAGTACGCCGTGGCGCAGCGCCCAGCCGAGCGTGCGCTCGTAGCCGGCGAGCAGACGGTCGAACGGGCTGCGTCGATGCGGCTTCGGCGGGCGGGTCCGCAGGAACAGCGCGCACATCATCGGCGTTGTGGTCAGCGAGATCAGCAGCGACACCAGGATCGCCAGCGACAGCGTCAACGCAAACTCGCGGAACAGCCGCCCGACGATGCCGCCCATCAGCAGGATCGGGATGAACACCGCGATCAGCGACAGGCTGATCGAGAGCACGGTGAACCCGACCTCGCTCGCGCCGAGCAGGGCAGCCTGCATGCGCGACATGCCCTGTTCCAGATGTCGTTCGATATTCTCCAGCACGACGATGGCATCGTCGACCACGAACCCGGTGGCGACCGTGAGCGCCATCAGCGACAGGTTGTCGAGGCTGAAGCCAAGCAGATACATCGCGCCGAAGGTGCCGATGATCGAGACGGGCACGGCAATGGACGGGATCAGAGTGGCGCGGACGTCGCGCAGGAACAGGAACACCACCATGGTCACGAGGCAGACGGCGATGACCAGCGTGCGTTCGGTGTCGAACAGCGAGGCACGGATGGTGACGGTGCGATCGGCCGCCCAGGTGATGTCGACGTCGCTCGGCATCGCCGCTTTCAGCCGTGGCAACTCAGCCTTCACCCGATCGACCGTGTCGATGATATTGGCACCCGGCTGGCGGAACAGGATGACCAGCACGGAAGGTTGCCCATCGGACAGGCCGGCGTTGCGCAGATCCTCGACCGAGTCCTGCACGTCCGCGACATCGGAGAGGCGCACCGCGTTGCCGTTGCGGTAGGCCACCACCAGCGGCACGTAGTCCGCCGCGTGGCTCGCCTGATCGTTGGTGTAGACTTGGTAGTGCCGGTCGCCTTCCTCGATCGCGCCTTTCGGGCTGTTGGCGTTGGCCGAAGCCAGTGCCGCGCGAACGTCCTCCAGCCCGATGCCGTATTTGAACAGCGTGCCGGGGTTGAGTTCGACCCGCACCGCCGGCAGTGCCGCCCCCCCGATGATCACCTGGCCGATGCCGCTGATCTGCGACAGGCTCTGCTCCAGCACGTTGCTCGCAGTATCGTAGAGCTGGCCGCGGGTGAGGGTCTTGGAGGTCAGCGCCAGGATCAACACCGGTGCGTCGGCCGGGTTCACCTTGCGGTAGGTCGGGTTTGACCGGAGGCTGGTGGGCAGATCGGCATGTGCCGCGTTGATCGCTGCCTGCACGTCGCGCGCTGCGCCGTCGATGTCGCGGTCGAGGCCGAATTGCAGCGTGATGCGCGCCTGCCCGACGGAGCTTTGCGAGGTCATCTCGGTGACGTCGGCGATCTGGCCGAGATGCCGTTCCAGCGGGCTGGCGACAGAGGTCGCCACCGTGTCCGGGCTGGCGCCCGGAAGCTGCGCAGTGACCGAGATGGTCGGGAAATCCACCTGGGGCAACGGCGAGACGGGCAAATGGAAGTACGCCATCATGCCCGCCAAAGCGATGCCCACGGTCAGCAACGTCGTGGCCACCGGGCGCGCGATGAACGGCGCGGAAAGGTTCACGTCGGGGCGCCATCGTCGGCCAGTCGCCGTTCCGGCCGCTTGCCCGACAGCCGGATCGCCAGGCAGTCGAACGCGAGATAGATCACCGGCGTGGTGAACAGCGTCAGCACCTGGCTCACGATCAGTCCGCCGACGATCGCGACGCCGAGCGGCCGCCGCAGTTCAGAGCCGGTGCCGGTGCCGATCATCAGCGGCAACGCGCCGAGCAGCGCTGCCATCGTGGTCATCATGATCGGGCGGAACCGCAGCAGGCAGGCCTGGTGGATCGCCTGCCGCGGCGGCTTGCCTTCGTCGCGCTCCGCCACCAGTGCGAAGTCGATCATCATGATCGCGTTCTTCTTGACGATGCCGATCAGCAGGATGATGCCGATGATCGCGATGATATCGAGGTCGTTGCCGGCGACCATCAGCGCCAGCAGCGCGCCAACCCCGGCCGAGGGCAGCGTCGAAAGGATGGTGATCGGGTGGATGAAGCTCTCGTACAGCACGCCGAGAACGATGTACATCGCCACCACCGCCGCCAGCAGCAGCAGCACCTCGTTGGACAGCGACGCCTGGAACGCCGCGGCCGCACCCTGGAAGACAGTATTGAAGCTTTCCGGCAAGCCGAGGCCTGCTTCCACCTGCTTGATCGCGTCGATGGCGGCGCCGAGCGAACTGCCCGGCGCGAGGTTGAACGACACGGTGGTCGCCGGAAACTGACTGAGATGCGAGATCTGCAGTGGCCCGCTGCGCTGGTGCACCGTGACGATCGCGCTCAGCGGCACCTGCCCGGTGGCCGAGGCCGACGAGGGCAGGTAGATCTGCGACAGCCCGGCAAGCGAGTGCTGAATGGCCGGATCGACCTCCATAATCACGCGGTACTGGTTGGACTGCGTGTAGATGGTTGAGACGATGCGCTGGCCGAAAGCGTCGTACAGCGCGTTGTCCACGGTCGCCGGGGTGATGCCGAATCGCGCGGCGGTGCTGCGGTCGATCACCAGATCGACGGCGAGCCCCTGCTGCTGCAAGTCGCTCGCGACGTCGGCGAGTTCCGGCCGCGCCTGCAGCTTCGCCATCAGCTTCGGTACCCAGACCTGGAACTCGGCCGGGTTCGCATCCTCCAGCGTCAACTGGTATTGCGTGCGGCTGACCGTGGAGTCGATGGTCAGATCCTGCACCGGCTGCATGTAGAGCGTGATGCCCTGCACGCCCGCAACTTCCTTCTCCAGGCGGCGGATGATATCGCTGGCCGTCAGGCTGCGATCGTCATGCGGCTTCAGCACGATCAGGAATCGGCCGCTGTTCAGCGTCGTGTTCGATCCGTCCACGCCGATGAAGGAACTGAGGCCGGCGACGTCCGGGTCCTTGAGGATCGCGGCGGCTAGCGCTTCCTGATGCTCCGCCATGGCGGCGTAGGAGATGCTCTGCGACGCCTCGGAGATCCCCTGGATGGCGCCGGTGTCCTGCACAGGGAAGAACCCCTTCGGGATCTCCACGTACAGCAGCACCGTCAAGGCGAGGGTGAGCAACGCGACCACCAGCGTTGCCGCCTGCCGGTCCAGCACCCAGTCCAGCGCGCGCCCGTAATGCGCAATCGTCCAGTCGAACGCACGTTCCGCAGCCATGTCGAAGCGGCTGCGCTCGGCATCCGGGCGGTGCCGCACCAGCCGCGCGCACATCATCGGCACCAGCGTCAGCGACACGATGGCGGAGATCACGATGGTCACGGCCAGCGTGATGGCGAACTCGTGGAACAGCCGCCCGACCACGTCGCCCATGAACAGCAGCGGGATCAGCACGGCGAGCAGCGAGACGGTCAGCGAGATGATGGTGAAGCCGATCTGCCCCGCGCCTTTCAGTGCCGCCTGCAGCGGCGGCTCACCCGCCTCGACGAAGCGGGCGATGTTCTCGATCATGACGATGGCGTCATCGACCACGAAACCGGTGGAGATGGTCAGCGCCATCAGCGACAGGTTGTCCAGGCTGAAGCCCAGCAGGTACATCACGCCCAGCGTGCCGACCAGCGACAGCGGCACCGAGAGGCTCGGGATGATCGTCGCCGGCAGGTTGCGCAGGAACAGGAAGATCACCGCCACGACGAGGGCCACCGCCAGCAGCAGTTCGAACTCGACATCCGAGACCGAGGCGCGGATCGTCGTCGTGCGGTCGCTGAGCACCGAGATTTCCAGCGCCGCCGGCAGTCCGGTCTCGATTTGCGGCAGCAGCGCCTTCACGCTGTCGACCACCGCGATCACGTTCGCGCCCGGCTGCCGCTGCACGTTCAGGATGATCGCCGGCGTCGTATTGGCCCAGCCGCCGAGGAAGCTGTTCTCCGGCCCGCTGATGATGTCGGCAACGTCGGACAGACGCACGGGCGCGCCGTTGCGATACGCCAGCACGACGTCGCGATAGTCGTTCGCGCTGGTAAGCTGGTCGTTCGCGTTGATCGTGGAGGACTGCGCGGGCCCGTCGAAATTGCCTTTCGGCATATTGGTGTTGACGTTGCCGATGGTGGTTCGTACGTCGTCGATGTTCAGCCCGTACGCGGCCAGTGCCTGCGGCTTGATCCGGATGCGCACGGAGGGGCGCTGCCCGCCGCTCAGGCTCACCAGCCCGATGCCCGGCAACTGCGAGATCTTCTGCGCCAGCCGCGTGTCGGTCATATCTTCGACTTCGGTCAGCGGCAGCGTCTTGGAGGTGATCGCGAGCGTGATGATCGGCGTGTCCGCCGGGTTGACCTTGGCGTAGATCGGCGGCGCCGGCAGGTCGGAGGGCAGCAGATTGCCGGCGGCATTGATCGCCGCCTGCACTTCCTGCTCGGCGATGTCGATCGAGAGTGTCAGGGCGAACTGCAGGGTGATGACCGACGCGCCGGCCGAGCTCGCCGAGCTCATCTGGTTGAGTCCGGGCATTTCGCCGAACTGCACTTCCAGCGGCGCCGTGACGGCGGAGGTCATCACCTCCGGGCTCGCACCGGGATAGAACGTCTGCACCTGGATCGTCGGGTAATCCACCTCGGGCAATGCCGAGAGCGGCAGGAACGTGTAGCCGAGCCCGCCCGCCAGCATGATCGCCAGCATGAACAGTGTCGTGCCGACCGGACGGAGGATGAAAAGCCTGGATGGATTCACGTGGTTACCGTGCCTTTTGCCATGGCCTCGGAATCACGGGCTGCCCTGCTGGTTCTGCTGGTTCTGCTGGTGCTGATGCTTGTGCGCCGGCTGATCGCTGCCGTTGGCGGGCGTGTCCGCTGGAGTGGCCGCGCCGCCGGGTTGGCCGTCCGCACCCGCAGGCGCCTGCGTCGTCGCACTCGGTGCCGCGTCCTTCGCGCTGACATGCACGCCGTCGCGCAGGCGGTCGGCGCCGTCGACGACCACGCGATCGCCGGCGGCCAGGCCGGAGATCACCTGCACCTTGTCGCCATCCGTGACGCCGATCTTGACCACCTTGACGGAGACGGTGGAATCCTTGCCGACCAGATAAACGTAGGTGCCCGGCGCGCCGCGCTGGATCGCCGACACCGGCGCGGTCACCACGTCGTGCAGCGTGTCGACCACCATCTGTGCGTTGACGAACTGGCTGGGAAATAACGATTCGTCGGTGTTCGGGAACATTGCCCTCAGCTTGACCATCCCGGTGGTGGTGTCGATCTCGTTGTCCATGGTCGACAACTCGCCGGTAGCGAGTTGGGTCACATTCGCGCGATCAAAGGCCACGACCGGGAGCTTGGCCCCGGTGTGGAAGCGCTTCAGCACGGCCGGCAGGCTGTCCTCGGCGATCGAGTAGAGCACCGAGATCGGCTGCAATTGCGTGAGCACGACGAGCCCATTCGCGTCGCTGGTCTGCACGTAGTTGCCGGCGTCCACCTGCCGCAGCCCGACCCGCCCCTCCACCGGCGCCACGATGTGGCAATAGATGAGATTGAGCTTCTGGGTGTCGATCTGCGCCTGGTCGGTCCGGATGGCGCCCTCGTCCTGCAACACCAGGTACACTTGGTCGTCGGCCTGTTGCCGGGCGATGGAGTCCTGTTTGACCAGTGTCTGGTAGCGGACGAGGTCGACCTGGGCCTGCTTCAGCGTCGCCTGATCCTTGGCGAGCTGCCCTTCATATTGCTCCAGCGCTGCCTGGTAGGGCCGCGGGTCGATCTGGGCGAGGAAGTCGCCCTTGTGGACAAGCTGGCCTTCGGTGAAGCCGATCTGCTGCAACTGCCCGGCGATCTGTGTCTTCACGGTGACCGTCGCCAGCGGCGTGACCGTGCCGAGGGCATTGATAATGATACGGATATCGCCGGTCGCGATGGTTGCAGCCCCCACCGGCTGCGCAGCGCCCTGCCCGGCGGCGCGGCCACCCGGGGCCGGCGCGGTGCCAGGGGCGATCGCCGGGCCCAGCTCGTACCAGGCGACAGCGCCCGCCAGCACGAGCAGCACCAGCGCCAACAGCCACTTCCAGCCGGCGCGGCGGCGCGTGCGCACCGGCACGCTCACTCTGCCGTGACCGGTGGTCACGGGGGCTGTTTCAATGCTTTTCCGGTCGACCCGCTCGTCCATGTCTTTCCCGTCGGGGCGCGCATGCCCCGTAGCAGCTTCACCTGACCGGCTGAACCGGAACGCTATCCGCACCTGCCCGACGTCGCAGTGACGCGAGGCTAGCCGTCCAGATCAGCCATGGTGCGGTAGTGGCCTACGAGCCGGGCAACAGTCAATCATTAGCATCCGCGTTACGTTAATCTAACCTCTCAGTCACGGCGCGGCCTATGCCGGCCAGATTCGCGGCAACTGGAAACAGACTTCAACAATATGGCATAAAACGTGGCGTTGTTCGGCCTCGTGTTTTCGTGATCGCAAGCGGATCGCGATCGCGCCGCGATCAAGGGCCTGGGCACCGAGGGCCGATCGCCGCACCGTGCCCGACCGCCTGTGTGCTGCCACGGTCGGCGGACCCACGGCATATTGACACCGTCAACATTCAGCAGCCGCGCCCTGCCGGGCAAAACGGCCCGCTGTTCGTGATCGCACAGGGTGTCGTGCTGTCGATCCGCTCGGGTTGGGTGACGTGCCGGCGACTATCGGCCGGCCAGCAAGAGCCGCTGGCGCACGCCGTCGTGGATATCGGCGATCAGGCCGCCAACGTCGAACGTCGGCGACCAGTGAGGGTAGCGCGCGCGGAATTTCCGCACATCGCTGATCCACCACTGATGGTCGCCGATCCGGGCATCCGGCGAATAGCTGACCGACATTGGGCGGCCGGTGAGCGCCTCCACGATCGCGACTGCCTCGTTGACCGAGCAGTTGGCGTGCCGCCCGCCGCCCATGTTGAACACCTCGCCGGGCATGGGCTGTTCGATGAAGCACCAGAAGGCGGCAGCGAGGTCTGCGGCGTGGATGTTGTCACGCACCTGCTTGCCGTTGTAGCCGATGATGGAGTAGGGGCGCCGTTCCACCGCGCAACGCACCAGATACGCCAGGAACCCATGCAGCGGCGCGCTGCTGTGGCCGGGCCCGGTGATGCAGCCGCAGCGGAAGCATGCGGTCCGCAGCCCGAAGTAGCGGCCATATTCCTGCACGAGCACGTCCGCGGACAATTTCGACGCGCCGAACAGGCTGTGCAGGCAGCCGTCCACCGACATCTCCTCCGGAATGCCGTGCGTCGCCCAGGGATGCTCGGCGGCGAGTTCGTAGCGGGTCGGGTGCTCGGTGAACGGCAGGCGGTTCGGTTGATCGCCATAGACCTTGTTGGTGCTGGCGAACACGAAGATGGCGTCCGGCGCGTGGCGCCGGGTGGCTTCCAGCAGCACCAGCGTCCCGGTGGCATTCACCCCGAAATCGACGATTGGGTCGCGCGCGGCCCAATCGTGCGACGGCTGAGCCGCGCAATGGACGACGGCCGTGACGGCGCCGCCGTGGCGGGCAAACAGCGCGTTCACGGCCTCGGCATCGCGGATGTCGACCGACAGGTGCGTGTAGTTGCGATGGCGCGCCGCCAGTTCCTGTGCCTGCCACGCTGTGCTGGCTTCCGGCCCGAAGAAGGTCCGGCGCATATCGTTGTCGAAGCCGACGACGTCGAACCCCTTGGACGCCAGCAGCCGGACGGCCGCCGCGCCGACCAGCCCGCAAGACCCGGTGACAATCGCAACGGACACCAGCGCGACTCCCCTGCATACCGATGCAGGATGGCGGCCGATAGTTAAGAAGACCTTGCCAACCGCGCATGTGCGCGCGGCACGCTGCTTCACCGGGTGTTCACCAATGCCCAGCACTGTCGTGACAATGAAGATTCTGGTGACAGGCGGCGCCGGGTTCATCGGTTCGCATCTGTGCCTGGCGCTGCGACAGCGGCTGTCGGGTGCGGAAGTGACGGCGCTCGACAACCTCAAGCGCCGCGGCAGCGAGTTGGCGCTGCCGCGTCTGCGGCGGGGTGGCGTCGCCTTCCTGCATGGCGACGTCCGCGAGCCGGGTGACATCGAGGCGGCCGGACCGGTCGATCTGCTGATCGAATGTTCCGCCGAACCGAGCGTGCATGCCGGCTACGGGGCCTCGCCGGGATACGTCGTGCAGACCAATCTCGTCGGTCTGATCAACTGCCTGGAGCATCTGCGCCGCCAAGGCGGCGACCTGATCTTCCTGTCCAGCAGCCGCGTCTATCCGATTGCGCCGCTGCGGGCGCTGCCGTTGGCGCGGCGCGGCGATCGGTTCGTGCTGCCGCACGGCACCGACGGCGGCGGCTGGTCGGAGGCCGGGATCAGCGAGCGTTTCCCGATGACGGGAAGCCGGTCGCTGTACGGCGCCACCAAGCTGGCGGCGGAATTGCTGATCGACGAATACGCGGCACTTTATGGTCTACGGGCGACGATCAACCGCAGCGGCGTCGTGGCTGGTCCCTGGCAAATGGGCAAGGTCGATCAGGGTTTCGTCGCGCTCTGGATGGCCCGGCACGTCTACGGCGGGGCGCTGCGTTACAGTGGGTTCGACGGCGAGGGGCTGCAGGTGCGTGATGTCCTGCATGTCGAGGATCTCGCCGATCTGGTGGCCGAGCAGGCCGGCGCGATGGGATCGTATGCCGGGCGGACGCAGAACGTCGGCGGCGGCGTGGCGGGCAGCACGTCGCTGCGGGAACTGACGGCCTTCTGCGGCGAGATGTCCGGCCGTCGTATCGAGGTTGGCCGGGATCCAACAACGCGCGCCGCCGACATTCCTTACTACGTCAGCGATTGCACCGCGCTCGCCTCGCAATCGTCGTGGCGGCCGCGCCGGACGGTGGCGGACACCGTTGGCGACATCCACCGCTGGCTGGTCGAGGAACGACGCTGGCTGGAGCCGGTGCTTCAGGGCTGACGAGAAAGGAGCGATTCGTGCGCGTCGTCTACGTCGATACCGGGATGGTGGGGGAAGTCGGCCACCACGCGACGTCGTGCCGCCTGATCACGCGGGCGCTGCGCGATCGCGGGCACGACGTGACGGTTGCCGCCTGGGCTGGGCTGGAAGAACCGTTGCGCGTCGAGTTCGCGGCCAGCACCGTCTTCCGCCACAACACCTACTGGGGCAGCGACGGCGACCCGCTCTGCGGCTGGCTGGCAGCCTATTTCGTGACGTCGCATGCGACGACGCAGGATTTTGCGGCGCTCGGCCCGTTCGCGCCGGCCGATTTGCTCTACGTCAATTCGGTACTGCCGGCCCAGTTGCACGCGGTGTACCATTTTCTTGCGGCGCTGCCCGACGGGGCGCGACCGCAGACGGTGGTCGAACTCGGCACCGATCCCGGCGTGGAACTCGTGGCGGGGGGCGGCGGCGTCAGCCTCGCGGCGCGCGATCCGCGCATCGACGCGCGCGCGACGCTGTATCGCTTCACCGCGCGCCAGATGTCGGCCCGGCGCCTGTCGGAACTGCATCTGATCACCTTCGATCGCACCTCCTCGGAGGTGTACTCGATGCTGTTGGGCATGCCCGTCGGAACGCTGCCGTTGCCACATGTGGCGGGTGGTGTGCCGCGGCGCCGGGGCGGCGACAGTCCGCGCACCGTCGCATTCCTCGGCCATCAGCGCGGCGAGAAAGGATATCACTTCGTTCCCGCAATCGCGAGCCAGTTGCTGGCGACGCGCGACGACGTGCGGCTGCTCGTGCACAACGCGCAGCCGGACGGCATGAGCGAGGTGCAACAGGCGATGCGCGCGTTGGCGGCCGCCGATGGTCGCATCGAACTCGACGAGCGGCCGGCCGGACCTGAGAGCTGGTACAGCCTGCTGGAGCGTTCGGACATCATCGTCTGTCCGTATCTTGTCGATCGGTTCCGTGCCGCGTATTCGGCGCTCGCGTCCGAGGCGATCGCGTCCGCAATTCCTCTGGTGGCGCCAGAGCACACCACGCTCGCACGGTTGGTGCAGGATTTTGCCGCGGGCGGTGCGTGCTTCGCGCGGCAGGAGCCGGAGGCCGTGGTGGCGGCGATCGGCCGCGTGCTGGCGGATTTCGACACGCAGGCCGAGCGCGCCGCCGCGGCCGCGGTGCGGTGGGCCGAGACGATGGGCGCGGACCGGATGGTGGAGGCGATGCTGGCCCGCGTGGCGGCGGCCGCGATGGAACAGCGTGCACCGTTCCGCCTTGCCGCTTGAACCCCCGATGAAACCTTCGCCAGGATAGATCGTGCCATGAAAGTCTTGTTCAGCAACCCACCCTGGTGGGATGGTCGGCAACGGGTTGTAGGCGCCGACGGCGGCCATACGGATCTGTATGTCGCCGGCGTGCGCGCCGGGTCGCGGTGGCCGTTCACCATGACGCTGCGCCATCCGCCCGGCGAATTCGCTTATGGCGCGTATCTGCCCTATCCGTTCTTCATGGGCTATGCGGCAACCTATGCCGCACGCCATGTCGCGGCGCAGGTGGCGTTTCGCGACAGCATTGCGCTGCGCGAGTCCTATGAGAGCTACGTGGCGTTCGTGCTGGCCGGCCACTTCGACTACATCGTCATCGAGTCGGCGTCACCCAGTTGGGAGCACGACGAGGCGCTGATCCGTACGCTGCATCGCGTGGCGCCACGGGCGCGGATCGTCGTCACCGGCCCGATCGCCTCGAAGGGCGACGACGTGCTGCGGAACCTGCCGGTACATGCGTGCATCCGCGGCGAGTACGAGAAGGGTGTCGTGCGCGTGTTGCAGGGCGCGTCGGGCATGATCGACTTCGACCTGCTGACGCTGGACGAGATGAATGCGGCACCGTTTCCGCATTACGACGTGCTGCACGCGCACCGTTACCTCGACACCAACCCCAGAGGTGTCGAGGTGCCGCAGGCGCAGGTCTGGAGCAGCCGCGGCTGCCCCTATAAATGCATCTTCTGCGTCTGGCCCGCGACGATGACCGGCAACGATCCGGACGGCACCGGCAAACGCTCCGTGCGGCACTACAGCGCCGAGTACATCGAAGCGTTCCTGACCGAACTGGTCGGTAAATACGGCTTCCGCTCGGTCTACTTCGACGACGATACGTTCAATCTTGGCAGCAGGCATGTCGAGCGGATGTGCGCAGTAATGCGCAGGATTGGCCTGCCCTGGGCCGCGATGTGCCGCGCCGACACCAGTGCGATGGAATTGTGGCGGGAGATGAAGGAGAGTGGCTGCTACGGCGTGAAGATCGGCTTCGAAAGCGGCAGCCAAATCGTGATCGACACCATCGTCAACAAGCGGCTGAACCTTGAGCAGGCGCGCGAAGCCGTCGCGGAGATCAAACGTGTCGGCATGACCGTGCACGGCACGTTCACCTACGGACTGCCGGGCGAGACACGCGAGCAGATGCAGGAAACCCGGCGCTACGCCGACTCGCTCGGTCTCGACACGCGCCAGGAATCCGGATGCGCCGAGATCGAAGGCACGCCGCTGCACACGCTGGCCCAATCGGGTGCGCTGGAGCGCTATTCCGGTGCGCGTATGGACGGGGCCGACTATCTTCGCGAGACCGATGGGCGGGTGAAATACGAGAAGCTGGTGCACGCCCTGACCTGATAAGCGCCCAGGCGCCGAAGCGCGCCCGCCGCCCGGTCAGGCGGCGGCTTGCTGACGGCGTGGCGCCAATGCGGCGTGCAGTTGGCCGATCTGGTTGCGCCAACTCCACGCCGCCATCGCCTCCGCGCCGGCTACGCCACGGTGCCGCGCGGCGTCGCGGTTGACATAGGCGTATTCCAACGCTGCAACGATCTCCTCGACATCGCACTCGCCCCATCCTTCGGTGCCCGTGTCGGGCATGTCGATCGGGCCTTGTCGCCCGAGCGCGAACGGCGCGCCGGTGGCGACGAGATCGCGCTGGCCGGTGTTGTCTGCGACGATCGTCGGCACGCCGCAGGCCATGCATTCCATGGCGACGAGATTGGTGCCGCCCTCGCAGCGATTGGGAAAGACGGCCACGTCCATCTCTCGCAGGACGCGCGCCATCAGGTGATTGGGGACGAGGCCGAGATCGATGAATTGCTCCGGCGGCACGCCGTTGGCGGCGGCCCACGCGGTGGGATCGAGCCGCCCCTCCGCGGTGAACGCGACCGGCGTCAGCGATGCGTTGCCGTTCGCGGTCAGCGCGGTGACCGGCCACGGCGAATGCCACGATGTCACCAGCACCGCATCCGGGTGGCGCCCGGCGAAGGCGCGAAAGGCGAGCAGGACGAGGTCCTGTGCCTTGCGCCGCTCCAGCTTGCCACCGCTGAACACGGCGAAGCGTTCGCCCAGCGCGCCGGCGCGCGGCGCGCGATGGAACAGGGACGGGTCGATGCCCTGGATCACCGTTGCGACGTTGCCGACGCCGCGACGGCGCAGCACCTCCTCACACCAGTGGGAACCGGCGACGATCAGGTCGTATTCGCCGGCGATCGCGCTGGCGCCCGGCAAGGTCGTATCCTCGAAAAAGATCACCCCGGCGGTGAGCCTGCCGGTTTGCCCGCCCTGCCCGGGCCGCGTGGAGCCGCTGAAGCGATTGCCCAGCGCATGCAGCACGATGCCGTCGAGCGGGGCCTTGGTGCCGGGCGTGGCAGCGCGATGCAGGCGCAGCTGATCGGAGTCGACGAGTTTCTGCGCGATCGAGCGGAGCCCGAGCGGATCCATGCCGGCCAGACTTTCGAGATGGATCGGCGCCAAGGTGTACGCGGGCGTACCGGCGGCGCCAGACCAGTGGCGTAGCAGGTTGAGCCCGTAGACGCCCCAGCCGAACAGCGTCGAGACGGCCCAGTCGAAATACAGCGGTTGATCCATCAGGTCGTTCCACCCGGTCGCCGATGCCGGTTCAGGCAAATGGCCAGGAACTCGTCAATGACCTGTTAACCGCGTGGCTGCTTGGGTGGTGCCGTCGACCAAATTCGGTATGACTCACGGGAGAGGGCCGGCCATGTCCGTTTATGCCGATGCGGCGATCGACCATCTGGTGAAGATCGACAGCAACCACGCCGCGTTCGTGCGGGCACTGGTGACGTGTCAGAAGCCACGGCGCGTGCTGGAGTTCGGATTCGGATCGGGTGAAGCGACGCGGGCGATCCTCGGCGGCCTGCAGTACAATCGGCAGAGTTTCGCGTACACGATCGTGGACAACTGGCTGGACTTTGGCGGCGCGCCACCGGAAGCAACCCGAACGCTTGAGTATGACGGCGCCGACTTCGTGACCAGCGGCGAGCGTGAGTTCGTGCAGGCGTGCCAATCCAGCTATGATTTCGTGTTTTCCGACGCCGATCACCACAACACGCAGCAGTGGTTCGACGTGGTCTACGAGCGTCTCCTCGCGCATGGCGGCGTGCTGATCTATCACGACGTGACCAACAGCGCCGGTTTTCCCAACCTGCTGCGGATCTACCAGGACGTGTTGCGCAACGATTACCATCACGTCCTGCTCAATCGCAATTCCGTCCCCGGCGAGCGCTGTGACCGCGGGCTGCTGGTGATCTTCAAGCCTTGAGCGGACGGCGGCGATAATGAATTTGAAAGGTTAAGGCTGCAGCATTCGCCTTGCCAGCCGCAGCCCTACGGCGCTGCTGGTGCAGTTGCAGTGGGCGGACGAAACGCGGCCTTACCCCTGCCATCGGCGACCCGGACCAAGACGGTTCATTTCAGGCTTGCCCCGACGGACCGAAAGCGACCCCGGGCCTTGAACCACGTCCCGAATCTGCTCCTGTCGCCGCATCTGACGGCGCTGCGATCACTGTTTCTGGTGGCGATGCATCACGGCGTGCACGTGCCGCCGGACCTGTTGTCGCGCGCCGATCCCGGCGATCCGGTGACCTCGCTGCTCAGCGTGATGCGGGACGTCGGGCTGACCGGACGCCTGCTGCAGAACCGTACATGGCGCGACGTCAGCCGGCTCGGCAGCGCCTATCCGGCAATGGCCGAGCGCGCCGACGGCAGTTGGCTGATCGTGGCAAGTGCGCTGCCCACGACGGACGGTGTCGAGGCGCTGGCGATCCTGGATCCGGTGGTCGAGCAGTCCGGCATCATGGTGGTGCCGCGCCCGGCGTTCGAGGCGGCATGGACCGGTCGTCTGTTGCTGTGCAAGCGCAAACGGTCGCTGTTTGACGAGCGGCGGCCGTTCGGCCTGCGCTGGTTCATTCCCGAGATTCTGCGCAACGGCCGCTATCTGCGCGACGTGGCGGTCGCTGCGACGATGTCGAACGTCATCAGCTTCGCCACCCCGCTGTTCTTCAACGTCATGATCGACAAGGTGGTGCCGCACCACAGCTACCAGACGTTGCTGGCGGTGGTGCTGGCGCTTGGCGTGACGACACTCTTCGACAGCGTGTTCGGGTACATGCGCCAGTCGCTGACGCTGTTGGCGAGCAACAAGATCGACGCGCGTCTGGCGGCCCGCACGTTCGCGCATCTGCTCAGCCTGCCGCTGCAATTCTTTGAGACCCACGCCGCCGGCGTACTGCTGCGCGACATGCAGCAGACCGAGACGGTGCGGCACTTCCTGACCGGGCGGTTGTTCCAGACACTGCTCGACGCCTCGGCGCTGCCGCTGCTGCTCGCCGGGCTGGCGATCTACAGCGGCAGGCTGACTCTCGTCGTCTTCGCGTTCGCGTTGACCATCGCCGGCGTGATCGCGGTGATCGTGCCGGTGTTCCGTCGCGAGCTGGAACGTCTGTACCGGGCGGAGGGCGAACGGCAGGCCGACCTGGTGGAGACGCTGCACGGCATGCGGGCGGTCAAGTCGCTGGCGCTGGAGCCGATCCGCAAGGCGTCCTGGGACCTTAAGGTGGCGAATTCGGTACGGCGGCGCGAGTCGGTCGGACTGATCGGCGCAATGGCGAACGTCGTCACCACGTGGCTTGAGAAGATGATGCAGCTCAGCATCCTCGGGCTCGGCGCGCTCGAAGTGTTCGACGGTCATCTGAGCATCGGCGCGCTGGTGGCGTTCAACATGCTCTCCGGCCGCGTCACCGGCCCGCTGGTGCAGGTCGTGGCATTGATCAACGAGTACCAGCAGACAGCGTTGTCGGTGAAGATGCTGGGCAAGGTGATGGATCACGCACCGGAGCGCGACCCGAACCAGCGTGGCGCGCGCCCGCGCATCGCGGGGCGGCTGGAATTTCAGGGCGTTCGGTTCCGCTATGAGGGCAGCGTCACGCCGGCATTGAACGATGTTTCCTTCAGCATCGAGCAGGGGCAGATGGTTGGCGTGGTCGGACGCTCCGGATCGGGAAAGACGACGTTGACGCGGCTCATCCAGGGCATCCACATGGCGCAGGAGGGGCTGATCCGCCTCGATGGCAGCGACCTGCGCCACATCGACCTTGCGCATCTGCGCCGCGCCATCGGCGTTGTCCTGCAGGATAACATCCTGTTCCGTGGCTCGATCTTCGACAACATCGCCGCCGCCCGCGCCGATGCGACCCTCGACGAAGTCGTGGAAGCGGCGCGCCTTGCCGGGGCGGAGGAATTCATCGAACGCCTGCCGCGCTCCTACGAAACGCCCGTCGAGGAGAATGCGGCGAACTTTTCCGGCGGTCAGCGCCAGCGCATCGCCATCGCCAGGGCACTGCTGACCAAGCCCCAGCTGCTGCTGTTCGACGAGGCGACAAGCGCGCTCGACCCCGAGAGCGAGGCGATCGTGCAGCAGAACCTCGCCGAGATCGCGCGCGGGCGGACGATGATTGTCGTATCGCATCGCCTGTCCACGCTGGTCACGGCGGACGCGGTTCTGGTGCTCGACCGTGGCGAGGTTGCGGATTTCGCGCCGCATTCCGTGCTGCTTGGGCGCTGTGCGATCTATCGGCACCTGTGGGCCCAGCAGACCCGGCACCTGCAATGACCTTGCCCGGCAACACCAATGCGTCGCGACGCAGCCCGGAGTGCAACCCGTTGCTGACGCTGTTCGCCCGCACGGCGCTGCCGCCCGAGGCGATCCCATTCCAGGACCCGATCGACGAGATCTGCGAACGCCCGGCGCCGCCGCTCCTGCGTGGGACGCTGTACCTTGTCGTCGGGCTGTTCGTGTCGCTGCTGCTGATCGCGTCGCTTGCCAAGGTCGATGTGGTGGTGGTGGCGACCGGCCGGCTGGCGACCGCCACGCCGCCGATCGTGCTGCAACCGATGGAACGCGCGATTCTCCGTGAACTGCGTGTTCACCCCGGCGACGTGGTGGCCAGGGGCCAGGTCCTGGCGACCCTCGATCCGACCTTCGCCGAGGCGGACGCCGCCGCGCTCGGGAAGCAACTGCTTGCGCTGCGGGCACAGGAGCGGCGCCTCGAAGCGGAATCTGGTGCACGGCCGTTCGATGTCGGCACGGCAGCGGACGCCGACGATGCGCTGCAGGATACGCTGTATCGGGATCGGCAGGCGGAATATGCGACGCGGGTGCATGCGTTCGACGAGGATATCCAGCGCCTGCGCGCCAGCTTGCTCACCCTGTCCGACGGCCGCGGATCGCTTGGTCGGGAGCTGGAGGTCGCCCGCGAGGTCGAAGCCATGCGTGCAGCTTTGCTGCAATCGCAGAGCGGCTCCAGACTGCACCTGCTGGAAGCGGAAGCCGCGCGCCTGCGGGCAGAAAGCGATCAGCAGGAGGCCGGCGACCGGCTTCTGGAGCTGCAGCACAGCGTGCAGTCGCGCGAGGCGGAGCGGCAGGCGTTCATCGATGCGTGGCGGCGCGAGCTGACCGAGACCCTGCTCGGCACGCGCACGGAGATTGCGCGCGTGGCGGCGGCGTTGGCGAAGGCGTCGCGGCTGCACGATCTGGTGGTGGTGACGGCGCCGGCCGACGGCATCGTGCTGGACATCGCGCCGCGGACCGAGGGCTCGGTACTGCGGGAGGCGGAAATATTGCTGACGATCGTGCCGACGGACGCGCCGCTGATCGCCGAGGTCATGATTGCGTCCGGCGATGTCGGGTACACGAGCGATGGCGCAACCGCACAGTTGAAGATCGACGCGTATCCGTATCAGCGGCACGGCGTGGTCGTCGGCCGGCTGCAATCGGTCAGCGAAGAGAGCTTTGCGGCCGGGACGGCATCGGAAGCCGCGACAACGGGGCGAGGTGCCGCCTTCCATCGCGGTCGCGTGGTGTTGGTCGACACGCGATTGGATCATGTGCCTGCGGGGGCGCGCTTGTTTCCCGGCATGACCTTGACGGCCGAAATCAAGGTCGGATCCCGAAGCGCGCTTTCCTACTTTCTCTATCCCCTGACCCGTGGCCTGAGCGAGAGCATGCGCGAGCCATAGACACGAGACGCGGATTCACTTGGCCGTAATGGATATGTGCCTTCTCTGACCACGGCAGCCCTGGAACTCTTCGGCTGTTCAGGTCCCGATCTCGGAGTGTGCGTCCATGGCGTTAACCACTACGCAGTTTGTGTCGCTGACGACGACCGAGATTTCGGGTCTCAACACGACGTCGATTGTCGGCCTGACCACGTCGGACATGCAGGTGATGTCGTCGACGCAGCTCAGTGCGTTTACGACGACGCAGATCGACGTGCTGTCGACGACGCAATTGGCGATGCTGAGCTCGACCGCAATCGGTGGCATGACCACCACGGACCTCGCGTCGCTCTCCACCACCCAGGTGGGCAGTTTCACGGTGTCGCTGCTCGGCGGCCTCACCACGACGCAGATCACGGCGTTGACGACGACCGAGATCGCAGGGCTGAGCACGACCCAGGTCCGCGGCCTCAACACCACCGACCTCGCCGCACTCTCCACGACGCAGGCGACGGCGTTGACCACGACGCAGGTGGCGGCGCTGTCGACCACCCAGGTCGATGCGCTGACCACCACCGACATCGCCGCCCTGACCACCACCCAGCTGACCGGCCTGACCTCCAGCCAGGTCGCCGGCCTGTCCACCAGCAGCCTCGCGGCGCTCTCCACGACGCAGGCGACGGCGCTGTCGACGACGCAGGTGGCTGCGCTGTCGGCGACGCAATTCAACGCGCTGACCACCACCGACGTCGCCGCCCTGACCACCACCGAGCTGGTCGGGCTGAGCTCGACCCAGGTGGCGGGGCTGACCACCAGCAGCCTCGCTGCGCTGAGCACGACGCAGCTGACGGCGCTGACCACGACGCAGCTGTCCGGCCTCGGCACCACCGACGCGGCCGCCCTGTCGACGACGCAGGCGGTGGCGCTGACCACGACGCAGATCGGCGGGCTGTCGGAGCTGCAGCTGAACGCGCTCGGCAGCACCAACCTCGCCGCCCTGACCACCACCCAGCTCGGCGGCCTGACCTCGACCCAGGTCGCCGGCCTGACCACCACGGTCGCCGCGGCGCTGACCACGACGCAGGTTTCGGCGCTGACCACCACCCAGGTGGCGGCGCTGTCCACCGCGGTGCTGGGGGCGCTCAGCACCACGCAGACCGCCGGGCTGACCACCACCGAACTGGTGGCGCTGTCGGCGACCCAGGTCCGCGGCCTCAACACCACCGACCTCGCCGCACTCTCCACGACGCAGGCGACGGCGCTGACCACGACGCAGGTGGCGGCGCTGTCGACCACGCAGTTCGGCGCGCTGAGCACCACCGACGTCGCCGCCCTGACCACCACCGAACTCGGCGGGCTGACCTCCAGCCAGGTCGCCGGGCTGTCGACCAGCGACGTCGCGGCGCTGTCGACGACGCAGCTGACGGCGCTGACCACGACG
>Ga0302314_10002858_pt1 | contig 32031 bp, 35 predicted proteins | sample III_Palsa_N2_3_FD_200533 | JGI IMG/M metagenome (GOLD analysis project Ga0302314, IMG submission 200533) | Peat permafrost microbial communities from Stordalen Mire near Abisko, Sweden - III_Palsa_N2_3 | ecosystem: Environmental > Terrestrial > Soil > Palsa > Peat permafrost | place: Sweden... | reverse complement strand
CGGCCATCGCGGCTGCCGCCTGGGCGTTTCCTATCCTGAGATCTACGAGATGCAGGTGCGGGCGATCATCGAGGCCGCGCTGGAGATCGCCGCGTCGGGCAAGCCCGCGCCCGTGCCGGAAATCATGCACCCCCTCGTCGCCAAGGGCGAGGAGATGAAATACCTGCGCGAGCTCACCGACCGCACCGTCAAGGTGGTGTTGGCCGAGAAGGGCGCGAGCCTCGACTACACGGTTGGCGCCATGATCGAACTGCCCCGCGCGGCGATCCGCGCCGCAGACCTTGCCGAGACCGCCGAATTCTTCTCCTTCGGCACCAACGACCTGACCCAGACCACTTTCGGCATTAGCCGCGACGACGCCGCCAAATTCCTGGCCGCCTACATCGAAAAGGGCATCTTCGAGAAGGACCCCTTCGTGAGCATCGACGTGGACGGCGTCGGCGAACTGATCAAGCTGGCGGCCGAACGTGGCCGAGCGGCCCGCCCGGGCATCAAGCTCGGCATCTGCGGCGAACACGGCGGCGACCCGGCGTCGATCGCCTTCTGTGAGGCGGCTGGGTTGGACTATGTGTCCTGCTCGGCGTTCCGTGTCCCTATCGCCAGGTTGGCGGCGGCCCAGGCGGCGCTGAGCGGGAAGTAGGAATCCTTCTCCCACAAGGCAATTGGGTGCGTGGTTCGAGACGCGGCGAAGACGCCGCTCCTCACCATGACTAAGAATTTTGCAGCCCAAAAAAAGTTCGTCATCCTGATGAGCCCGAAGGGCGTCTCGAAGGACGCACATGGCTTGTGCAGCGCTTGCGAAAACGGCGGAACTCCCGCGCTGCATCTTGGCGGTTTGGCCAAGCGTCATACCAAGCTACACTTCCCATGTCAGGGAGACGCACCGACCATGAGCGATCCAGCACTCGAAGCGCACGAGCATGCCGAGCACGCCGAACATGCGGCGCATGAGAACAATCCGTTCGTTTCGCTGGTGTCGATCACCATCGCCCTGCTGGCGGTGATCGCGGCGGTGACCGGCAGCCTGGAATCCATCGAGGATGGCAGCGCCATCATCGAAGCCAACAAGGCGGTGCTGGCGCAGGACCAGGCCAGCGACCAATGGGCCTACTACCAGTCCAAAAGCCTGAAGCAGAAGATGTACAGCATCGCCGCCGACGCCGGCGGGACCCACGCGTCCGACTACGCCAAGACGGCCAAGAAAGAGGGCGATGAAGCCAAGGACGTCCAGACCGGGGCCAGGAAGCTGGAAGCCGAGCGGGACAAGTTGTTGGAAGAGAGCCGGGCCCACGAGGAGCGGCACCATCGCCTCAGCCTCGGCGCGACCCTTTTGGAGATCGGCATCGCCATCGCCACCATCGCCATCATCACCCGCCATCGCCTGACCTGGCTGCTGTCAGCGCTCCTGGGCGTCGCCGGCGGCGCCGTGGCGGGCGCGACCTATGCGACCGACTTGCTGCATCTCTTTACGAAGACGCACTGAGATAAGGGGACCTATCCCCGATCCGGCAGCGCGGTCCGCCATTAGGGGATAGGTATCGTATCGCCTTATCTTCTACCGCTTCCTCACAAACACCGTTCCCGCCGAATACCCCGCCCCGAACGAGCAGATCAGGCCAAGGTCGCCGCTGACCATGTCGTCCGAGTGGCTGTGGAAGGCGATGATCGAGCCGGCGGAGGAGGTGTTGGCGTATTCGTCCAGGATGATGACGTTCTCCTCCGGCGTCGGATCACGCCCCAGCACCCGGCGGCCGATCATCTCGTTCATGTTGATGTTGGCCTGGTGCAGCCACATCCGCTTCAGGCCGGTGGGATCGAGCCCTATGTCGGACGCATGCTCGACGATCATCTCGGAGACCATCGGCACCACCTCGCGGAACACCTTGCGGCCCTCCTGCACGAACAGCTTGTCGGCCCTGCCGATGCCCTCCGGCGCGGCGTTGTTCAAAAAGCCAAAGTTGTTCCTGATATTGTTGGAGAACTGGGTCTTCAGCCGCGTGCCCAGGATGTCCCAGCCGCCGACCGCGTCCTCGGCCCGCTCCACGATCACCGCCGTCGCCACATCGCCGAAGATGAAGTGGCTGTCCCGATCCTTGAAGTTCAGGTGGCCGGAGCAGATTTCCGGATTGACCATCAGCACCGCCTTGGCCGAGCCGGCGGCGATGAAGTCGTGCGCCGTCTTGATGCCGAAGGTGGCCGAGGAGCAGGCCACGTTCATGTCGAAGGCGAAGCCGCCGATCCCCAGCGCGTCCTGGATCTCCACCGCCATGGCCGGATAGGCGCGCTGCATATTGGAGGCGGCGCACAGCACCGCATCGATCTGGCTTGCTGGCTTGCCCCAGCGCTCGATCGCCTCGCGCGCGGCGGCCACGGCGATTTCGGCCAGGATCGAGATCTGCTCGTTCGGCCGCTCGGGCAGAATCGGCCGCATGACCGCCGGGTCCACCAGGCCGGTCTTGTCCATCACGAACCGGGACTTGATCCCCGACGCCTTGGTGATGAACTCGGGCGAGGAGGGCATGAGCGCGACCACCTCGCCGGCGTCGATCGCCTCGGCGTTGGCGGCGTTGAACCGCTCCACATAGGCGTTGAAGGTTTCCACCAGCTCCTCGTTGGAGAGGGCGTATGGCGGGGTGAACAGGCCGGTCGCGGCGATGACGGCGGAAGGCAATTGAGAACGTCTCCTCCTGATTTGCGCCCTGATAGCACGGTTCGCCCTAGTGGCGCCTTAGTCACATCAGCGCGTCATAGAACACACATTCTCGCCACTTGGGGAACCCGAAGCGGCCCCAGAAGCGTTTGATGGTCCAGGTTGGGATGGCGGGGCTAACGTCTCTCAGCAAAAGTACGGAGTATCGGATTATGAAGACCCTTTTTATCGCCGCGGCGAGTATCGCGGCGCTGGCCGTGGCGGCCCCGGCCATGGCTCAGACGGCCCCCAACACCAACGTCAGCTGGTACGGCACCCTCGGCTACAGCGATTTCAACCCTGACAGCGCGAACCTAAGCGCCATCACCGGCCGTCTCGGCGCCCGTTTCGGCCAGTACTTCGGCGTCGAAGGCGAGCTCTCCGGCGGTCTCGGCGAGAGCCACGGCAACAGTGGCGCGGACATTCACCTCAACAACGAAGAGGCCCTCTACGGCGTCGCCTTCCTGCCGATCGCCCCCAATGCGGACCTTTTCGCCCGCGGCGGCTATGGCTGGGAGGACTATCAGGTCTCGCTGAACGGCGTGAACAACGGCTTTAATAGCCAAAGCTGGAACTTCGGCGCCGGTGGCCAGTACTTCTTCAGCCGCTCCAACGGCGTCCGGCTGGACTACACCCGCGAGGACGCCACTGACCACGGCCCGAACGCCAACGTCTGGGCCGTCGCCTACGTCCACAAGTTCTAGAACCGGCCGAAAAACCAGGCCTCATGCAGTGGCGCGCTCCGGGGTCGGAGCGCGCCATTTTGCTTGACGAGGGCTTCGACCCCGTTGGACTAAGCGACGTGACCCTAGCCTTTCTCCTTCAAACCGGCGCCTCGGTAGTGGCCATCGCGTTGCTGGTCGCGCTGGCGGCCTGGGCGAAGATCGCACGGCCGACCCCGCCGCTGGATGAAGCCGCTGTTGTTGACCTGCTGGCCTTCGAATTCCCCGACGCACCCATTGATGCCGTCTGGTTCGCCGCCGATCGGCGCGGCGCCATCGTCCGCTCCGCCAGCCAGGCGCTGCTGATCTACCGGGCCGGCGACGGCTACGTCACCCGATCGATGCCCTGGAGCGACGCCGTGAGCGCGGCGCCCGAGGATGGGGCTCTGGCTTTTCGTCTTGCCGATGTCGGCGCGCCGCGGGCCAGCTTCGTCATTGGTGACGGCGCCGCCTGGCCGCCTGCCCTGGAGGCCGTCGCGTGACCTTCGATCCCGTCACGCTGGCGACGCCCTTCTTCATCCTGGCGGTGATCGCCGAAATCCTCGCGGCCAAATTCGCCAAGACTCGCACCAACTACGAGGCGCGCGACACCGCCGCCTCCCTGGCCATGGGCCTTGGCAGCACCATCGCCGGGGTCCTGATTGGCGGCGTCATCGCGGCCGCGACCCTGTGGGCCTGGCAGCACCGCATCTTCACCATCTCCATGACCGCGATCTGGGCCTGGGTGGCGATCGTCTTCCTGGAGGACATGACCTACTACTGGTTCCACCGCCTCAGCCACGAGCGCCGGTTCTGGTGGGCGGCGCACGTGAACCACCACTCGTCCCAGCACTACAATCTGTCGACGGCGCTGCGGCAGACCTGGACTGGCGGCGTCAACGGCAGCTGGCTGCTGTGGATGCCGCTGGCCTTCCTCGGCTTTCCGCCGTCGATGATCGCCATCGAGAAAGGGATCAGCCTAGTCTATCAGTTCTGGATCCACACCGAGGCGATCAAGCGCCTGCCAGCGCCCATCGAGGCGGTGTTCAACACCCCGTCTCACCACCGGGTCCACCACGCCCGCAACCCGCGCTACCTCGACCGCAACTACGCCGGCATATTCATCATCTGGGACCGGATGTTCGGCACCTTCGAGCCGGAGCGCGACGAGGAGCCGCCCCGCTATGGCATCGTCAAGAACCTGGGCGATTTCAATATCGTCCGCATCGCCTTCCACGAATGGATCGGCATCGGACGGGATCTGATGACGGCGCGGTCGGTGGGTGATGTGTGGGGTTATGTGTTCGGTCCGCCAGGTTGGCGACCGGGCGGGGCAGGGACAACGTCAAAGGATTTGCGCAGGGCCTGGCGCGAGCGGGCAGGGGACGCGGCTCGTCCCTCAACCTAACCCGCCCTAACCTACAACCTTCGGCGCATAGGCCGCCAGGAAGACATTCACCGCGATCTCGACCTCGCGGTCGACCCGCGCGGGCGTCGGCTCCGGTTCCAGGCCCATCATCCGGCGCAGATGCAGTTCGCCGCGGAAGAGGGCGCACAGCACGCCGGCGGCGTGCTCCGGATCCGGCGCATGGATCTGCCCCGCCGCCTGGGCGGCGCGCAGGAACTGGGCGGTGGCGGCTATACCCTGCTGCGGGCCGGCCTCGTCAAACCGCCTGGCGAGTTCGGGGTTGCGGATCGCCTCCTCGGTCACCAGCTGAAAGGTTCGCACGGCCCCGTCGGAACTCATGGCGGTCACCAGCTCACGCCCAAACACCGTCAGAGTTTCGCGAAGGTCGGCGCCTTCTTCGGCCTGGGCAAGGGTTTCCTGGATGACGGCGCACTGGTCGCCGATGATCGCGTCGAACAGCTCCTCCTTGTTCTTGAAGTAGGCGTAAAGGGTGCCTTTGGACCCCCCCAGCCGCGCCGCGATCATCGACATGGTGGCGGCGCTGTAGCCCACCTCGAAAAAGACCTCGCGCGCGGTCTCAAGGATGCGATCCCGGCGCTGGTCGCGGATGCTCTTTGCGAGACCCTGGTTCATTAATCGTACCGTATCGTATGATTTTGACTTGACGCAAGTGCGGCGTTCGCGCCAAATATCGCACCGTACAGTACGGTTCTAATAATGCGAGGCGGAAGCCGCCCCGACCGTACCCTACCCCGCAAAAGAACGTCGCCCGCCCCTCCAGCGCAGGTCGCCCAGTCGTGCCCAATGTCATGTCCGCTCCAACCGTCGCCAATGGCCGCGCCCAACCCCTGACAGGCGGCGCGCTCTGGGCCGCCGGCATCCTGCTGGCGCTCGCCAACTTCGTCGCGGTGCTGGACCTCAGCGTCGCCAATGTGTCGGTCCCCAACATCTCGGGCGCCTTGGCCGTGTCCACCAGCGAGGGCGTCTGGATCATCACGTCCTACGCCGTGGCCGAGGCGATCACCGTGCCGCTCACCGGCTGGCTGGCCGGGCGATTCGGCGCGGTCCGCACTTTTGGCTTCGCCCTGATCGGCTTCGGGATCGCCTCGGCGCTGTGCGGCCTGGCGCCGTCCCTCGGCCTGCTGGTGTTCTTCCGCGTGCTCCAGGGTCTCTGCGGCGGGCCCCTGATGGCCCTGTCCCAGACCCTGCTGATGCAGATATTCCCGCCCAAGCAGCAGCCGGCCGCCATGGGCCTCTGGGCGGTCACCACCCTGGTGGCGCCGGTCGGCGGCCCGATTCTTGGCGGCGTCCTGTGCGACGCCTTCGGCTGGGGCTCGATCTTCCTGGTCAATGTGCCGGTGGCCATCCTGGCCGGCGTCATGGTCCTGCGCACCCTCGCCCGCTACGAGGGCGAAACCCGCAAGGCCCCGTTCGACGCCGTGGGCCTGAGCCTGCTGATCGTCTGGATCGGCGCCCTGCAAATCCTGCTGGACTTAGGAAAAGACCGGGACTGGTTTGAATCGCCGCTGATCGTGGCGCTCGGCCTGGTGGCGGTCATCGGCTTCGCCGCCTTCATGATCTGGGAGCTGACGGACAAGGACCCTATCGTCAACCTGCGCGTCTTCCGCCACCGGGGCTTCAGCACTTCGATGATCACTCTGACCCTGGTCATGGGCGGTTTCTTCGCCACCAATGTCCTGACGCCGCTCTGGCTGCAGAACAACATGGGCTACACCGCGACCTGGGCCGGCTACATCACCGGCATGATCGGCGTGCTCGCCATCGTCGCCGCTCCGATCACCGCCCAAGCCATGACCCGGATGGATCCCCGCCGCATCCTATTCGCCGGCGTCGCCTGGCTGGCCTTCACCACCTATATGCGCAGCCTCGGCGCGTCGCAGATGAGCTTCGGACAGATCGGGATCTGGCTGTTCGTAGCCGGCGCCGCCATGCCTATGTTCTTCCTGCCGGTGACCACCGTGGCGCTGGGCGCGGTGGATCCGGCGGAAACCGCCGACGCCTCCGGCCTGCTGAACTTCCTGCGCACCATGGCCGGCGCCGTCGCCACCTCGATCATCAACACGGTCTGGGAGAACAATGCGGTGCGCAATCACAGCGAGTTGGCCAGCAAGATGCCGCACGCTCAGACCACGATCGACGGCCTGAAGCCGGCGATGGGCGATGGCGGGGCCATGGCCGCAGTCAGCGGCCTAGTGGACTCCCAGTCGGTGATGCTGGCCACCAACCAGCTCTTCGTCGCCTGTTCGATCGTCTTCGCCATCGCCGCCACCCTGGTCTGGCTCACCCCGCGCCCAAGCCGCGAGGTCGACACCAGCGCCGCGCACTGAGCCCCCAGAGCGGTTTGGCCGTGGAACCAGCGCCGGTGAACACCGCACGGAACAGCTCCGCCGCATTGCCGATCCCATCGGTGGTCCGCACCGCCAAGGTTACAACCGTGGAAGCCCACGCCGCCGAACCGGTCGGCCAACTCGACGACGCGCTGATCGCCGAGATCATGGCGACGCTCATCGGCGTCCTGAGCGCGTAGCCGCCCCTAATCCCGCACCATCGGCAGCGGCAGTCCCGGCGCCGGGCCGGCTCTGACCAGGTCGCGGCGGAAGCGGAACAGCTCCGCCGGCCGCCCGCCGGTCTCTGCGTGCAGGCGGCCGAGGCCCTCCACCAGGTCGATGCGCTCCAGCCCGCGCCGGAAGTTCTGCTTGTGCAGCGAGACCCCCACGATCGCCTCCACCGTCCGCTGCAGCTCCGACAAGGTGAACTCCGGCGGCGTCAGCTCAAACGCCACCGGCCGGTATTTCAGCTTGCCGCGCAGCCGCCCGAGTCCGGTGGCCAGAATCCGCCGGTGGTCGGACAGCATCGGCTCGCCCAGGGCCGGCGACAGGGCCCGCGGCTCTTCGGCCTGCCGTCCCCGCGCGAGTTCGCGGTCGCGCGCGGACTCGGGCGCGAGCCCTGCCTCGTACAGCAGCTCATAGCGGTCCAGCACCCGCTCCTCGTTCCACGGCGCGCCCTCTTGGGCGAACAGCAGCCGCACGCGCGATTGACGCTCCGGCGTCGTCGCCCAGGATCGCAGCGCCGGCGCGATGGCCTCGTCGATCAAGGTGGGGCGCCCTGAGCGCCAATCCTCCCAGGGAAAGAACCGGGTGAACGGCGTCCAGACCGTGTCCGGGCCCAGCGCCGCCTCGGTCTTCGGCGTCAGGCCCAGATAGCCCACCGAAATCACCCGCGCGGCCCCGGCGCCCACGTCTGCGCGAGGCGCGTCCCGGCCTTTGTCGCCGAAGGTATAGAGCTGCTCCACATAGCCCAGCTCGAATCGGGTCTGTTCGGCCACGAAGGCGCGCAGGGCCAGCTCGAACGTGCGATGTCCGTCCGGATCGAACGGCCCGAACGGCAGGCCGGCCAGAGCCGACGCCTGGTGGGTGCGCGCATCGTGCGGCCGCACCGTCAGCACCACGGCCTCGTCGTCGCGCACCGCGACCACCACCGCCGACAGGCCGATGACGATATCGGTCATGGGCTATTCCGTATCAAAGGCGTCATCGCCGGTCTCATAGCCCGTGGCGTGCGCCAGCAGGTGAAAACGGTGCAGATATTGCGCCTGCGCGTCCGAAGCCGGCAGCGGCTGGATCACCAAGGCGTAATCCTTCGGCGGCTTGCCGAAGAACCCCAGCGATTCCGGCACGGTGAACCCCGCCAGCTGAGTCGCCTCGAAGAAGGCGCAGGCGCGGTCGGCCTGCTTGATCAGGGTCTTGATCGGGGCCGGGATTTTCGTCGGCAGGGCGAAACGCATGTGGATCGCCGCCTCCAGCCGATCTTCAAACGCGCGATAGTTCAAGCCCAGCGCCGCCTTGAACGGCGAGATCATGTCGCCGATCACGAATTCCGGCGCGTCATGCAGCAGCGCCGCCAGCCGCCAACGCGGCTCCAGGTCCGGCTTGATGTGTACCGCGATCTCCTCGACGATCACCGAATGCTGGGCGACCGAAAAGCCGTGGTCGCCCACCGTCTGCCCGTTCCAGCGCGCCACCCGCGCCAGGCCATGGGCGATGTCCTCGATCTCGATGTCCAGCGGCGAGGGGTCGAGCAAATCCAGCCGACGTCCCGACAGCATTCTCTGCCACGCCCGCGGCGGCAACGCTTTTCGGGTTTGACGCATCTCAATGGCCACCTGGCCGTTCCTTCCTAGGATCAAGCGTTGGGCTTATCGTACCGGCAATCTGAATGCGGATGAGAAATTCGCAAGGGAGGCTAAACATGACGAGCTTGAGCACCACCTGGGCGCGGATCATGGCGCCTCTGGCCGGAGGCGACGTCGACGCAGGCGTGTTGTCCGCCGCCTCGGCCATTGCCGCGCCCTTCGGCGCCGAGCTGGCTGGCGTCTACGCCCCCGCCGATGTCGCCGACCTCATGCCCTGGATGGGCGAGGGGTTCATGGGCGGGGTCCAGGTCACTGCCGTCCAGAGCCTGAAGGACGCCGCCGCCGAGGGCGAAAGGGCCGCGCGCACCCTGTTCGACGCCAACCCCTATGACCGCAAGACCTTTACCGCGCTGAGTTCGCCGGTCTGGTCGGCCCTGGCGATGGAGGGCCGCCTGTCGGATCTGGTGGTGTTCGACGACGCCACCGCCAAGGGCCGCGGGCCGCTCGCAGAGACTTTCCAGCAGATCGTCGCCGACGAGCAGCGCCCGACCCTGGTCGCCCGCCCGGGCCTGAAAGCGGACGGCTGCGTCGCAGTGGCCTGGGACGGCGGCAAGGAAGCCAGCCGCGCCATGCGAACCGCCCTGCCATTGCTGCAAAAGGCGGGGAAGGTGGTGATCCTGTCCGCGCCCGCCTCCTCGGCCCGCTATTTCGATCCGGCGCGCCTGCAGAGCTTCCTGGCTGACCGCGCGATCAAGTCCGAGGTGCACACCCTCAGCGAGACCGGCGAGCCGGCCCCGCTGCTGCTGGCCGCGGCCAAGACCGTCGCCGCCGACATCCTGGTGGTGGGCGCCTTCGGCCACCCGCGCCTGCAGGAGTTCATCTTCGGCGGCGCGACGCGGACCTTCCTGAACGCCGCGGGCGCCCCGTCGCTGTTCCTCTCCCACTGAGTGAGTATCGTCCCCATGAGTCTCAACCGCATCGTCATGCGCCTTGCCCGCAATCCTGGTACTGAGTTCGCCGACGGCGACGACCATCGCGGCTACGCCCTGGTCGCGCCGCTGACCGCCGACGGCATGATCGACGACGGCGAGTATCGCAAGCGTCCCAAGGCCTGCACCGTGCGTCACTTCGCGCCGGGCGAGGACGCCTATGAGGGCCGGCTCGGCAAGCGCGGCGACCGCTGGTTCTTCGATTACGGCGACCAGACCGAGGCCGACGAGCCGCTCTATCGCCTCGGCCAGCATCGGTTCGCCGTGGGCGAATACGTCAGCATCACCGACGAAGACGGCCGCCTGCTCACCTATAAGGTGACTGATATCCAGCGGGCCTGAGCTTCACCCGTCCTTAACCAAACCCCGAAAGGCTGACGCCTGCGCCGAAGGCATGTGCGCGGTGAGGAACGGTCATGGATTTTGGCGCGATCGAGGTCGAAGCTCCCGCGGTCCTGAAGGACTTCGCCGACCACGGTCGCCATCTGTTCGAGCGACCTGTGGACCCGTCCGCCGCGACCGCCCTGCTGGCTGCCATTCACGCCGATCGCCGCTTCGACGAGGGCCTGTTCCAGGACGAGGCCGACTTCCTGGCCAATCCCCAGCACATCGGCGTCAACCCGCGCCCGGGCCGCAACCTGCTCGAACGCTTCGAGGACCAACTCGGCTTCATCGAACGCTCGCCGATGATCACCTCGGCGCTGATCGCCCTGTTGGGCTCCAACTATGAAATCCTGAACAGGAAGATCGTCTGCGGCGTGCCCGACAGTGTCATGCCTGAGTGGGTCAAGACCCGCGTCGCCGGCGGCATGGTCAATAACCTCGGCGCGTTCGTGAAGCCGGAGTACCGCGACATCACCTACTTCTACGGCATCGACTTCCACCAGGATTTGATCGACTTCAAGGGTCGCGACGCCGACTTCGTCACCCTCTACTGCTACCTGCATCCGGTGACGCGCCAGGACGCGCCGCTGTTTCTGCTCGACGGCAGCCACCGCCTTGGCGCCACCGTCTTCCCACATGACCTGACCCGCACCGACGATGAGACTTGGCGCTACGGCGACCGCAAGGGCGGCGAGACCGAGGTCAGCCAGCGGGTGCTCATAGGCGAGACCGGCTTCGCCGCCGTCTGGCACGCCTGCACTCTGCACGGCACCCAGCCCGACGCCGCCGACCACGAACGGATTTCGCTACGCTACCTGTTCACCCGCAAGCCCGGCGCCCCGGCCGGGATCGACGCCATCAACCGAGCGCTTAAAGGCCCGATCCGCCTCGCCGGCACCCGCGTCGACATTGCCGAAAATGGTGCGCCGACGATGAAGGGGAACACGGTCAATCAGGTGTAAGGTGCTTCACACCAGGATGATCGTGCTCGAGTATCGCGCGACCGTCTCGTCATGGGTAATCAGGCGCAGTGGCTCGACAAACGCCTGAGCCACAATCATGCGGTCGAATGGGTCGGCATGAAGCCGGGGCAGATCCTGGACAGCGACGGCGTGGTCCCCCGTTACATCAAGCAAATCGTATTCGGCCTTGCGAATATGAGCCAACGCCTGTGGCCCCGAGATTGGCATGGCGTTCGGCCCTTTTCGACCGAGCGCGTATTTGACCGAGATTTCCCAGATGCTCGCGGCGCTCACCACGATCTGATTGTCCTCATCTTCAATCAGCTCGCGCGCCCGTTGCGGCAACCTTGGGTCCTCCACGATAGCCCAAAGGATGATGTGCGTGTCGAGCAGAAGCCTCATTCGTCCGAGCCATAGAAGAGTTTCGCGATGACGTCGTTGTCCTCGTCAATGGACTCCGGCACGACAAACTGCCCGCGCGCTACGCCCAACCGTTGTCCGGTCGGCTTGTCCTTCAACGCGACGATACGGACCGCCGGCTTGCCGTTGCGAGCAATCACAATCTCGCTCTCCTGACCGGACTCGACCGCGTCGACCAGCCGGGAGAGCGACGATTTCGCCTCAAGCATGTTGACCGTGCGCATTGGATTGTCCTTAGCTAAGTCTGGCTAAGGTAATCCCGATCGGGCTGATTTTCAATGCGGCAGGCGTGCGCGCTTACTGCCCCGGCCGTTGCGCCCCTTCGCGCCGCGCCAGGAAGGCCAGCCGTTCGAACAGGTGCACATCCTGTTCGTTCTTCAAGAGCGCGCCGTGCAGCGGCGGGATCAGCTTGGTGGGGTCGCGTTCGCGCAGGGCCGCATCGTCGATGTCCTCGACCATCAACAGCTTCAGCCAGTCGAGCAGCTCCGACGTCGACGGCTTCTTCTTCAGGCCCGGCACCTTGCGCATGTCGTAGAAGATGCGCAGCGCCTCGTTGACCAGCTTCTTCTTGATCCCGGGGAAGTGGACGTCGACGATGGCGTTCATCGTCTCGGCTTCGGGGAAGCGGATGTAGTGGAAGAAGCAGCGGCGCAGGAAGGCGTCGGGCAGCTCCTTTTCATTGTTGGAGGTGATGATCACCACCGGGCGGACCTTGGCCTTGATGGTCTCGTTGGTCTCGTAGACGTAGAACTCCATCCGATCGAGTTCCTGCAACAGGTCGTTGGGGAATTCGATGTCGGCCTTGTCGATCTCGTCGATCAGCAGCACCGGCCGCTCAGGGGCCTCGAACGCCTCCCATAGCTTGCCGTGCTTGATGTAGTTCTTCACGTCCTTCACCCGCTCATCGCCGAGCTGGCTGTCGCGCAGACGGGTCACCGCATCGTACTCATAGAGGCCCTGCTGGGCCTTGGTGGTCGATTTGATGTGCCAGGTCAGCAGCGGCGCGTTCAGCGCCTTGGCCACCTCATAGGCCAGTACGGTCTTGCCGGTGCCGGGCTCGCCCTTGATCAGCAGCGGGCGCTCAAGCGCGATGGCCGCGTTGACCGCGACCTTCAAATCCTCGGTGGCGACATAGTCGCTGGTGCCTTCAAAACGCTGGCTCATCCGTCCCCTCCGGCGCTCTTTCCGCGCCTCTAACAACTGTTCGACTTGTTTCTCACACTAAGGGGAGGGGCGCGCGTGGCAAGCCCGATTCACGCGGGCGCGGCAATGGGTGCGGGCTCGCCGAAAAATTCGCCCTTAGGACAGGTGGTTAGCCCTCAAACGGGAAACCGCTCCACCAGCGCCGCCGCAACCTCAACCATCACGCCATCCCAGGCGCCCACGGCCTTTGGGATGAAGACCCGGGTCTTCCAGTACCAGGGATACGCCTCGGTCCCGAACCTCGGCCAGGCCGCGGGGGTGGAGATCAGCCAGACGTCGCCTCCGCAGGCGGCGGCGATATTGGTGGTGGCGTTGGCCGGGCCGAGGGTCAAGTCCAGCGCGCACGACAGCGCGCCGACGTCGTCTAGGTCGTTCTTTAGGTCGATGCCCGGCGGGGTCCAGATATCCAGGCCGAGCATATCGCGCGCCTGGGCGAGTTCGGTCTCGCAGTCGCCGTACTGCATGTTGACGAAGGTCACGCCCTTGGTCTCCAGCACCGGCCGCCAACGCTCGAACGGCGAGAAGTGCCGCAGGCGCGCGCCGTCCAGCTTCAGGCTTTTCCACAGCAGGCCCACCTTGGGGCCCGGCAGTTCCCCCAGCACCCGGCGCCAGTGCTCCACGCGATCGGGGTCGGCGGTCAGGTAGCCGTCCCGGCTCGGATAGTCGGCGAGGCCGCGGCGGAATCGGCGCGGCAGGCTGGCCATGGGCGCCCACAGGTCGATGACGCCCTGGTCCTTCAGGAACGGCGCGCCGCGAATCGTATGGCCGTCGACCTTCAGCGTCGAATGTCCGCCGATGGTCACGGTCGGAAACGAGCGCTGGTAGAGCGGGATCAGCCGGGGCTCCAGCGCCAGGTGCAGATGGCCCTCCGGCCCTAGCGCCTCCAGAACGTCGGGGATGACGGTGGCGAAGGACACCTCGTCCCCCAGCCCCTGCTCGCCCATCACCAGCAGCCACTTGCCCGACAAGTCGCTCTCCGGCGACCAGCGCGGCCGGTCGATCATGAAATTGGTCACCTCGGCGAAGGCGGTGTCCAGGCGCACCTCATAGGCGTCCCAGCCGTCGCCGAGGCGGCCGAGGCAGAACAGCATCGACGAGCGCGCCAGCTTCATCATCGCCAGGTCCGACGGCGTCTCCGCGGCGGTCATGGCAAGCTCGCATTCGCTGAGCGCGGTCTCGGCGTCGCCGAGGTCGAGCAGGGTGTTGGCCCGGTTATAGCGCGCCTTGGCGAAGCCGGGCTCGAACCGCAGCGCCTCCTCGAAGAAGGTCAGCGCCGACTTCTGATCGCCCTGTTCACTCAAGATGGTGCCGAGCGTGTTCCACAGCGGCGAGGAATCCGGATGGGCCTGGATCGCCGGCCGCAGCACCTGGATCGCGCCCGTATAGTCGTGCAGGTCGCGCAAGGCGCAGGCGAGATTGTTGGCGCCCTGGGCGCAGTCGGGGTGAGCGAGGTGATAGTGGGTGAACAGCTGGGCGGCGATGGGCTTCATGTTCAGCCGGAACGCCAGCCGGCCCAGGTCATTGGCGATGTCGGCATGGTTTGGCGTCAGCGCCAGCGCCGACTCGTAGGCCTGAATCGAACTCTTGAAATCGCCGGATTTTTCGCGGGCGATCGCCAGCAGATACCAGGCCAGGCCGGACCGCTCGTCGATCTCCAGCGCTTTCAACGCGGCCTCGGCGGCGACCTGGGGGTCTTCGGCGCCGATGCAGTCGACCGCCCGGCGCAGGTAGGGCGCTAGCGTGCGCGCCTTCAGTTCGCTCACCGCCTGGCCCAGCCGCTCCAGCGCCGCCTTGGACGCGGCATCGCCCATTTCTCCGTCCGCCAGACGCGGAATGACGGCCGGCGCCGGATCGGTCGCCGCCGCGAGTACGGCGGTCGAAGCGCCGAGATTTAGCGACGTCTGGCGGGCGGCGGACATGACGGGACTCAGATGTTCAGACGATGGGCTCAACACGCGCGCAACGTGGTTAAGGCGGTGTAAATCCGGGCGGCGGTAGGGGTTGCAGATGCGGCGAAAGGCGAAGGCGGGCATGGCCGATAGCATGGTTCAGCTCCTGGCCGGCCAATGGCGCGACGCGGGCCTCAAGGCCGGTGAGACTCTGCTGCTGCACTCCAGTCTGCGCCGCACCACCCGCGCCATCGTGCGCGCCGGCGGCCAGGTCGCCGCAGCCGCCGAGATCGTGCTGGACAGCGTTCTCGAAGCGCTGAGGCCGGACGGAACCCTGCTGCTGCCGCTGTTCAACTTCGACTTCACCACCGGCGCGCCCTTCGATATCCGCACGACCCCCAGCCAGATGGGCGCCCTGACCGAGGCGGGCCGGCTGCGTCCGGGCGCCGTCCGCACAGGCCATCCGATCTATTCTTTCGCAATGCTCGGCCGACAGGCGGAGCATTTCCGCGGCGTCGAGAACTTCAGCGGCTATGGCGCCGACTCGCCCTTCGCGATGCTGCGCGAGATGGGCGGGCGCATCGGTGTGCTCGACTTGCCGGACCAGCACAGCATGACCTTCTACCACCACGTCGAGGAGGTGAAGGCCGCGCCCTGGCGCTATCACAAGACCTTCGAAGGTGACTACATCGGCTGGGACGGTGTGGCGACAACGCGCAGCTTCGGCCTGTTTGTCCGCGACCTGGAGCGGGGCGTGGTCACCGATGTTGACGCCATGGGCGAGGTGCTCTGGTCACGCGGTCTGTATCATGGCGATCGGCCGGGGGAGGGAGGCGGCCTGCGGCTGATCGATGCAAACGCCTTGTTTGGCGCGGTCTCCGAGGTGATCGACCAGGGGAAAGCCGAGGGCCTGCTCTACCGCATCGAAACGCCGGCCGCCGCATGACCGAACCGATGCACGACTGGGCGCGGGACCTCTATCCCATTTGCCGCAGCCTCACCGGCGCCGGCGTGCGCGAGACCCTGGCCTATCTGTCCCGGCTGATCCCAGGCCTTCAGACCCATTCCATCGCCTCTGGCGAGCGCGCGTTCGACTGGACCGTGCCCGAAGAATGGACCATCCGCGCCGCCTATATCGACGACGAGACCGGCCGGCGCGTGATCGATTTCACGGAGCACAACCTGCATCTGGTCGGCTATTCGGAACCCATCGACGCCTGGATGAACCTGGACGAGTTGCAGCCGCACCTGCACTCGCTGCCCGATCAGCCGACGGCCATTCCCTATGTGACCTCCTACTATCGCCGCGGCTGGGGCTTTTGCCTGAGCCACCAGGCCCGCGCCGCGCTGAAACCTGGCCGCTATCACGTGGTGATCGACTCCAGCCTGATCCCCGGCCAGCTCAACTACGCCGACCTGATCCTGCCGGGACGCGAAACCGGCGAGGTGCTGATCTCCACCTACGTCTGCCATCCCTCGATGGCCAATAACGAGCTGTCGGGTCCGGTGGTCACAGCAGCCCTGGCGCGCTGGCTGATGAGCCTGCCGGAACGACGCCTGACCTACCGCATCGTCTTCGCGCCGGAGACGCTGGGCGCCATCGTCTACCTCAGCCGCCATCTGGATGAGATGAAGGCTAAGACCCTGGCCGGCTTCGTCATGACCTGTTGCGGCGATGAGCGCGCCTGGTCTTATCTGCCCTCGCGCCTGGGCGGGACCCTGGCTGACCGCGTCGCCCTGCATGTGCTCGGCCGCCACGCGCCGGACTTCACCGCCTACTCCTTCCTGGAGCGCGGCAGCGACGAGCGGCAATACTGCAGCCCCCTGGTCGACCTGCCGGTGGTCTCGGTCATGCGCTCCAAGTACGGGACCTATCCAGAGTACCACACCTCCCTCGACGATCTGTCGCTGGTGACCCAGGCCGGCCTCGAAGGCTCCCTGGCGATGATGCAGCGCTGCATCCAAGCGCTGGAGGCCAACCGGACCTACGTCGCCGCCCAGCCGTGCGAGCCGCAGCTCGGCCCGCGCGGCCTCTATCCCACCATATCCACCCGCGACAGCGGCGCCTCGGTGCGGGCCATGATGAACCTGCTGGCCTACGCCGACGGCGCCCATGACCTGATCGCCATCGCCGATCGCATCGGCGAGAGTGTCGCCGACTGCGCCGTCATGGCCGCGACGCTCGTGGAGGCCGGCGTTCTCAGGCCAGTCTGACAGCGGCGGACTGTCGCGGCCGTATGCGGCCTCACCCGCGCGCGTCGAAACGCGCCATTAACCTAAGCGTCGCTATGCCAATGAATCTAAGCGGAGAATCACGTCCAGGCGGGGGCCGGGACATGGATCTTCGGGGTTTTTTTGTCCGCGTCGCATGGGGAGCGTTGCCGTCAATGGCGTTGAAGCTGTCGCTGAAGCCGGGTGAACGGTTCGTCCTGAACGGGGCGGTCGTGCAGAATGGCGACCGGCGCGGCATTCTGCTGTTGCAGAACAAGGCTTCGGTGCTGCGCGAGAAGGACATCATGCAGGCGGAGGAGGTCACCACCCCCGCTCGCCGCATCTATTTCCCAGTCATGATGATGTACCTCGATGAGCCCGGGGCTGGCCGCTACTACGACGAGTTCGTGCGCCGCCTGTCGGAGTTCATGGGGGTGATCAAGAACGCCGAGGTGCTGGCGGACTGCGTGAATGTTTCGAAACACGTGCTGGGGCGTGAATACTACCGCGCCCTGATGCTGTGCCGGAAATTGATGGACTATGAGGATGAGAGGTTAGGGCATGTCCCTGCGAGCGTATCAGCAGGCGAACGCGAGGGCTGAGCGCCCGCGCGAGTCGGAATATCGCCTGTTCGGTCAGGTCACGCGCGCCCTGATCGAAGCGTCCAAGGCGCCGGCGACGGATCTGCGCGCGCGGATCGACGCCATCGATTGGAATCGCCGCCTGTGGTCCACCCTGGCGCACGATTGCTGCAAGCCCGAGAACCAGCTGCCCACCCCCCTGCGCGCCCAGATCGTCTCCCTGAACTCCTGGGTGCGCCGTCATTCCAGCGCGGTGATGCGAGGCGAAGGCCAGTTCGACGATCTCATCGAGATCAACCGCATCATGATGCAGGGCCTGGAGCCCAAGACGGCGGCGCTGACGAACTAGCGGGGCGGGCGACAGGCCCCGTTGCCAACTGAACGCGCTGTCACCGAATGATGGCCGAACAGAAGCCCTGCCAGGAAGGCGATGACGGGCTCTTATACGCGCGCAATGGATCAGGTTCTCGACTGACTCCTTGGCATGCTTCGCGAAAATGCGCGGCGTGGTGGCCTTCAGATACTGTGATTGGTCTCCAAACCCGCGGAAATGCGGGCGGAGAGGAACTTCGAGCAGGATCGGCGGCCGATCAGTCGCCGGTCATTGTCAGCATCGACGCTGAAACGCGTTCGGAAGGGCCCCGCTCGTCCGAGAGCAATCCATTTTGATATGTAATTATTACAAACGGTTCGATAAATAGTAACCTATGAATTACAAATTATTGGACATTTTAATATAAAAATATTACAAAATTGGGAGGAGAATTCCTCATGGCGCCCAAAATCCCGCTTCAAATGATCCGCTTTGCGCTGGAGCAACGGCTGACGCCGCTGCGCAAATCGGATGAGTTCGCCCACCCGTTTCGCGGCTGGATTAAATCCATTCGCGAAGCGATCGGCATGACGCCGGCGCAACTCGCCACGCGCATGGGCGTCTCCCGTCCGCGCATCGTCCAGCTCGAAAAGGACGAGATGAATGACTCGGTCACGCTGCGCACGTTGCGCCATGCGGCCGAAGCGCTCGACTGCACGCTGATTTACGCGCTGATCCCGAACAAGCCGCTCGAACAGATGGTGCTCGATCGAGCAGCTAAGGTAGCGGAAGAACAACTCGCCCGAACCAATCACACCATGCGGCTGGAAAATCAGGCCGTCTCCACCGCGCGTCAAAAGCAGGCACGGGAGCGGCTGATCGAAGATCTTGTCCGCCAGGGCGACCGCCATCTTTGGGATGCTCTATGAGCGACCCGCTGATCGATAACGACGACGACGCTTCGACACCGCTCACTGCGGAAGAGCGCGCCGATCTGATCCTGACCTACATGGCGGTGCGGGCCGACCTGAATGAAGCCGAACAGCTGAATATCGCCAAGGCCGACCGATGGGCGTTCGCTCGAAAGCGCAACCTGCTTGACGAGGCCTTCCTGCTACAGTTGCACAAGCGCATGTTCGACGGCATCTGGGAATGGGCCGGGAATATCCGGACTACCGAGCGCAACATCGGCGTCGCGCCCTACCAGATAAGACCCGACCTTCGTTACCTACTCGACGACGTCCGCTATTGGATCGCGGAAGGCGTCTATCCGCCGGACGAGATCGCGCTGCGATTCCACGCCCGGCTGACGTGGATTCATCCCTTTCCCAACGGGAACGGCCGGCACGCCCGCCTGGCCGCCGATCGGCTGATCGTCAGCCTCGGCGGCGACCGCTTCACCTGGGGACGCGGTAACCTCATTTCGACCGGTGAGCTTCGTAAGCGGTACATCACCGCGATCCGCGCCGCCGACAACCATGACATTGGCGCGCTCCTCCTGTTTGCGCGAAGCTGAACGGCCAAGTGGTGGCGTTCGCGCCCGCGTTTACAATTGAGCCTAGGCAAAAACGGCCGGCCGGCCCGGCAATTCCTGCCGATCATTTTGATTCTAGGCGATTTTTGCCGGGCCCCGCGGTCCTTATCAAATAATTATTGTTGTTAATTCAAACAGATAGTCGGGCGTCAAAGCCGTGCCGAAATGGCACAGGCATTGCTTGCCTATCCCTTGGGGCAAAACGCCCTCGGCATCAAAACGATGCCGCACACCTAAGAACAGGAAGTTTGTGTCATGTCGCTAAGCGTCAACAACAATCCAGGCGCGCTCATCGCGCTGCAGAACCTCACCTCCACCGAATCGCAACTGCAGACGGCCCAGAACGAAGTCTCTACCGGCCTTGCGGTCTCCAGCCCCTCCGACAACGGCGCCATCTGGGCCATCGCCCAGAACCAACGCGCCACCGCCTCCTCGCTCGACTCGGTCACCCAGTCGTTGCAACGGGCTCAGTCCACCATCGACGTGGCGACCTCGGCCGGCCAGTCGGTGTCCGACCTGCTGAATCAGCTGAAGTCCAAGGCGCTCGCCGCCTCCGACACCTCGCTGGACACCGCCAGCCGCGACGCCCTCAACGCCGACTTCACCTCGCTGCGCAACCAGATCACCTCGGTGGTCGACAACGCCAGCTTCAACGGCGCCAACCTGATCGATTCCGGGGCCAAGAACATCTACGCCCTGGCCAACGCAGCAGGTACGTCGTCGGTGACCGTGGCGGCGGAAGACCTGTCGCTCAACGGCGCCAACATCACCCTGACGGCGACCACCTCGATCAGCACCGCGACCCTGGCCCAGAACGCCATCGCCGTGGTCGAGACCTCGCTGACCAACGTCAACAACGCCCTGGCCAAACTGGGGACCTCGGAAAACGCTCTGACCTCGCAGCTGACCTTCGTCGGCAATCTGCAGGACACGATCGACACCGGCGTCGGCAACCTGGTCAACGCCAACCTCGCCAAGGAAAGCGCCCAGCTCCAGGCTCTGCAGACCAAGCAGCAGCTCGGCATCCAGGCGCTGTCCATCGCCAACTCCAGCAGCTCCTCGCTGCTTAGCCTCTTCCGCTAATCGCGATGGATCAGGAGGCGGGCGCCGCGCCCGCCTCACCAAGCCTGGAGGCGCCGCGTTCAGCGCGGCGTAAGGTGAGATGAGCAACAGCTACTCCGTGGGCAGCGCCGGGGCGTCGGGAGACGCCACCTATGGCGGCGGTGGCCACCCCCAGCCGGAAGGCTCGGGAACGACCGCAAGCACCGGTGCGACCGAACCAGCGCATAGCGACACGCCGGATCCAGCCGACCTTCGCCTGATCATAGAGGACGATCTGGTGGCCGGCTCCTTCATCTACAAGACCGTGGATCGCCGGACCGGGAAGGTCGTCCAGCAGCTGCCCCGCGAACAGATTTTGGCGCTCCGCGAGGCGGCCGACTACACGGCCGGCGCCGTGATCAAGGCCAAGGTCTAGCCGACCTTTCGGCCGATTTAGGGACGCGGCTCCGATCGGGGCCGCCAACGAAAGCGTTCAGCCGCCGCCCGAAGAGGGCGCGCGGCCACGCGCCCATGCGCGTTAACCTTTCGATCACCATGTCTGCTTAGCGTGGTTAATGAAGAGCGAATCTTCAAGCGCTGGCAGGGGTGGGGAGGGGCCTCACCGCCCGCTTAGGCGGCCCGGAGAGAAACCCAAATGTCGCTGACGATTAACAACAACCAAGCTGCGCTGATCGCGTTGCAGAACCTGAACGCCACAGAGGGCACGCTTCAGACGACCCAGAACGACATCAGCACCGGTCTTTCGGTCAATGACGCCCAGGATAATGCGGCGGTCTGGTCCATAGCCCAGGGGCAGCGGGCCGACATCAGCGCCTTGGACGCGGTGACCCAGAGCCTGAACCGAGCGACTTCCATCGCCGATGTCGCCTCCACCGCCGGGCAGTCGGTTTCGGACCTGCTGTCGCAGCTCAAGTCCACCGTGGTTTCGGCCATGGACACATCGTTGAACACATCCTCGCGCACGGCGTTGGACAACGATTTCAAGTCCTTGCTCAACCAGATCGGCGACGTGGTCAACAACGCCAGCTTCGACGGCGCCAACATCCTTAACGGCTCGCTGCCGAATGGCTTGCAGTTCCTGGCCAACGCGCAGGGCAGTTCGACGCTGACGCTGTCGTCGGAAAACCTCACTGTCGGCGGCGGGGTCATCGCCTTCACCTCGACGGCCAGCGTCGGCACCGCCACTCAGGCCTCCGCCTTGCTGACCCTCGTCAACGCTTCGCTGACCAATGTCGACAGCGCGCTCGGCAGCCTGGGCTCGCAGAGCAACGAGATCGCCGCGCATACCACCTTCATCGGTAAACTGCAGGACGTGCTGCAGACTGGTGTCGGTAACCTGGTGGACGCCAACATGGCCACTGAAAGCGCCAAGCTGCAGGCGCTGCAGGTGCAGCAGCAGCTCGGCGTTCAGGCCCTGTCCATCGCCAACCAGGCGCCGGACGCGATCCTCAGCCTCTTCAAGTAGGCGCTTCTGACATTCTAGTTGGCGGCGAGGCGGCTTCGTGATGCTGTTGCGCTTCGGCGGTAGAGTGGCGTCATGATCGAGTTGCGAGAACTCAAGGATGAGGATAGCGAGCGCCTGTTCCGCTGGCGGCAGGAGCCCGAGGTCGATCGCTGGATGAGCGACTTGCCGCTGCAGGCCTATGACGAGCATCAGCGCTGGTTTGAGCAGTTTCGCAACGACCCCGACCAGACCGGCCGCATCATCTGCGAGAGCGGTCGGCCCGCGGGTTTCCTGACGCTCACCGGGCTGGAAAGCCGCCATCGCCGCGGCGGGTGGGGCTGGTATATCGGCGAGGCCGCGGCGCGCGGGCGCGGCGCCGGCCGCGCGGCCCAGGCCCTGGGGCTGGATCTGGCCTTCGGCAAGCTTGGCCTGGAGAAGGTCTTCGCCGAGGTGCTCGCCGAGAACGGCGCGGCGCTGAAGGCCCAGGCGGCGGCCGGCTTTCGGCGCGAAGGCTATCTGCGCGATCATGTCATCAAGGATGGGCGCCGCCGCGATGTAGTCCTCCTGGCCATGCTGGCGCCGGAGTGGGCCGAACGGCGGGAGGCGGTGCGCAAATCCCTGGTCACGTCAGGCCTGATCGCCGCCGCCTGAAGCGCAGTTCTTAACGCCCCTTCAGCTTTTGGGGTCGAGAATGCAGTCGGTCATTTGAGTCTGGTTTGAGCCTGAGTTTTGATCTCGATTAGCTCCACTCTTCTGAGCAGCTACTACCTCTCCAAGGAAGGCATCCTGGCGAGCGGCTCCAGCACGTCCGCGGGCGCGACCTCGACGACCAGCGCCTCCAGTTCGACCGCCGCCGCGCCAGAGCCGCCCTGGGATGCGCCGACGCCGAAGACCCAGACCGTCAGCGCCGCCAGCGCCCTGGCGACCCAGGTGCTCAACGGCCAGAATATCATCGACCCGAGCACCACCTTGACCAACGTCAAGGGCGCCAGCACCACCTACGACAGTCTGTTCACCCTCTATCAGGGGCTGAACGCGCTGGAGGGCATGACCGAGCAGATGCTGTCCTCCTCGGCGACGACCTCAAGTAACGCGAAGCTCGCCACCGCCTTCCAGAGCGGTCTCAGCCAGGTGTCCACCTATGTCGACGGGCTCGACCTTCCCGGGCTGCGCGTCACCACCGGTTCCGTCTCCTCAAGCGACACTTCGACCATCGGTCCGGCCACCGAAAACAGCAACTACAACACCCCGGTGATCTTTATCGGATCGCAGACCACGGCCGTGCCGGCGTTCCAGGGGACCGTGCAGTTCAATATCAACATCACCAATTACAACGGTTCGCAGACCACCGTGCCGATCGACCTCAGCGGCATGGGCTCGACGGCGCGGACCATGCCGAATGTGACGAGTTACATTAACTCTCAGCTGCAAGCTGCTGGAGTCGTTACTCGTTTTGCCGACAACGAAACGCCTGGAGAGCCGCAGGTCATCCAGGTTGGTGGTCAGTCCGTCACCCTGCCGGCCGGCCCCGACCAGTGGGGCTGGACCATTCAGGGCATCTCCAACGAACAGGTGTCCTTCTCCGCGCCGTCCACCGCCGCGGCGGTCTATGTCGCGCAGACGTCGGGGAACGTCGCTGGTTATGCCGCCCAGGAGACCGCCGACGCGTCGCAGGCGAGCCTCGATGCGGACTTGGGGATCACCGACACAAACACCTTAAATTCCAGCAGTAGTTCGTCTAGTTCCAGCTCCAGCTCCAGCTCCAGTTCAACGAGTACGGGCGCCTACTCGGCCGACACCATCAGCCAGCCGTTCCAGCAGTTGCTGACGTTCCAGAACAGTACCTCGTCGACCACCGCGACGGCGCCCGCCGCCGCGGTGGCGCTGCCCGGGACCACCAATGCAATCGCCGGCCAAATCTCGGCTCAGACGCTGGACTCCAGCATCACCAACGTTCAGGCGACCGCGACCGGCTCGGACGGCTCGCTCTATGTGCTCGGCGATATCAACGGGACCACCGACAACCAGACCATCCAGGGCACGCAGGACGTCGTGCTGCAGAAATTCGATTCGACGGGCAACCTCGTCTACAGCCAGACGCTGGGCGCGGCCGATTCCGCCACCGGCTTGTCGCTGGCGGTGTCCGCCGACGGCCAAGTCGCCGTCGCCGGCTCCTTCACCGGCGCGCTCGACCCCGGCGACCCGGGTAATGGCCCGACCGGCACCGACAGTTTCGTGACGCTCTACGATTCCAGCGGTGACGAGGAATGGACCCAGACCGGCCTCCAGCCGACCAACAACCAGATCAATTCGGTCGCCTTCGGCGCCAATGACGAGGTTCTGGTCGCCGGCCAATCCAACATCTCGACCACCGCCTCGCCGGCCTATGGCCCGACGCAAGGGTTCATCGCCGGCTATTCCTCGAGCGGAATCCAGCTGTTCAGCAGCAATACCAACACGGCGAACGCCTCGAGTCTGGCGGTGGATGGGAACACCCTCGTCGTCGCCGGCGCCTCAAATTCGGGCGATGCGGTGCTCAGCAACTACACGCTGCAGTCCACCGGCGCGCCGACACTGAACACCACCCGCGACCTCGGCTCGCTGGGCAACGGATCGATCGCCGGCGTGGCCATCAACAATGGCCAGGTCATCGTCGCTGGCACGACCTCCAACGGCTCCCTGAACGCCGGGACCGTCACCAGCGCTTCGAGTGGTGGTCAGGACGCGTTTGTCGCCCAGCTTTCCGAAAGCCTCACGCCGGGGTCGACGGACCAGATCGCCTACTTCGGTGGGGCCAAGGGCACCAACACAACAGCCACGGCGCTGACGATCTCCGGCGGGCAGGTCTATATCGCGGGGTCCTCCAATACCGCCCTGCCTGGCATGCCTGAGGTCGGGACCCAGGACGGCTATGTGGCCAGCGTCGATGTCGGCTCGGGCACAATAGGCTGGTCGGAGCGCTTCACGGGGCAGAACGGCTACGCCGCGCCCGAATCCATCGCCGTGGCGCAGTCGGGCGCCAGCATCCTCAACCGCCTGGGGCTGCCGTCGCAGACCATTCAGCAGAGCAGCTCCCAGCTGCTCACCTCGGCCAGCTCGGTCAGGGCGGGCGACAGCTTTCAGGTGGTCACCAGCCAGGGCTCGACGCCGGTGACGGTCACCATCGCCGCTGACGACACGCCCCAGACCCTGGCCAGCAAGATCGAGGCGGCCACCGGCTACACCGCCAACGTCACCACCGAGACCCTCGACGGTGAAACCCAGGTCGAGATCAAACCGAACAATCCCTCCTCGACCATCGAACTCCTGCCCGGCCCGGCGGGATCGAACGCCCTGACGGCCCTGGGCCTGACCGCCGGCGTGGTCCAGACCGCGCCGGCCCTCTCGACCTCGACCAAGAAGACCACAAGCACCGGCGTTCCGGCCAATACCTATGGTCTCAGCATCGACGGCGGCTATAATCTGACCACCACGGCCGGCATCCAGGCGGCGCAGAAATCGCTGCAAACCGCGGCGGCCATGGTCCAGACCGCCTACTACACTCTGGTCAACGGCAATAAGCCGGCGTCCACCACGCCGCAGATCACCGGCACGGTTCCCGCGTATTTGCAGGCCCAATTGGCGAATTATCAGGCCGGCCTTGCACGTCTTGAGGGATCGAGTTCGAGTAGCAGCAGTTCATCTGCTACGAGCGCTGATAGCCCCGGCCAAGTCGCTCTGTCCCTTCTCGCCTGACTTGAAACCATCGCATGCCGGGCGTAGCCAGGATTTCCATGGATTGGCTCCAGGATCGCAGACTCCTGCTCACCGTCGGCGGCGGCGTCCTGGCCCTGCTGATCTCGTTGGGGGTCGCGATCGGCCTGGTGGCCCGCGATCACAAACCGCCCGCGCCGCCGCCGGCTTCGGTGGGCGGGCTGGTCGTGCAGATGGGCGCGCCGGACAATGCCAAGCTTGATCCCGCCCAGCCGCTGCGCTGCTTCGTCGGCGGCCAGTTCGAGGGCATGGAGACCCTTGCGAACTGCGCCAAGAAGAATGGCGTCGCCACCAAGGCGCTAGACGTGGGCGTGGATCCCAACGGCGCCTTGACCGCGGCCAATGGCGTGGGCGCGGATCTCGCGCCCTTGCCGCCCGCCGATGACGGCGCGGCCGCCACCGCCCCGACTTCCACCCCGACGGCGCCGGTCGCCGCGCAGGGCGCCCATGCCTCCCCCGCCGACTGCCTGCGCTACGGCGGCGGGACCTGGCACAAGGCGGGAGACGGCCTCAGTCTCAGCGCCTGCGTGCAGGCCCTCTACGCCGGCCACTGTGTCAAAACCGGCGAGGCCGCCTATGGACGATGGGGTTCGCAGACCCTGCGGCTGGTGCCGAACCATGTGGAAATGTCGGGCGATAACCGCAACTTCCACAACCTCGCCGACCAGGACGACGCTAGCTGCACGATCGGTGAGTTCTAAACCTTAACACCCCGCTCGCGCGCGCCGCGATCCCGGTGTAGCCTTCCAGTCATGAAACGAACCGCGCTGATCCTGGCCGCCGCGGCCCTGACCGCCTCGGCCCTCGCCGCCTGCCAGAAGCAGGTCAAGGCCCCCGACACCCCCGGCGTCTGCTACCAGGCGGTGCCGCGCACCGATGGTACGATCACCTTCAACGAGCTGACCGCGCACGAGGACACCATGGAGGCTTGCGCCGGCGCGCTGGAGGGGATGCGGCAGAGATTCCTCGGCATGGGCGGAAGCGTCCACAACATTATGGGCGCCTACAACGGCAGCTATCTTTTCCTCGACCCCGGCGGCGTCTACGAGTCGCAGTCCTATGGCGGCACGCGCTTCCCGTTCCTGATCCACACCGACGATGGTCGGCTGGTGGCGCCGGGGCAGCCGCAACAGTAGTTGACAAGAACGTAACAAGAACATTAACTGATGAGCGTCGCCGGCCCGCTGATAAGCTGGGGCGGTGAATTCCACGGAACGCGACATAGTCGAGGAGAAGGCCGATGGCCGGCAGCGTCAACAAAGTGATCTTGGTGGGAAACCTGGGCAAGGACCCGGAGATCCGCACCCTCAACTCCGGAGACCGGGTCGCCAACCTGACGGTAGCGACGTCCGAGACCTGGCGCGACAAGGCTTCCGGCGAGCGCAAGGAGAAGACCGAGTGGCATCGGGTGGTGATCTTCAACGACAACATCGCCAAGGTCGCCGAGAGCTATCTGAAGAAGGGCGCCAAGGTCTACATTGAGGGCTCGTTGCAGACCCGCAAATGGACCGACAACTCGGGCGCCGAGAAATACACCACCGAAATCGTCCTGCAGAAGTTCCGCGGCGAACTGACCATGCTCGACGGCAAGGGCGGCGATGACCGCGAAGAAGGCGGCTACTCCGGCGGCGGCTTCAGCGCAGCGCCGAGAGCGCAACCGTCGGGCCCGAGGGAGACCTTCTCGGCCGATCTGGACGACGAGATTCCGTTCTAGGGCTGCGAATCGCTCCCCCATTGGGGGAGCTGTCGCGTAGCGACTGAGGGGGCCTAATGCGCAGCCGCAGTCGTTACCTGCACATCCCCGACCTAGACCGCCGTGCCCCGCGAAGCGGGTGTTCCGGGCGGCCAAGATGGGTGGAAGCCGGTCCTTGGCTTTCGCGGCCGAGATAGTAGGCTGGAGAGGCTTTCTCAGGAGGACGGCATGGCCGTAACCGGCATTGGCGGCGTGTTCTTCCGCGCCAAAGATCCTGACGCGCTGCTGCAATGGTACAAAGACCACCTTGGCGTGACCATGGAGGGCTATGAGCCTTGGCTGCAGGCAGCCGGGCCAACGGTGTTCATGCCCTTCGCCGGCAACACCGATCATTGGCCGGACAGCAAGCAGTGGATGATCAACTTCCGCGTTGAGGACCTGGACGCGTTTTTATCCAAGCTGCGGCAGGCCGGTATAGCCGTAAAGACTGACCCCGCCTGGGACGCTCCCGAGACAGGCCGCTTTGCCCGCATCCACGATCCTGAAGGCAATCCGATTGAGCTATGGGAGCCGCCGATCGAATAGGATGGGCCGGCGATGGGCCGCCCCGGCCCATGGCGACACGACCGGGACCGGACCGCCGCAGGAGATCCGCTATGGCCTTGAGACCGTTTCACCTCGCCTTTCCGGTTCACGACCTTGAAGCCGCGCGCGCCTTCTATGGCGAGCTGATGGGTTGCCCGGAAGGACGCAGCGCCGCCGACTGGATCGACTTCGACCTCTATGGCCACCAGATCGTCGCCCATCTTGTCGCCGACAAGCCGGTCGGCGACAGCGGCGTCAATGCGGTGGACGGACATGGGGTGCCGGTGCCGCACTTTGGGGTGGTGCTGGCGATGGACGATTGGCGCGCGCTCGCCGATCGGCTGCAGGCGGCGGGTGTCCAATTCGTGATCGAACCCCATATCCGCTTCGAGGGCCAGGCCGGGGAGCAGGCCACGATGTTCTTCCGCGACCCATCCGGGACGGCCATCGAGATGAAGGCGTTTGAGAACCTCGATCAGCTGTTCGCCAAGTGATGCGCCAAGGGGCTGGCCCGGTTTCAGGCGCTTACCGAAAACACCCCACCACCGCCTTCAGCCACGCGCGCACATTGTCCTTCACCGCCTCGGACTTGCCGTGGCGCACCATCACCAGGTCCAGGTCGGGAACCACCACCGTGTACTGGCCCTCATAGCCGTTGGCGGAGAACGAGCCCGGCCCGGCGATGTCCAGCCACCAGTGGGCGCCGTAGGGCAGGTCGTCCAGACCCGTCTGGCGCGGCGTCTCGGTGCGGGCGTAATCCACCCAGCCCCCGGGCAGCAGGCGGTTTCCCTCCCACACCCCGTCGCGCAGATAGAGCAGGCCGAACCGGGCGAAATCCCGCGCGGTGCAGAAGCAGTAGGACGAGCCGATGAAGGTCCCTGCCGCGTCGAATCTCGGCGCGGCGCTGGTCATGCCCAGCGGCCCGAACAGCCGCGCCCGCATGAAGGCCTCGAAGTCTGGCCCGTACGCATCGATGGCCCGCGACAGGCAGCGGCTGACGATATTGCTAGTGCCGCTTGAGTAGGACCAGAACCTGCCTGGCTCATGCGCAAGCGCCTTGTCGGCGGCATAGTGGGCGACATCCTTCTCCCCCTCGCCGAACAACATGGCGATCACGTCCGACGGATGCTCCGGGTCGTAGTCCTCCACGAACGCCAGCCCGCTGGACATGCGCAGCAACAGGTCCAGCGTCAGCTTACCGCGCGGATCGCCCGCCGTTTTCCACTCCGGCACGTCCGCCGGCGCGTGGATGTCCAGCTTGCCGTCCAGAACCAGCATCCCCGCCAGCGCTTGGGTGATGCTCTTGGCCATCGACCAGGAGGGATAGCTGGCGTCTGGGCCGTAGCCCTCCGCATACCGCTCCAGGATCAGCTTGCCGCCCTGGACGACGACCAGGGCATGGGTCTCGCCCAGCGCCTCCGACGGCGCCAGGAAAGCGTCAGCGAGCAGCTTGGCCAGCGCGGGCTTGGCGACGCCCGCCGGCAGGTCGCCGGTTGGCCAAGCCGACGTGGGCCAGGCGACGCCGGCCGGTTGGGAGGGCAAGGGCGGCAGGGTAGTCTCGGTCAATAGCAGTTCGTATTGCCTTGGCCGGAGATGTCGCTGTACTTGCCGCAGCTGGAGGGCCGCTGGTTGTCCCGCGCCTCGCGGCGGCCCTTCAGGGTCTTCTGCACCTCGGCGTCCGTCGCGTCATAGAGGCTGTCGGCCTGGGTCTTGGATATCTGGCCGGAATCGAACATGGCCGCGATCTGCTCATCGCGGGTCGCGGCGGCCGAGTACAGATCCATGTCGACGGGGTCGTGCGATTTCTCGAACGCCAGCTCGGCCCGGTCGCTGCATTGCCAAAGCTGGACGGCGGTCATGCCGCCCGCGGCGTACTGTGTCTTGCAGGCCGCGACCGCGCTGTCGGTCGCCGCGCGGTTCGGGCCGGCGTCGGCCGCCTGGGCCAGGGCCCAGCCACTGAACGCCAGCACCGCTACAATAAGATGTCGCTTCATAGGGAGCGCCTCCGGTGCGCCCCCAAGCTACAAGCCAGAATTCAGGTTGTCGATAAGACCAATTTTGAAGAGGGAAGGGGCGATGGGCGACTGGATGTGAGCGTGAACTGTCCGCTCTGCTTCTCGCGGTGACCCGCTCGGATGACATGTCGCAAATCACCCTTCTTCTTTGCACCTGCGCGCTAGAAAATGTTAAGAATGGCCATGACCTCCGCGCCCGATTCCCGCGTCTGAAAATCCCTTGAGCGAAGACCTTAAAAAGGAGCCCCCGGAGGGCCGTCGCGGCAACGTCACGCCGATCGACATCGAGCATGAACTGAAGAAGTCCTACCTCGATTACGCCATGAGCGTGATCGTCAGTCGCGCCTTGCCGGACGCCCGCGATGGGCTGAAGCCGGTGCACCGGCGCATCCTGTTTTCCATGAACGAACAGGGACATACGCCGGACCGGACCTATGTGAAGTCGGCCCGCGTGGTCGGCGACGTCATGGGCAAGTACCACCCGCACGGCGACCAGGCGATCTATGACAGCCTGGTGCGGATGGCCCAGCCGTTCTCGATGAACCTGATGCTCATCGACGGTCAGGGCAATTTTGGCTCGGTGGATAACGACCCGCCGGCCCAGATGCGCTACACCGAGTGCCGCCTCGCCAAGCCGGCCATGTCGATGCTGGCGGACATCGATTCCGATACGGTCGACTTCAAGGACAATTACGACGGCAAGGAGCGCGAGCCCGCGGTCCTGCCCGCGCGCATCCCCAATCTGCTGGTCAACGGCTCCGGCGGCATCGCTGTCGGCATGGCCACCAATGTGCCGCCGCACAACCTCGGCGAAATCGTCGACGCCTGCCTGGCCTACATCGACAATCCCGAGATCGGTCTCGATGAGTTGCTGGACATCGTCCCGGGTCCCGACTTTCCCACCGGCGCCGAGATCGTCGGCCGCACCGGCGCGCGCCAGGCGCTGATGACCGGGCGCGGCTCGGTGATCATGCGCGCCAGCGCCACCATCGAGGAGCTTCGCAAGGACCGCGAAGCCATCATCTTCCACGCCATCCCCTATCAGGTGAACAAGGCCGCCCTGGTTGGCCATATCGGCGAGCTGGTGCGCGAAAAGCGCATCGAGGGCATCTCCGACCTGCGCGACGAGAGCGACCGCCAGGGCATGCGCATCGTTATCGAGCTGAAGCGCGACGCCCAGGCCGACGTGGTGCTGAACCAGCTCTACCGCTTCACCGCCCTGCAGAGCTCCTTCGGCGTCAACATGCTAGCGCTCAATCTCGGCCGGCCCGAGCAGATGGGTCTGCAGAAGTTGATCGACTGCTTCGTCCGCTTCCGCGAGGAAGTGGTCGTCCGCCGCAACAAGTTCGAGCTGAACAAGGCCCGCGATCGCGGCCACGTCTTGGTCGGCCTGGCCATCGCCGTCGTCAATATCGACGAGGTGATCCACATCATCCGCTCGTCGAGGGATCCGGCCGAGGCGCGCGAGCGGCTGGTCGCGAAAGCCTGGCCAGCCGGCGACATGACGCCGCTGATCGCCCTGATCGCCGATCCGCGCACGCGGGTGGAGCATGGCGACCAGGTCTGGCTCACCGACGAGCAGACGAGAGCCATCCTGGCCCTGACCCTCTCGCGCCTCACCGGCCTTGGCCGCGAGGAGATCATGGACGAGGCGAAGGAACTCGCCGCCCGCATCCAGGCCATCCTCGACATCCTCGCCTCCCGCGAGCGCATCATGCAGATCGTCCGCGAGGAACTGGTCGAGGTGCGCGAAGCCTTCGCCGTCCCACGCCGCAGCCTGATCGTCGATGGCGACGCCGACGTCGAGGACGAGGACCTCATCGCCCGCGAGGACATGGTCATCACCGTCACCCACGGCGGCTATGTGAAGCGCACGCCGCTGGCCACCTACCGCACCCAGCGGCGGGGCGGGAAGGGCCGCGCGGGCATGGCGACCAAGGAGGAGGACGCCGTCACCCGCGTCTTCTCCGCCTCCACCCACGCGCCGGTGCTGTTCTTCTCCTCCGGCGGCAAGGTCTACAAGCTGAAGGTCTGGCGGCTGC
>Ga0302314_10002854_pt1 | contig 32065 bp, 32 predicted proteins | sample III_Palsa_N2_3_FD_200533 | JGI IMG/M metagenome (GOLD analysis project Ga0302314, IMG submission 200533) | Peat permafrost microbial communities from Stordalen Mire near Abisko, Sweden - III_Palsa_N2_3 | ecosystem: Environmental > Terrestrial > Soil > Palsa > Peat permafrost | place: Sweden... | reverse complement strand
CGCGTCACCGACAAGATGATGGCCTGCGTGCGGTCGGCTGCGACCGCGGGGGAGCTGGAAACGTGCCTGAAGTAGCGCGCGCGCAGGCCCCGGTGTGTCGTTCACCTGCCCGCAGCCCTTTCGCGGCAATCGCTGCGCTGCTCGCCATCGCGGCCTCCGCGGGCGCGTGCAAGGCCAAGGCGAGCCCGGCGCAGTGCGATCAGCTCCTCGATCGCTACGCCACGCTGGTGGTGACCGAAAAGCTCGGCGTCGACGCCTCGGCCGCGCAGATCCACGACGAGCAGCAGCGCGAGAAGATCGAGGCGCGCGGCGACGACGCATTCAAGAACTGCAGCTCCGAGGTCAGCCAGGCGGAGCTCGACTGTACCCTGCATGCGCCCACCGCCGACGCCTTCGAGAAGTGCGTCGAGTAGTGCAGGCGCGTCAGCGAGACGTGTGCGCAGCGCGTCCGTGCATGCGCTGCTTCGGCCCGTTCGGGGTCGACTCGGGTGTCGGTCCGTCGACCTGCCAGAGGACGTCGGCGCCCAGCAGGCACGCCTGGTCGGCGAGCTCGCGCGTGCAGACTTCGACCGAGTCGTCCTCGTTGCAGAGGGCGGTGACCGGCCCGACGTTCTCCGCGTGCACGGGCAAGGACCCCGCGTAAATTTGCAGGGGGCACCCCGGCTCGCGACGCCCTTGTAGTGCGCGGCGAGAGTGGGCGGCGTGCGCGGCCAGCGTGGTCGCGTTGAGGGAATTGTCTGCCATCCCCCACGCGACGTCCCCGCCGCGGCGGCAGACCGAGTTCTCCAGCTGGCGCTCGCAGGCGCTCTCGCCTCCTGCCGCGCACTCGACCTGCACGGAGCCGAGCTCGTCGACGGGAATGCCCGGCGGCCCGGGGAAGCGCCGCACCGGACAGCCGTCCTCGCGCGGTGGGTAGCGCGCGTCGACGGCAGAGCCGCCGCACGCCGCCAGCGTCACCGTGAGGGCGACCACTGCCGGCGCCTTCATGCGGCGCCTTGCTTCGCGCGGGGGCCTGCGCGCAGAACCTCGCAGGCTCATTCCGCGGCGGCTCGGGTCTTCAGCAGCGGGAAGCCCATCGCCGTCCGCTGCGCGAGCCACGACTCGGCGACGCCCCGCGCCATTCCTCGCACGCGCCCGATGAACCGCGCCCGCTCGGTCACGCCGATGGCCCCGCGCGCATCGAGGACGTTGAAGGCGTGGGCTCCTTTCACCACGAAATCGTACGCCGGAAGGACCAGCTTCTTCAGCGGGTCGTCGCCGAGCGCGAGGAGCCGCTTGCACTCGCTCTCGGCGTGGTCGAACGCCGCAAAGTGCGCCTGCGTGTCCGCTTGCTCGAAGTTGTACGTCGACCACTCCCACTCGCCGCGCTTCACCAGCTCGGCGTAAGGGATGCCCGGCGCCCACTGCATGTCCCAGAACGACTCGACGTTCTGCAGGTACATGCAGATTCGTTCGAGGCCGTAGGTGAGCTCACCGCTCACCGGCTTGCAGTCGATCCCGCCCACTTGTTGAAAGTAGGTGAACTGGGAGATCTCCAGCCCGTCGAGCCACACCTGCCAGCCGAGGCCCCACGCCCCGAGCGTCGGAGACTCCCAGTCGTCCTCCACGAAGCGCACGTCGTGGTCGTCGGGCTTGGTTCCCAGGGCGAGAAGCGATTGCAAGTAGAGGTCCTGGATGTCGATGGGGGAGGGCTTGAGGATGACCTGATACTGGTGAAACTGCTGGGTGCGATTGGGGTTGTCCCCGTACCGCCCATCCGACGGCCGCCGCGACGGCTCGACGTAGGCCACGCTCCAAGGCTCGGGCCCGATGGCGCGGAGGAAAGTCGCCGGGTTGTAGGTGCCGGCGCCGACCTCGGAGTTGTACGGCTGCACGATGAGGCAGCCCCGCCTGGCCCAGAAGTCCTGGAGCGCGAGGATGACTTCCTGGAAGTACATGGGAAAGCGCAATTCTAGCACGAAGACCGGACTGAAATTACACATCGGCGCATGCCCAGCGTCCGCATGAAGGTCATCCCGCAGCCCGTGCGCGGAAAGCGGGCCGTGCTCGTGGCGCCGAGGACCGATGCCTCCTATCGCTTTTACCGCGGGGGAGCCGACGTCGACCTTCTGTGCGGCGATTGCGGTCGCGAGCTGGCCACTGGCCTTCAGAGCAGCACGCATCTCCAGACGGTGGTGCTCAAGTGTCCGTCGTGCGGCGCGTACAACGATTCGGGCCTGCCGGAGAGCGGGTGAAGGCTCCACATTCTGACCCAGACGAACTGAAGGTGCGTACAGGGGCTCTTGTCTCCCCGGGTGCCGGATCGAAGGCCGGAAGCTCCCAGGGCCGGTAGGGCGACCGGGGGATGTGGCTGGCGATGGCTCTCCGAGAGGCACGCGAGTGACGGCGGTCTTCGACGACGATGAAGGCCTGGGGGCACCCGTAAGCCGCCGGAATGCGACACTTCTCGACAATGACGACGCTGGAGCGAGTGACGATCGCGAGCGCTCGGCCTCCGCGCTCTGCTGCATCGTCGTCGCGTGGAGGTCGAGGTCGAGCTCACTCCATCACCGTCTCCCAAAGGCCTGTGCTGAACGTCGACACATACAGCGCATGATGCACTCGGTCGTAGGCCATGAAGTAGGCGGCGGCGCCGAGGTTGGCCCCAGAGGGCATGCCTACCGGAGGGCCGACCCATGTCTTCCAGGTGGTGGGGTCGCTCTGCGAAGCGATCCAGTACGTTCCGTCGGTCTTGGCCAGGACGAGGCTCGTCCCCGTGGGCGTCAGCACCTCGCCCTGTGGCGAATTCGCCACGATCGTCCACGAGCTGGTGTCGTCCGGCGGGCTCTGAAGGAGCCCCGCCCCGGCATAGGCGATCGCCGGGACGTAGTAACTCCCGCTCGCCGCCTGCCAGACGTACGGCTCGTAGTAGTTGCAACTAGGCAGTGCACCGCCGGCGTCGACGGCCTGCCACGACACCCCCTCATCCGCCGTGCGGAAGAGGCCAGAGAAGAGGCCACAGTAAAGCCACGTGGTGCGGTTCACGATCGCCACCGTGCTGTCCTCCGCCCACCCTCCCACCGCGCTCATGTCGATGAGCGTCCACGTTCCGCCGGAGTCCGAGCTCTCCGCGGCGCAGGTGCTCCCCGACGCGCAGTTGCCGTGCGACTCGATGACCAGGTGGGTGTGGTCGCCCGGGTCCATGCTGAAGCCGGTGATCTGTCCGGCCGAGTAGAATGCGCTGGTGATATTGGGGGTCAGAATCTGCTCCCAGTCCACGCCGGCATTGCTCGACTTCCATAGCCCGGACGTGCCGTATCCCTCGACCGCGTACATCACGTCGGGGGTCACGGGGTCGATCGCCATGCTCCACGGTCGGCCCGAGCTCATGGCGGCGGCGTTCGTTCCCGTGTTCACCAGCGCCCACGTCGCCCCGCAGTCCGTGGACTTGAAGATCCCGTTGGAGTCGACTCCCGTATAGACGATGGCGGGGTCGTCGGGGCGCACCACCACCGCGTTCACTCCCGTGTAGGTCGTCGCGTAGTGGGAGCCCGGCGGCGAGATGTTCTGCCAGGTGCCGGCGCCAGGCAGGCCCGGACATGCCGCGTCGGCGACCGGGCCATCGTAGGCGCCCTTCGCGTCGGCGACCGGGCCATCGTACGCGCCCATCGTGTCGGCGGCCGCGCCCTCGGCCGCTGTAGCCGCGTCCCTCGTGGCGTCCAGCCCCGCGTCCGTACCTGCGTCGTCGGCCGGTTCCGTCGCTCGCGTCGCGGAGGGCGAGCCGGAGCAACCGGCGCACGCCGCACCGGCGAAGACCACGACAAGCCAGCTAGCGTTGCGCATGGTCTCGCGTGCAGCACGCCGCGTGCCCGGTCTCGACAAGGCTCTCGCGCCCGCGATGGCCGTCTTCAGACCGCGAGGAGTCGGGGCGCGCGCCCCCGGAGATCGGCGTCACCGGGGGCTCGGGGCCCCGTCTCAGTCGGCAGCGGCGCGGGTCAGGCAGCGGTGTTCAATGCATACCACCACGATGTCGGCGGCATCGTCGACGGCCCGGCAGTCCTGAGTGAAGTACTCGCCGCACGTCGCCTGGTACACGGCGGGCGGAGGGCATGGTTGAGCCGGGCACCCCACGAATGGCGCGTTCTTGTTCACGCCGAACGTCGGCACCATGCGATCTCGGCGCTACTCGGCGAGACCGGAAGCCATACGGGCAGCTCAAAAGGAGCTGCGAGCCCCCAAAAGAACCGTCCTCGCAGCGGGCTCGGAGCCGTACCAACGCTGCCAGCCCATGGAAGGCGGCGGGAGAGGCACGGGGATCGGAAATAGTTGCGCGCCGGCGGGCCTCGCGGCCAGCACGCCCGCCACCACGAAAAGTGCGATGAGCTCCCTCCGGACCGAGGCCCCGCCCATGGACCTCACCGCGTCTGCTCGACAGGGCTACGCGCTCCACGCTCTTTGCGGCGCCTCCGCATGGGTACCTCGATACAATAGCGCAGATGCTTCTGGAGCTGGTCCAGACGGTCGCTCAGCTCACCGTTCACGTGGCGTAGGCGGCTTGGCGCCGCCGTCTGGTCGTGTGCGTGTTCGCGACGCCGGATGCGTCCGTCGCCGGCCGGCAGCCGATGCGAGACGACGCGGATGGCCGATGGCGCGGAGTGTCGATTGACCCCCAGTGCGTGCTACGGACAATCGTCGACCCACGATGTCGCGCCGCGCGTTCCGAGGGCGCGACGTTGGGGGCGTGGCAGGAGATCAACCGATGGAAGAGTCACTCTACAATCGCATCGGAGGCGAGCCGGCGCTCATGGCTGCGGTCGACCTCTTCTACGCCAAGGTGCTCGCGAACGAGCTCACGCGCCCCTTCTTCGTGGGGCTCGACATGGACGCCCAGATTCGCAAACAGATTGCATTCATGGCCTGGGCCTTCGGCGGTCCGGAGGCCTTCAAGGGCCGCGACCTCAGGTCCGCGCACGCGGAGCTCGTGCGCCAAAGGGGTCTGAGCGACGCGCATTTCGACGCTGTCGCCCAGAGCCTCGAGGAATCGCTGGTCGAACTCGGCGTGGGCCGTCCTCTCGTCGACGAGGTTCTGGCCATCGTCGGCTCCTGCCGCGGCGAGGTCTTGGGTCGACCCCACCCTTGACCTCCGGCGACTTCGATCGTGTCGTCCTCGTCGACGGATTCGGAATGCGCCGGAGTATATCGAGAGGGCAATTCCTTGCGCTTCCTCTGCACGAGCGCATTCAGCACATCTTGACCCGCGACATCAAATTTTATCACGGCGAGGTCCCGGTCGATCGAAGCGAAGCGTTGAAGAGTCTTCGCAGGTGACGGGTAGGATTCTCACCACGCGTCGTGCATCACCGTCCGTAGAAGTAATAGTCCGCCTCGTAAGGCACTTCGAGCATGTCACCGGCGTTGCACGCCCTGCTGGCAACACCGCCGTCGGCGTCGAGGCGCTGCACGTACCCGGTCTGGCTCAGCGCTCCAGACCCTCCGTGGGCGACGGCCTGCAAGAGCAGCGACGGCACCGACGAGGTCCCCCCATCGGTGCGGAGCGCGGCGACCTTGTGCCCGACGACGTACGTGCCGTCGGTGGTCTGCCACTCGGGATAAGCCGAGCCGCCGTCGCTGGCGAAATGGTGACCGATGAGCGCGCCTCTGCAGTCGTCGAGCTCCGCTGCCGGGCCCAGCAGCGTCCATCCCGCTCCTCCATCGGCGCCGGTTCTGCAGGCGTAGTTCTGCGTCCCCACGCCTCGGGCGTGCAGGAGGAGCCCGCCGGCGTCGGCGGGGACCGCGATCGAGGGGTCCACCTCGGCGGGCGGGGCAAGCCAGCTCGATGGACAGCGCTGGCCGTCCTTCGTCGCCTCCGCACCGGACGCCTCGACCGGTTCAGGAGCGCGGGCATTGCCGGCGCTTCGGCACGCTGGCAGGCAGGCCACGACGGCGAGGAGGAGAGGGCGTTTCATGGCAAGTCAAAATGACCCTTACCATGGCCTATTTCTTCGATGCCGCGAAGAACGCTTCCTCGATGAGCAAACCGTCCACGGTTCCCAGCACCGTGGGCTCTTCCTCGGCATCCGTCGCGATCGCCAGGTGGTTACCGGCCTGGCCGCGTCGGTGCGGCGCCGTGTCCGCCGATGCGGCTTGGCAGCAGGAGGGAGCGGCGCGTCCGAAATGCCTCGCCAGGCCCTCGTGAACGACGGCGAGATACCCTTCGAGCATCGACGCCGCTCCCCGGTCCCCCAGGCGCCGCTCCTGCCACAAACCGACCACGTGTTCGGCGAACCGCGCGACCTCGTCCGCCCGGCCGATCGTCCACGCTCCCGCCCATTCCTCGGCCGGGGGTGTGAGCTCGCGGACGGCGAGCAGATCGGAGAGGCGCTCGGCGTGGTTGATGACGGCCTGCAGAGCGGGAGGATAGAACGGGCCGAAGACGCGCAAGGTTCTCTACCTTTCGATTCCCCATCGGACGCGCCCGTCTGAGGTTGCTTCGGAATGGCCACGGACCGCTCCGTGGCAACTTTCCACGCCGAGGCGTAGGCTCGGCGCGAATTGGACGACAGCCCGCAATCGGAGGGAGCGAGAGCCTCCCTGAAGCGGTCCCTCGCCTGGCGTCATGGCTTCTGGAGGCGCGCCCGCCAGGCCGTCCGGCTGCGCGGCCTCTATCTGCTCCGTGCGGAGATCCGGTTCGCGCCGACCGAGGCCCAGCGTCTCTTCGTCCTCACCCTGGTCATCGGCGTCCTTTGCGGCCTCACCGCCGTCGCCTTCCACGTCGCCATCACCCTGGCGCAGCACCTGCTCATCGATCGGGCCATGGCCGCCCCGGGACGCACCTGGATCGGCTGGACGCTGGCGACGCCAACCCTCGGCGCGCTGGTCTGCGGCGTCCTCTTGCAGTACGTCGTTCCCAACGCGCGGGGCAGCGGCGTGCCCCAGGTGAAGGTCGCCTTTGCCGTCAAGGGCGCGCGCATCCGCATGCGGGACGCCCTCGGCAAGTTCGTGGTCGGGGCGCTGCAGCTCGGCTCCGGCTCGTCGCTCGGCCGCGAGGGCCCCACCGTTCAGATCTGCGTCGGAGTGGCCACCTTTCTGGGCCGGATCACCGGGGTCTCGCCCAAGGCCCTTCGCCGCCTCATCCCGGTGGGCGCGGCGGCCGGGATCGCCGCGGCCTTCAACGCCCCCATCGCTGCCGTCACCTTCACCATCGAGGAGGTGGTGGGAAATCTCGACCAGGCGGTGCTCTCCGGCGTCATCATCGCTGCCGCCCTGGCGGCGGTCATCGAGCGCAGCGTGCTGGGCGAGCACCCCGTCTTCAGCGTCCCGCAGCCCTACGGGATGCAACACGCTTCCTCGCTCCTCGTCTATGCGCTGCTGGGGGTGGCCGCAGCGATGGCGTCCATCGCTTTCACGGACTCGCTGCTCGCCCTCCGCCTCCGCTTTCGCGCCTCCCGTCTCCCCATGTGGGCGCGCCCCGGCGTCGGAGGGTTGGTCACCGGCGCGCTCGCCGTCGCGGCGTTCTGGAAGCTCGGGGTCCATGGCGTCACCGGCGGCGGCTACGAGACGCTGGGCGCGGCGCTCTCGGGAACCCTCGGTATCAAGGTGATGCTCGCGCTCTGCGCCATGAAGCTGGTGGCCACGGTCTTCTCCTACGGAAGTGGCGGCGCCGGCGGCATCTTCGCGCCCGCGCTCTTCATCGGCGGCATGCTGGGGGGCGCGGTGGGTACCCTGGACGCCACCCTGCTTCATCACGAGGGGGAGCCCATCGGCGCGTTTGCGCTGGTGGGGATGGGGGCGGCCTTCTCCGGCATCATCCGCGCCCCCATGACCTCGGTGCTCATCATCGTCGAGATGACCGGCGGCTACTCCCTCATCTTGCCGCTCATGCTGGCCAACATGACCGCCTACGTCCTGGCGCGGCGATTGCGGCCGATTCCCATCTACGAGGCGCTGCTCGGGCAAGACGGCGTGCACCTGCAGGGCACCGGGACGACGGACCAGGTCGAGGGCCTCCGCGTGCGGCAGTTCGTTCGCGGCGATGCCCCGCTGCGCACCTTTCGCCTGGACGCTCACGCCGAGGACGTGGTCAAGCGTGGCGGCGAGGAGCCCGGGCAGCTCGTCTACCCGGTGGTCGACGAGCTGCAGAGGATCGTCGGCATCGTCACGTCCGACGACATCGCCATCGTCTCGGCGGAGCCCGACCTGCTCCCGCTGGTCAACGCCTCGGACATGATGCGGCCCACGGTCTCCGTCGACCTCGACGACGATCTCGGATTCGCGCTCCAGACCATGATCTCCAACGCGCTCTCGCAGCTGCCGATCACCGACAAGGCGGGGCGCTGCGTGGGGTTCGTCACCGAAGCGGACATCGCCAAGGCGTATCTCCGCGTCCCGCGGCCCAGGAGCCGGCCGGACGTGGGCCAGGAGGGCCCGTAGCGTGCCTCACCGCAAGGCATCCTTCGCGTCCCTCCCCGTACGTCCGCCGTTCCCCATCGCCACCGCGCTGAGGCGCACGCTTTCTCAAGGTTACTCGCTGGCGCGCCTGCGCAAGGATGCGCTGGCCGGCGTGGTGGTGGGCATCGTGGCGCTGCCGCTCTCCATGGCGCTGGCCATTGCCGTCGGCGTGGCCCCGCAGCACGGCCTCTACACCGCCATCGTGGCGGGCGTGGTGGTGGCCCTGACGGGTGGGTCCAAGCACCAGGTGAGCGGACCCACGGCGGCGTTCGTGGTCATCCTCGCGCCCATCGTGACACGGTACGGCATGTCGGGCCTGCTCACGGCCGGGCTGATGGCCGGCATGCTCCTCTTCGTCATGGGCGCCATGCGCCTCGGACGCCTCATCGAGTTCATTCCCCACCCGGTCACCACCGGCTTCACCGCCGGCATCGCGACCGTCATCGCCACGCTGCAGATCAAGGACGTCTTCGGCCTGCCGGCCGGCAAGCTGCCGGACAGTTACGTCGAGAAGATCGAGACCCTCTGGGCCGCGCGCGGCGGCGCGTCGTTCGCGGAGCTCGGCGTGGCGGCGACCACCATGGCCATTCTCCTCGGCTGGCCGCGCATCTACCGCGCCATTCCCGCCCCGCTGGTGGCCATCGCGCTCGTCTCCATCGGCGCCACCGTGCTGGCGCACGCCTGGCCGGGTTTCCAGGTCGCCACCATCGGGTCGCGTTTTCACACCGTCGTCGACGGGCGCGAGGTGGCCGGCATCCCGCAGATCCCGCCGCTGCCCGCGCTCCCGTGGGGCTCCGAGGGGATGACGCTGACCAAGGTGCGCGACCTGCTTTCGCCGGCGCTGGCCATCGCCATGCTGGGGGCCATCGAGTCGCTGCTGTCGGCGGTCATCGCCGACGGGATGACGGGAACGAAGCACGATCCCAACGCGGAGCTGGTGGGTCTGGGGATCGGCAACATGGTGACGCCGTTTTTCGGAGGAATCGCCGCCACTGGGGCGCTGGCCCGCACCGCGACGAACATTCGCGCCGGGGCGACGTCGCCCTTCGCGGCGGTGATCCACGCGCTGGCGGTGCTCGCGGCGGTCCTCGTCGCGGCGCCGCTGGTGGCCTACGTGCCGATGGCGGCGCTGGCGGCGTTGCTTCTGCTGGTGGCCTGGAACATGAGCGACCTGCACCTCTTTGCTCACACCGTGCGCGTCGCTCCGCGCAGCGACGTGGCGGTGCTCCTCATCTGCTTCTTCCTCACCGTGGTCTTCGACATGGTGGTGGCCATCGGCGTGGGCGTGGTGCTCGCGGCGCTGCTCTTCATGAAGCGCATGTCGGAGCTGACCAGTACGCGTGTCCTCGAGCCCCAGTCGCAGCAGGACGCCACGCACGTGGTTCCCAGAGGGGTGACGCTCTACGAGATCGCCGGTCCGCTGTTCTTCGGCGCGGCACAGCGGGCCATGAGCGCCATCCAGACGGTGGGCGACAGCTCGCGGGTGGTCGTCCTGGCGCTGGGCACGGTGCCGACCATCGATGCGACGGGCCTGGTGGCCCTGGAGAGCGCCATCGAGCAGCTTCGCCTGGCCAAGAAGCTGGTCGTCATCACCGGCCCGCTTCCGGAGCCGCGGCGCGTCTTCGAGAAGTCCAACCTGGAAGTCTTGCACGACCACGTCTTTCTCGCGGACACGCTGGAGCAAGGCATCCAGCTGGCGCAGGACCTCATCGTGCTCACCCCGGCCGGGACGACAAGAGCGTAGAACGGCAAAGGACCATGTACTTCCCCCCCGGCTTTCCCATGCAGCCCGCGCGGCCCGACCCGCCGGAGCCACTCCCCCCCCGAACGGCGCGCTCCCGGCTCCTCGTGCCGGCCGTCGCGCTCATGTGCCTGAGCGGACTGCTCATCGTCGTCTTCGCCATCGACCTCGTCGTCGTGGTGCCGGGCACGCCGCTGGTCGGTCTGGAAGGGGTGCCCCCGGAGGCGAGGGCGTGGATGCACCCGCTCCTGCTGGGGATCTGCATCTTCGGCATGGTGGCCAACGTGTTCAACCTGGTGGCCGCGATCCAGATGCTGCGCGTCCGCACCTGGGGTCTGGCGCTCGCGGGATGCATCGTGGAAAGCCTCCCGTTCGTCAGCAGCGCGCTCTGCCTCCTCACGCTGCCGTTCTCCATCTGGGCCATCGTGGTGCTGCTCAAGCCGGAGGTCCGCGCGGCGTTCCGTGGCGACGGGCGGGGATGAGGCGGGGAGCTCCTCTCAACCCCCGTACGCCGCGTAGCGCGCCAGTCCGCGTCGCCAGACGGCGAGCGTGACCGTCAACGCCAGGCCCACGAAGAGCCATTGCCGGCCGAGGAGCGCCAGCGCCCCCGCTCGTCCGTGCGCACCGGTGATGAGCTCGACCGGCAGTCCGATCTGGTAGCGAAAGGGGAGCCAGTCCAGCGCGCCACGAAGGCGCGCCGGAAAGAGCTCGACGGGGATGAGATACCCGCTGAAAACGAAGAATAGGGTGAGCCAGATGTCGAGCACCTTGTTGGCCGACTCCAGGAAGAAGGACAGCGCGCCGATGGCGAGGCTGACCAGGACGGACAGAAGCAACGCGCCGAGGAGCGAGACTCCCCAGAGCAACCAGAGGACGGGATCGCCCGTCAGATCGCGCGCGCCGAGCACCAGAAGCAGCACCACGCTCACCGGGAGGGCCACCGCCGCGCGCATCGGCAGGGTCGAGATGGCCTCGGCCGCGTAGGATACGAGTGGGTGCACCGGACGGAGGAGCCGCGCGGAGAGAGTCCCGTCGCGCACCTCCATGTTGATCTGCCAGGCCGCCCACGAGCTGGTGAGCTGACGCACGATGAAGGTGACCAGAAAATAGGTGGCCAGCTGGGGCTCACCGTAGCGGCCCAGCGGGTGCTGGCGAGCGACCGCACCGAAGAGCGCCAGCATGATGAGCGGCATCGTCGTGGTGAGCATCCACACCAGCATCTCGCCGCGGTACGCCAGCGAGTCGAGCAGCCCGATGCGCAGCAGCGCGGGCAGCGCGCGGATGGATTGCCTTGCGCTCATGGCTCTTGGTACTCCACGGCCAGGATCTCTTTCCAGTCCGGGCCGCTTGTCGAAGCCGCCTCGGCCGAGGTAAGCGAGTCTGTCTTGGAAGAAACACACCTCAACGGAAATTCCAGTCCCGGCGAGGCGACGCATGCCCCCCTGCCCGGGGTCAGCGACGCGCGGCGAGCCGTGGCGCGCGCTCGCGACGCCCAGCAGCGGTGGAAGCTCGAGCCGCTGAGCGCGCGGGTCGCCGCCCTCACCCGCGCCGCCAAGACCCTGTTGCGGCTGCGCTCGGAGGTGATCGCGCTCGCCGCCGACGAGATGGGGAAGGTCGAGGCCGAGGGGCTCTTCAACGAGGCGCTGGGGCCGCTGGAAACGGTGAAGGGCTGGGCTCGCGTCGTCGAGACCGCGACCGCGCGTCGCTCGGTGCGCCTCAACCCTATCAACTTTCCGCGAAAGCAAGCGTATGTCGACCTCGTCCCGCGCGGGGTGGTGGGGGTGATCGCACCCTGGAACTACCCGGTGGCAGGGCTCTATCGGTCGACCTTGCCGGCGCTGCTCACCGGCAACGCCGTGGTGGTGAAGCCCTCGGAGTACACACCCCGGACCAGCGCCTGGCTGGTCGAGCGCCTGGCGGCCGAGCTGCCGGGCGGTCTCGCCCAGGTGCTGCAGGGCGACGGCCGGGCCGGGGCCGCGCTCATCGATGCCGGCATCGACGCCTGCGTTTTCACCGGCTCACCGGAGACCGGGCGCAAGGTGCGCGTGCAGTGCGCCGAACGCGGCATCCCCGCCAGCGTGGAGATGGGGGGAAAGGACGCCGCCATCGTGCTGGCCGACTGCGATCTCGCGCGCACCGTGGCCGGGGTCACGCACTGGGCGCTGTCCAACGCCGGCCAGGCGTGTGGGGCCATCGAGATCGCCTACGTCGACGAGCGGGTCGCCGACGCCTTCGTGGCCGCGATGCGGGCCGCGTGGATGCGCCTGCGCCTCGGGACGCGACGCGCCGACGTGGCGCCGCTGGCCAACCGCCGCCAGCTCGACGTGGTGATCGCGCAGGTCGAGGACGCGCGCGCCAGAGGGGCGGTGGTGGTCTGCGGCGGGTCGCCGACCGGCGAGGGGCTCGGCTATGCGCCGACTCTGCTCGATCGCTGCGACGAGCGCATGAAGGTGGTGCGCGACGAGACCTTCGGACCCGTCCTGGCCGTCGTCCGCGTGGCCGGTGCCGCCGAGGCCATCCGCGCCGTGAACGCCTCGCGCTACGGCCTGGGCACGTCCCTCTGGACGCGCGACGTGGGGCGGGCCGAGAGGCTCGCGGAGCGGCTGGAGGTCGGCGTCGTCAACGTGAACAACCACGCGTTCTCTGGCGCCATTCCCGCGCTTCCCTGGAGCGGCACGCGCGACACCGGCTTCGGCGTCGCCAACGGGCCGGAGGCGCTGTCCACCTTCGTCCGGCCCCGCGCCACCATCCTCGATCGCTCGAGCGGCCCGGAGCTCTTCTGGATGCCCTACGACGACGCGCTTCTCGAGCTCGGCGACATCCTCGCCGACGCGCAGCTCACGCGCCTCGACCGCGTCTGGCGCCTGCCGGGGCTCATGCGCCGCCGCATCCGCACCATTCGCCAGTTCTTCAGCTGATCCGGTCGGCGATCCGCCCCGCGGCCCGGGTGGCCAGCGCCATGATGGTCAGCTGCGGGTTCACGCCCAGAGGTCCGCGCACCGCGCTGCCGTCCACCACGAAGAGTCCCGGCACGTCGTGGGACGCATGGTCCGTGTCGATGACGCTGGTCTTCGCGTCCTTGCCCATGCGGCAGGTCCCCAGCGGGTGGTAGCTGGTCCACACGAAGTCGCCGGGCCCGAGCTTCTCCCGGCGAAACGCCTCCAGATCGCGCCGCCCGTCGAGCGGCGGATGGCCGACCACGAACGGGTAGAGACGGCGTGCGCCGGCGGCGAGCGCGATCTCGCTGGCGTGCACCATGGCGTCGTGCATGCGTCGCACGTCCTCGGCGCCGATGTTGTAGGTCACCGCCGGCATCCCGCCGACGTCGCGCCAGACTCGCCCGTTGGCGCTCTGGTCGCGCACCAGCAATCCGAAGGAGGCCATGTGCTCGATCTGGTCGAGCGCCTCCATGAGCCGCTGCCCGGCGAGCGGGAAGATGACGCCGCTCACGTTGTAGTCCGGCTGTGCCGCCAGCATGAGGATGCCGTCGCGCAGGAACTCCTCGCAGCCGTACCCCTGGGGGATGTGCGCCGGACCGTGCATGGGCTCGTCGGCGACCGCCGCGTACCCCGTGCTCGGGTGCAAGCTCAGGTTTCTTCCCACCTGTCCGCTCGCATTGGCGAGGCCCTGGTGCAGCAGCAGCAACGGCGTCGGCACGGCGCCGCCCGCGAGGACCACCGCGCGAGCGCGCACGCGCAGAGTCTTCCCGCGGGGGGTCACCACCTCGACGCCCGCGGCGCGCTTTCCCCCGTCGAGAAGGACGCGCTCGACGTGCGCGCCAGTGAGAAGGAGGGCGCCCTTGCCCAGCGCGGCCGGCACGTACGAGAGGTTGGTGCCCAGGCGCGCGTCCGTCCGGCAGCCGAGATCGCAGAACCCCTTCCCGTCGCAGCCGGGCGCGTTGCGCGAGATGGCGGCATGTCTCCATCCCAGAGCGTCGCATCCCCGGGCGATGAAATCGGCGATGGGGCCAATCGTCTCGCGCGGCGACGGCTGCACCTCGAGGAGCCGCTCCACTCGCTCGAAGTGAGGGGCCATCGCCGCCTCGGAGAGCGCGTCGGTGCCGAGCTCCTCGCTCCAGCGCTGGTGGACCCAGGGCGGCGCGCGAAAACAGGTGCCGCCGTTGATGGCCGTCGACCCGCCGACGAGGCGTCCCATGAAGATGGGCATCGGCACGTTGCCCACCGCGACCGTGGCCCGGTAAAACCGCCGGTGCGCGGAGATGGCGCGCCCGTCGAAGGCGTCGCGACGGTGGTGCTCGCCTTCCTCGACGAAGACCACCGCGTATCCGCGATCCGCCAGCTCGCGACCCACCACACCGCCTCCGGCGCCGGTCCCCACCACCACCACGTCGCACTCGACGTCGCCCTCCGTCCAGGCATCGGCGCGGTGCACCTGCTCGAGCCAGCGCGGCTGTTCGAGGGAAGTGACGACGTTCAGCTTCCCGCCCATCTTGCCGTAGATGTCGTCTCGATCGAAGTGCACGAACTTGTAGATGAGCCCCAGGAGGTTCAGCGGCGACTTGAGCACCGGGTCGGTCTGCCAGCGCACGATGAGCGCCTCCTGCTGGCGCGCGCCCAGGGCGTGGAACGGCCGGCCGGTATAGGCCACGGCGGCGGCGTCGAGCGCGCGAAGGGCCATGCGCCACGGCCGTACGGCGGAGGAGTGGAAGTCGCGTACGGCGTCCTCGGACCGCTCGAAGGTCGTCTCGTCGGCGGCCGGAATGCGCGCCGAGCCGGGAATGATGGCCTCGGCCAGCGCCAGACCCGCGCGGTACTCCGAGGCGGTGAGCTCCCCCCGGAACGATGCGGCGGCCACCATGAGAAGGTCCACCTAGAGAACAATCGCCGCCCTGTCGAGGCGGAAGCCGAGAAAAACCACCCGGCGACAGGCGACGCATCACCTGCATTTTTTCGGCTCCCGGCCGAAAAGCGCGTCGGAAGCGTCCAGTTCGAGTCGTTCTCGGGCCCGGACGATCTAGAGTGCCGTGGTGGAGCTGGACGCCCTCATCACCGCAGCGACCGAAGCGCAGGATTGGGCTCGTGCGGCCGAGCTGCGCCTCGACAGACTCGCCAACTTGACGTCGCCTCGCCAGCGCGTGCGCGAGCTCGTGGCCGTCGCGCGCATCCTCCAGGCCGAGCTGAACGATCCCGACGGCGCGATCGAAGCGCTCGAGCAGGCGCGCGCCATCGAGCCGGGTCGGGTGCCGGTGCTGCAGGCGCTGCGACGGGGGTACGAGACGCTCGGCCGCTGGGCGAGCGCCGTCGAAGTGACCGGCGTCCTCGCGGGTCTGGCCTCGGTGCCCGGCGATCGGGCGGCGCTGCACTTGGCCCAGGCGCGCATCGCCCTCCAGCATCTAAAGGACGAGCAGGGGGCCCAGGGCTGGCTCGAGCAAGCGATCCAGCACGATCCCTCCCACGCCGAAGCGCGCGCGGCCCTCGCTCACCTCCGCGCCTCCCTCACCCCGTCCGAGCCGATGCCGGTCCAGGAGCCCGGGCCGGAGCCCACGCCGGCCATCGCCGAGGAGTCATCCGACGAGCTCGACCCCTCCCGCTACGCGCGGGCTTTTGCGCTGCACCAGCGCGAGGAGCGCTCCGACGCGATGTTCCTGGCCGCGCTGGCGCTCGAGGAGCTTGGCGCCGCCGACGGCGATCCACGGAACGTCGTCGAGCGCTTCCGCTCGGTGTCCCCCGTCCGCGCGCGGGGCACGCTGGATGACGCCGCATGGGCGCTCCTCCGTCCGCAGGGGGGGGACGAGCTGCTGTGCGCCATCTTCGGAGCCGTCGCCCGCGCCGGGGTCCTCGCGCGCCTGGAGCAGCTGGTGGCGGGCAACCGCCTGGTGGTCCTCGATCCGAAGACGCGTCTCGACGAGTCGAGCACCGCCTCGGTCGTCCGCACCTTCCAGTGGGCCGCGCGCGTGCTGGGCATTCCTGGCCTCCATCTTCACGCCCTCGACACCGTCCCCGGGGAGATCGCGGCGGTGCGCGGCCACGAGCCGGCCACCGCGGTCGGGCCGTCGATCGTCAGCGGTCGCTCGGCCAAGGATCTCGCCTTCCTGGCCGGACGCCACCTCACCTATTACCTCCCCGAGCATCAGGCGCTGGTCTACTTCCCCACGCTGGAGGAGCTCACTCGTCTGCTCCTCGCGTCGGTGCAGCTGGTGAAGCCCCGACCGCCGACGCCGGGCGAAGGCGGTCGCGCCGTCCTCGACCTCGCGGACCTCCTCGAAAGGCACATCACCCAGGCGGAGCGCGCGGCCCTCCTCGACGCCGTGCATCGCCTGGAAGCCCGCGGTGGACGCTTCAACCTCGCGGCCTGGACGCGCAACGTCGAGCTGATGGCGGCGCGCGCCGGCCTTTTCCTGTGCGGCGATCTGGCGCCGGCGATGGCGGTGGTGGCCACCGAGACGCGCGGCATCGCGGGGCTGACCCTCGAAGCCAAGCGGCGGGACCTGGTGGCGTTCTGCGCTTCGCCGGAGCACGTCGAGCTGCGGCTGCGCTGGGCCCTCCCGGCCCCAGAGAGCTTGGCCCCGCCGCCCAGCGTCGCTCACCCGGCGTAGGACCGCCAAGGAGCGCTACTCTCCATAGTCCTGGCGATGGGTCGCGTCGTTCCCGCGCGATACGCCCAGCGCGTTCAGCGCCACGCTCAGCGCCACCGCCACCGTCAGGTTGGCGATGAGCGCCCATAGCGCCGCGTAGCCCGGCACCGACGCGCCTCCCAGGTGGACGGCGTAGACCGGCGCCTTGAACGAGAGCGTCCACGCCATCCAGGTGCCCGTCGCCATGCCCACCGCCCAGCCCGCCAGCAAGCCCCAGCGGTGCAGCCAGCGCGTGTAGAGGCCGAGCACGATGGACGGGAAGGTCTGCAGGATCCACACGCCCCCGAGCAGCTGCAGCGCGATGGCGTACTCCTTCTTCAGCGCCACGATGAAGGCCAGCGCCCCGAACTTCACCACCAGCGAAGCGACCTTGGCGACCGTCGCCTCCTCTTTGCCGGAGCACGCCGGTCGGAAGAGCTCCCGGTAGATGTTCCGCGTGAAGAGGCTCGCCGCCGCGATGGACATGATCGCCGCCGGCACCAGCGCGCCGACGGCGATGGCAGCGAAGGAGAAGCCGACGAACCACGACGGGAACGAGTCGAGAAAGAGCGCGGGGACGGCGAAGTTCGCCCCGTACCGGCCGAAGCCCTCGGCATAGGCAGGCGAGGAGCCGACCTTGGCCGCGACGGCCATGGTTCCGAGGAGCGCAATGAAGCCGAGGAGCAGCGAGTACGCCGGGAGCATCGCCGTGTTGCGCTTGATGACCGCGCGGCCGCTCGAGCTGAGGACGCCCGTCACCGAGTGCGGATAAAGAAAGAGCGCCAGCGCGGAGCCCAGGGCCAGCGTCGAATAGGCGGTGAATTGCTGCGGGGCGAGGATGAGCTTCTTGGCCGGCACGGCGTCGAAGATGGCGCGGTAGCCGCCGAGCTTCAGCGGGATGATCACCACCGCGGCGAGGACGGTCACGTAGATGATGGCGTCCTTCACCACGGCGATGAGCGCCGGTGCGCGAAGGCCGCTCTGGTACGTGTAAGCCGCCAGAATGACGAAGGCGATGATCAGCGGGAAGTCCCCGCGGATGCCCATCGCCCCCAGCACCACCTGGATGCCCACCAGCTGGAGCGCGATGTACGGCATGGTGGCGAGGATGCCGGTGAGGGCGACCGCCAGCGCGAGGAGACCGCTGTCGAAGCGCCCGCGCACGAAGTCGGCGGCGGTGATGTACCCGTGTTTGTGCGAGACACTCCACAGGCGCGGCATCACCACGAAGACGAAGGGATAGGTGATGATGGTGTACGGCATGGCGAAGAAGCCGAGCGCCCCCGCGCCATAGACCAGCGCCGGCACCGCGACGAAGGTGTACGCCGTGTAGAGGTCCCCCCCGAGGAGAAACCAGGTGACCAGGGTGCCGAAGCGACGCCCCCCGAGCCCCCACTCGTGGAGCTGGTCGAGGTCGGCCCGGCGCCAGCGCGCGGCGATGAATCCGAGCACCGTCACCAGGGCGAAGAGCGCGACGAACACCGCCAGGGCGACGCGGTCGACCTCGTTCATGGGTCCGTCTCGCGCGTGGCGAAGTAGACGATGGCGGTCAGCCCTGCGCCGATGCCGACCCAGAGGAACTGGTACCAGTAGAAGTACGGCACCCCACCGAGTCGCGGCTCGACCGCGTCGTAGAAGGGCACCCACAGGACCCCCACGAAGGGCACCACCAGGAGCAGATGCCACGGCCCCACGCCTCGCTTCTGTGGCTTGGCCGGACCCATCGTTTCCCTTGCGGGCGATGGATACTACAGGATGCGCCGCCGGTGGTGACACGCCGCACGGCCTGTACTAGGTTCGCGCGCCGACCATGGCGCAGCCCCGAACCTCTTCCCACTCCGGTGACGCCGGGACGGCGCGCATCGGCAGCGGTGCGCGCGTCCGTGGCCGCATCCACGGGGAGGGCGACCTCGTGGTCGAGGGTCAAGTCGAGGGCGACCTCGCCATCCGCGGCGAGCTGACCGTCGCCCAGGGCGCAAGCGTCACCAGCGAGGCCATCGAGGCGCGCTCGGTGGTCATCGCCGGCGCGCTGGAGGGCGACGTGGCGGCCACCGGCACCGTTCGACTGGTAGCCGGCTCCCGCGTTCGCGGCAATCTACGGGGCAGCTCGGTCGCCATCGACGACGGTGCGCGCTTCTCCGGCCGCCTCGACTGCGAGTTCGACCTCCCCCCCGAGCTCGGCGGGGCCTCGTCGCGCGGCGAGGTTCGCGGACGCACTGCGGCACGACGCTGACCCCGACGGCGAACGCGAGAGAGAAGACGACGGAGACATCCATGGCGAGCACGGTCATCGGCGCGGGTATCACGGTGGAAGGCGAAATCACCACCGACGAGGACGTCGTCGTGGCGGGCACGGTGCGCGGCAAGCTGACGGCCAAAGAAAGCGTCACCATCGAGCACGGGGCGACGGTGGAGGCGGACATCGCCGGCGCCTCGCTGATCGTCGCCGGGTCGCTCACCGGCAACGTGACCGCCAGCGAGCGCGTCGACCTCCAGTCCGGCGCGCGCGTCATCGGCAACGTCAAGGCCGCACGCGTGACCATCGCCGACGGCGCCCAGTTCAAGGGCAACGTCGACATGGATATCTGAGCCATGGCCGCGAACGTCTCCATCATCGGGCGGACGACGCGCATCCGCGGTCGGGTGACCGGCGACGTGGATCTCGAAGTCCAGGGGTTCGTGGACGGCGAGATCGCGGTCGGTGGCGACGTGACCATCGACGCGCAGGGGATGGTCGGCGCCAGCGTGCGCGGCCGTCGTGTCGTGGTGCACGGCGCCGTGAAGGGCGATCTCCTCGGGGAAGAAGCGGTGGTGCTGGAAGACGGCGCACGCGTGGTGGGCGACGTGCGCGCGCCGCGGGTCGCCATCGCGCCGGGAGCGCTGGTCCGCGGCTTCGTGGAGACGGGGGAAGGGGCAGGCGCGCCGGCGAAGACGGCACGCGCACTGCAGCCGGCCGCTCGTCCCATCGCCGCGCCGGTCCGGGTCGCTCCGCCCGCCGCACAAGCTCATGCCGCCCCGCCGGCACCCCCCGCCAAGCCGGCGGAGAGGGTCGCGCAGGCGGCACCCGCGCATGCGACGGGCGGCAACAACGTCCCCGCCGCGCCCGGTCCCCGGCGACCGCCTCCCCCCGTCATCCCTGCCTTGAAGAAGGCCAAGGGGCAGATCGCGAAGAAGAAGGAGCGCTGAGATGGCCCAAGGGGCACGGGCCGCATTGCTCGAGCTTCTTCGCGCGCGCGCCTTCCAGCGCAAACGCGTCGTCCTGGCATCCGGCCGCGAGAGCGACTTCTTCATCGACTGCAAGCAGGCCGTCCTCACCGCCGAGGGCCACGCCTTGGTCGGGCAGGCCATGCTCGACGTGCTGGACCCTGCCGGTGCGCTCGGCGCGTGCGTGGCGGTGGCGGGGGTGGAGCTGGGCGGCTGCCCGCTGGCCAGCGCCGTGGCGCTCACGAGCTACCCGCGTGGCGCGCCGCTCGACGCCGTCTACGTGCGCAAGGACGCCAAGGATCACGGCTCGCGTCGCCTGCTGGAGGGCGACACGCGCCTTCTCCCGGGGGCGCGCATCGCCCTGCTGGAGGACGTGGTGACCACCGGCGGCTCCACGCTCAAGGCTGCCGCCAAGCTGCGTGACGCGGGTTACCGGGTGGCCGGCGTGATCGCGCTGGTCGATCGGCTGGAGGGGGGACGCGAGGCGATCGAGGCGGACGGCATGAAGCTCGTCGCCCTCTTCACGCGTCACGACTTCATTCCGCCCGAAGAGGGGGCCAGAGGTGACTTCTCCACCCGATGATTGAGCCCGCGCTTGCAAGTGGAGGCGGATGCGTGGATCTTGAGGCCCGAGGAGCCCGGCTTTGGAGACACGACGCATCGACATTCTGAGCGACTCGACGGGCGAGACGGCCGAAAAGGTCGTCCGCGCCGCCATGTTGCAGTTCCCGCACTCGGGTGCCCATATTCGACTTCATACCCGCGTGCGTACCAAGGATGCGACGCGTCCCGTCCTCGAGGCGGCAGCCAAGGACGGCGCGCTGGTCGTCTTCACCGTGGTCAGCCCCGAGCTCCGCGAGTACATCCACCAGCAGAGCTACGAGATGAAGATCGAGGCGCTCGATCTCATCGGGTCGCTCATCGGCAAGCTCTCGACCTTCCTCGATCGGCAGCCCATCAACACGCCGAGCGGGATGCTCCCGCTCACCGAGGAGTACTTCCGGCGCATCGAGGCGGTCGAGTTCGCCGTGAAGAGCGACGACGGCAAGGAGCCGCGCAACTTCAAAAAGGCCGATCTGGTGCTCGCCGGTGTGAGCCGGACCAGCAAGACGCCGCTCTCGACGCTCCTCGCGCAACGCGGGCTCAAGGTCGCCAACCAGCCCATCGTGCTCGGCGTCACCCTCCCGCCTGAGCTGGAAGAGGCCTCGCAGGACCGCGTGGTGGGGCTGACCATCGACATCGACCAGCTCGTGGAGATCCGCAAGGCACGCCTGAAGCAGCTGGGCATGCCCATGGACGCCAGCTACGGCCTGCGCGATCAGGTCAAGCAGGAGCTCGACTACGCGCGGACCATCTTCGACGAGCACCCGGCCTGGCCGGTCATCGACGTGACCGGGCGCGCCATCGAGGAGACCGCCGTCATCATCCTGGAATCCTTGAAGGAACGGGACGAGACGAACAAGAGCGCGCGCGCGGCGATCGTATAAGTCGCCCCCTCGGCGCGCCCCTTCCGGCCCGCGGCAACCGTCGTGCTTCGCGGGGAACCCCGGGAGCACCTGGGTGGCTCTCGCAACGCACGTGGGGCGGCTGGTACCATTCACGGAAGACGCATGAGCGCGCGGGGCGTTGGAGAAGGCGCGAGGATGGGCAGGCGTTGGAGGGTTTCGACGGGGCTCCTGCTGGCCCTCCTCGGGGGGGTCGCGTGCCATCGTTCGCCCCAGGAGTCGCCGCCGGGGACTGCGCCTGCGCCTGCGCCTGCGCCTGCGCCCGCGCCCGCGCCCGCGCCTGCGCCCGCGCCCGCGGCGTGCGGCGATCCGGGAGATCGGATGATCTTCGCTTCGCCGGAGCACCCGTGGCGCGGCGATTCGTTGCGCGTCGTCGCCGTCAGCGATCACCGGGTCGACGCCGAGCTCCGCGTGGCCGCACCCGGCGGAACCGTGACCACGGTGACCGATCGCCAGGGCGGCCCACCCTACGCGTGGATCGCCACCGTCGAGGGGCCGCGGGCGGGCACCTGGCACGCCCAGCTCACGCGCACGGCGGCCTGCGGGAGTGCCTCCCTCGCCGCCCAGGACATCGTCGTCGGGACGCGCCCGCGACCCGCTTCTGGCACGCCGCGATCCGCGCTGTGGTTCACGCGCGCCTCGTGGACGCCATCGCTCGAGGACCTGTATTCGGCGTGGATCCAGCACCTGTTCGACGCGCCGCTCGATGCTGCGCCGAGCTGGAACGCGCTGCACGAGGTCCTTCGCGACCGCTCGCGCAACTTCCTCGTCGATCACCTGGGCGTGGCGGAGGACGAGCAGGGCGTCGTCGTTCGCCCCGATTGCGCCGATTTACCCTACTTTCTTCGCGCTTATTTCTCCTACAAGCTGGGGCTGCCCTTCGGCTGGTCGCGCTGCTCCCGTGGCGCCGACGGAGTGCCCCCCACCTGTGCCGACTTCGCCACCAGCAGCGCCCCGTTCCCGCCGCTCGACGGAAAGCCGCAAGAGCCGCCGGCGTGGGCGGATCCCAAGCGCAGTGGCACGTGGGAGTCCAACGCGCGCCGCCTGGGGGAGTTCTTCCGCACCACCCTGGCCGACGCCGTGCAATCCGGCGCCGGGCGCACGCCGGCCGACGACGAGACGGGCGACTACTACCCGGTGTCCTTGTCGACGGAGACACTGCGCCCCGGCACCATCTACGCGGATCCCTACGGGCACGTCCTGGTCCTCGCCAAGCGGCTGCCGCAGACACCCGACTCGGGCGGGGTGCTCCTCGCGGTCGACGGTCAGCCCGACGGAACCGTGGCGCGCAAACGCTACTGGCGAGGAAACTTCCTCTTTGCCGTCGATCCTTCCCTCGGCGCCCCCGGGTTCAAGCGGTTCCGCACCGTCGTGCGCGACAAGAGCAGCGGCACCTGGCGCCATCTGGCCAACGCCGAGCTCCCCGACTACTCGCAGGAGCAGTACGCGAACGGCGTGGAGGGATTCTACGACCGGATGGACGACGTCCTGTCGCCGGCGCCGCTCGATCCCACCCAGGCGCTGCTGGAGACCGTCGACGCGCTGGAGGAACAAGTGAAGACCCGCGTCAACTCGGTCGACAACGGGCGAAAGTTTCTGGCCAGCGGGAAGACTGCGGCGGACATGCCGGACGGCGCCAAGATCTTCGAGACCACCGGCGAGTGGGAGGACTTCTCGACGCCGTCGCGCGACCTGCGGCTGCTCATCGCCATCGACGTCGCGCGCGGCATTCCGGCGCGGGTGGCGCGCCGCCCGGAGCGCTACGCCATGCCGGCCGGCAAGACCCCCGAGCAGGTGCGCGGCGATCTCGAGGCGCGCCTGACGCGCGAGCTCCACGAGCGCACGTTCAAGTACGCGCGCAGCGACGGGAGCGACTTCGAGCTGCGCTTGCAGGACGTCGTCGACCGCGAGCCGTCGCTGGAGATGGCGTATAACCCGAATGACTGCGTCGAGGCGCGCTGGGGGGCGCCCGCCGGCAGCGCCGAGGGCGCGACGTGCAAGGGGCGCGCGCCGTCGGAGCAGCTGGCCAAGATGACCGGGTACCGGAGCTGGTTTCACGAGCGACGGCGGCCGCCGCGGTAGGCTAGGCGTCATGACCGACCCGGTCGCGCTGCTGGCCTTCTGGAAGAATTACGACAGGAAGACCTACCTCCGCGCGGCGCAGCTCGCCGACGAGCTCGGGTACCACTCCTTCTGGCTGCCCGAGGCATGGGGATACGAGGTCTTCTCGCTTCTCGCCGAGATGGCTGTTTCCACCAAGCGCATCCAGCTCGGCACCGGCATCATCAACGTCTTCAGTCGCACGCCAGGCCTCATCGCCATGTCGGCGGCCACGGTCGACGAGATCAGCGAAGGGCGGCTCATTCTCGGCCTGGGCACCAGCGGCAAGAACGTCATCGAGGGGTTTCACGGCCGGCCCTTCGACAAGCCGCTCTCCCAGGTGCGGGACGTCGTCAAGGTCACGCGGGCGCTGCTGGCGGGGCAGAAGGAAAGCGATGCGGGGGCGACGCTCGCCCAGTATCGCCCCTTCAAGCTGGAGATGAAGCCCCTCCGGCCCAGCATTCCCATCTATGTCGCCGCGCTCCGGCAGAAGGCCATCGAGCAGATCGGCGAGTGCGCCGACGGCTGGATCCCCACCTTCTGGCCGTACGAGAGGCTCGCCGAAGGACGCTCCTGGATCGCTGCCGGCGCCGCGCGCGGAGGACGGGACGCTTCGAAGATCGTGACCGCGCCCTTCACCACCGTGCTCCCGCTGGGCGGCGCGGCAGGAACGACGATGGCGCGGCAACTCATCGCCTTTTACATCGGCGGGATGGGCGACTACTACGTCGAGCTCTTGACGCGCTTCGGCTTCGGCGAGGACTGCACCCGGATCGCCGCCCTCTACCAGGACAAGGCCACGCGCGCGCAGGCCGCCGACGCGGTGAGCGAGCGCATGATCGAGGCGCTGACCGTCACCGGCGACCCCGCGCATTGCATCGAGGAGCTTCGCCGTCGCGGGCGCTTCGGCGTCGATCTGCCCATCCTCAACCTGCCGAGCAACCTCCCCTGGGAGATGGTCGAGGCGTTCATCCGCGGGATGGCACCGGCGTGAGCCTCAGACCACCGCGCGCTTCAGGCGCTCGATGGCGGTGATGAGCTGCTTCAAGCTGGCCTGCTGCGCCGCCGAGCTCTCCTCGATGCGCGCCGCCGACGCGAGGAGCTGCGTGCTCCCGGTGGACTGCGACTTGTGGCTGGAGTTGAGCTGATTGACCATGTTGGAGATGTTCTCGATGGCGCCGGAGATCTGACGGCCGCCGCGGGCCTGCTCCTGCGAGCTTCGCTCCACGTGCTGGGTGATGATGCGCATCTTCTCGGCGCTCTTCATGATGAGCTCCGATCCGCGCGCTTGCTCCGAGGTGGCGGCGGCGATCTGCTGCACCGTCTCGGCGATGCGGCCGATGGCGTCGGTGACCTGCTTGCTTCCCTTGGCCTGCTCCACCGTCGCGCGGGCGATGGCGCGCACCATGTTGGTGCTCTTCTGCGAGCTCTCGAGGATCTTCTTCAGCGCGCGCTCGGCCTCGTTGGAGACCTCGACGCCGCGGTCGACGTTGTGTGCGCCGCGCTCGACGGCGGCGATGGCGTTCTTGCTCTCGGCCTGCACCGTCTTGATGAGGTCCGTGATCTCGCGCGTGCTGGTGCCGGCCCGCTCGGCCAGGTCTTTGATCTCGTCGGCCACCACCGCGAAGCCCTTGCCCTGCTCGCCGGCCTGCGCCGCGATGATGGCGGCGTTGAGCGCCAGGAGGTTGGTCTGCTCGGCGACGTCGTCGATGACGTTGACGATCTGCCCGATGGCCTCGATGCGCGAGCCCAGGGTGGAGATGACCGCCACCGCCTCCTGGGAGCTCTCCTTGATGCGATAGATCTCGCTGATGGTCTTGAGGATGGCCTCGGCGCCCTTCTCGGCGTCGAGCGCGACCTCTTCCGACAGGCGCGCCGTCTCGTTGGCGTTACTCTGCACCTGGTCGATGGAGACGTCCATCTCGTTCATGGAGCTGGAGGTCTCTTCGGCGGTGAGCGAGAGCGCGTCGACGTTCTTGGCGACCTCCTTGATGGAATAGGCCATCTCCTCGATGGAGCTGACCGTCTCGCGCACGCTCCCCGCCAGCTCACCCACGTTCTCGGCCACCTCGTCGTTGGTGGCGGTCATTTGCAAGATGGAGCTCGACGACTCCTCGGCGCTCTGGGTGAGCGTCTCCAGGTGCACGGCGATCTCGTCCACGGCGGACGACAGCTCGCGAATGAGGCGCGAGGTCTCGTTGGCGGCGTTGACCTGGGTCTGGACGTTGGCTTCCAGCCGCTGCGCGACCTCCCCCAGCGCGCGCTCGTCGTCGGCCATCTTGTCGTGCCTGGCGGCGAGGTCGCCCTGATCCTTGCGGCGCTGCTCGGAGAAGGCGGCGAGCGCCTCGTAGACGCGCAGGAGCTCGCCGGTGGCCTGCGGGGGAACGACGAGCTTCTCGCCGCTGCCCGCGCGTCGTGCGGCGTCGACCAGGCCCTGGATGGCAGCGCCGGCGGGTGCCCCTCCCACGCCCGCGAAGAGGATGGCGATGGCGCCGACCAGGGCCACCCCCATGATGTACGGCGCCGCGTCGCGCGCCAGGTACCAGCCCCCGATCCCGACCGCGAGGACGGCAAGCACACCGGTGATCTGCTTGCTCGACAGGGTCATCTGGCCTGGAGGCTCTGGTCCGCGAACGTAGCGGTGCGGACGCGCCCGAGGCAAGCAAAGCTCGCTCTCCGGAGAGCTCGGCAGGACATCATCGCCGGAGGGCGGCTCTCACGACGCGCGCGCTGGCTGCCGGCGTGAAGGCGCGCTCCTCCAGCGGGCCGCAAGCGAGCTCGAGGCGCTGGCGAGTGGTCTGCAGGGCGAGGGGGCTGGCGTCGATGCCCAGGAAGGAGCGCCCCAAACGGTGCGCGACCGCCAGCGTGGTCCCGCTCCCGGCGTAGGGGTCGAGCACCAGGTCGCCGACGTCGGAGAGCGCGCCCACCAGACGTTCGAGCAGCGCCTCCGGCTTCTGGGAGGGATAGCCCGTTCGCTCGCGCGCGAGGGGGGCCAGGACGCCGATCTCCCAGACGTCCCCCATGGGCACGCCAGCGGTCTTCTCGGCGGTCGACGACGAGCGCGCGCGCCGCCCGTCCTCGGCGTAGACCGCGCGCTGCTTGAGGGTGCCCCAGGTGGCGAGCGTGGAGGCCGCGAGCGGCTCGTAGGCCTGGTTCCAGCGGGGCCTGGCCTTGGGGTCCTTGCGCCAGCGGAGGAGAACGTCGTGCACGCGCTGGAAGTTGGGGGTCTTGCTGGGCCAGCGCCGATAGCGCCACACGATCTCGCTGGCGAAAGAGTCGGCGCCGAAGATCTCGTCGCCGAGGACGCGCACGTAGTGGCTGGTCTTGGGGTCGACGTGCACGACGATGGATCCGTGTGGGGCGAGGAGCGCGCGCGTTGCGGCGAGACGGGCCCCGAGCGCGTCGAGATAGGCGGGCAGGTCCTCCCAGCGGTCGTCGAAGGCGTGGACGCGCGTGCGCGAGGTGCGCGGCGCGCCGGCCTTGTGCAGCCAGGCTGCGTGCTCGCGGTTGGTGAAGAAAGGCGGATCGAGGTAGGCGAGCGAGACCGCCCCGGCGTGCGTCGCGGCCAGCCCCTGGAGAACGCCCAGGTTGTCCCCTTCGAGGAGCCACCCGGTCGCCCCCTCGGTGGCCCACGCTCTGCGCGGCGGCCTCCCCTCGGCGGCCTCGAAGGCTCCCTCCTTGGCTTCCCACGACAGCGTCACCGACCGCGGACGACCCATGGAGGGGATCGTAGTGAGCTGGGGGGTTGCGAGGCCAATTCCCGGGTATCCTCACCCCGTGATCCCCGAGCACGGCTACCTCCATGGCTACCGCCCGGAGGAGCGCGACCGCCTGTACCGCCAGGCGCGATTCCTCGAGCCGATGGTGCACGATCGGCTGCCCTTCCGGCGGCGCAGGCGGCTCCTGGAGGTGGGATGCGGCGTTGGCGCGCAGACCGAGATCCTGCTGCGGCACTTTCCGGACATGCACGTGACGGGCATCGACATCAACGAAGATCAGCTCGCCGAGGCGCGGCGGTATCTGGCGACGGTGCCCTGGGCGAGGGGGCGCTTCGACGTCCTCAAGATGGACGCGCAGAAGCTCGAGCTCGACCGCGAGAGCTTCGACGGCGCCTTTCTGTGCTGGATCCTCGAGCACGTGCCCAATCCGCAGCGGGTTCTCGGCGAGGTGCGCCGCGTGCTCGCGTCGGGGGCGCCGGTGGTGTGCAGCGAGGTGCTGAACGCGACGTTCTTCCTCGACCCCTACAGCCCCGACACCCTGCGTTACTGGATGGCCTACAACGACCGGCAAATCGAGCTGGGGGGCGATCCCTTCGTCGGCGCCAAGCTGGGGAACCTCCTTTCGTCGGTGGGATTCCGGGACGTGACCACGGAGGTCAAGACCTTCCACCTCGACAACCGTGCGCCCGGCGAGCGCGCCGAATTTCTGGAGTACTGGACGGAGCTCCTGCGCTCGGGGGCGCCCGCGCTGCTGGAGGCGGGCAAGGTCTCGTACGACGTCGTGGAGGGAATGACGCGCGAGCTCGAGCGCGTGGCCCGCGATCCCAATAGTGTTTTTTTCTACTCGTTCATCCAGGCCCGGGCGCGCGCCTGGTGACGCCCGCCTCGTGACGCGCGCCGGGCGACGCGCCAGGTGAGAAGCGCGCAGCCCGGTTTTCCGGCTTGCGCTTTCGTCGCGCCGTCTCCTAAGGAAGGATTCATGCCCTCCCGCGTGTCTTCCCTCGCGTTCCTCCTCTTCGCGGCCGCGACCACCGCGCCCCTCGTCGGATTCGGCTGCGGGGGCGGAACGCCGAAAGCGAAGGACGAGGGCGACACCCCCTCGGCCTCGGCCAGCCCCAAGGCCGACGACTCGGCCACCGCGCCGAGCGCTCCCGCGGATTCGCCGCCTGCGGCAGCCGACTCCAGCCCGCCCGCCACGCCCGCCCCCGCGTCCAGCGCCGCCGCGGCCAGTGGCGACATCCCGGTGGCCGGCAGCGACGACCCCTGGCTGGCGTCCCACCAGATGACCCCCAAGGACGTGTTCAAGACCCTGCGCCCCGCCCAGGGGAAGGTGCAGGCGTGCTTCAGGGCGGGGCTGAAGCGCGACGGGTCGACGTCGGGCGAGGTGAAGATCCGCTTCGTGGTCACCAACGCCGGCGTCGTGCGCGTCTGGCGCGACGACGCCTCGTCGATGACCGACGGCGACGTCACCCAGTGCGTCGGCGAAGTCGTCCACAAGCTCAAGTTTCCCAAGCAGAAGTCGCCGGGCGACGCCTGGGGCATCTACTCCATCAACTTCACGCCGTAGGAGCCCGTCTCACAAGAACCCTCGCGTCTTCGCGCCCTCCTGTCCCATCTCTCCCTTCATCGGCCGATCGGCACCGGAGCGGGGCGGCCCTGCATTGGGCCTCCCAGTTCGCCTCGCATCAGGCGAGCTCGGCGCCACATCGCGAGCCGGATCCTCGTGGATGCAGCGTGGACCCATTCGTGCAGGATCCTGCCCGCCATGTCCTTTGGAATCTACCTCGGCGGAATCGTCCTCCTCATCGGTGGGCTCATCTACGGCGCCTCCTTGATGCACGCCCCCCTCCCCTGGATCGTCGCGGGTGCCCTCGTCATGCTCGGACTCGGGGTCCTGGCGGCGGTCAAGGCCACCCGCCAGCGAGACCCTGCGAGCTGAGCGGAGCCGTGCAACTGCGCAACGTGAAGCTCTCGATCTACTCGATGCGCAGCTCCGTCCACCGGATGCTCATCGGTCGCGGATCCCTCGGAGCGAACCAGCGTCCGCCTTTGCCGTTCCAGAAGTCGCTTTGGACCTCGATCCTGTTCCATCCCGGCTGGCCGTCGAAGGCGACTTCCCCGAGGCACGCCTCGCTCTTCGACCCGGGACCGCGAGCGGCTGCGTCGACTCCGTTGATTCGCACCACGACGCGCTGCGGGTCGCTGGACGCGAAGAAGCTGAAGCGAAGGTGCAGCGACCGGCGCTCCGGGAGGAAGAAGGCCAGGGATGTCGTTGCCCCCTCGCCCCAGCGCCACGATTCGCGGCCGAGGTGCTCGAAACCCGAAAGACCCTCGAAGGACAGCGCGTTCGAGGGCCTGCGTTCGATCGCATCGAGCACGCCTCCGGCTTCGAACGGCTCGCTGAAGACGAGCGCTGCGCCGGCGACGGGGTCGATCCTCGTCGCGAGGGACGCTGGCTTGGGCACGAAGGCGAGGCTGTCGCCGTTGGGGACCGTCGCTTCGGCGCTGGGACGCCCGAAGCGCGCGTAGAATTCTTCGACGCATGCCGGCGGCAAGAGCGCCTTGTGGAGTTCTATTCCGGCAAAGTCGTTGAGGGTGAAGAACGAAGTGAAGAATGCCCATTCGCGCTCGTCGAAGCAACGGGTCTGCCCGTGTGCACGAGAGCTGTCTTCGTCGTCCGGCACGAAGAGTCGATCCCAGTGTGCTTTCAAGAATGGCGATAGCTGCGACGGGTGCAGGCGCCCGAAGTACTGGCCGACCGTCTTTTTTTCATGATACGTCCGGTACGAAAGGTCCGAGTGATTCAGCGTGTAGTACGGGCAGAGGCCTTCCGAGACGCCCACCGAGTTGCCGCCGGTGACGCAGAATGGCCAGTCCAGCACCGCGGCGCCGGGCGCAGAACGCACCGCACGCATGTAGTCGAAGAACGTCTGCGGGTAGTGGTAAACGGAGTGCTGCTGGAGCGCAGTCGCCGTGACTTCCTCCACGACGGCGACCATGGCCATCAGCGCCGCCAACGTCCGGCCAACGCTACGCCGGAGCCCATCGAAATCCAGCGACAAAGCGAACGTGGCGAAGAGGATCGGATAGACGACCGTGACTCGCTCGGCGTCGCGGGCGAAGGAGAACCAAGGAAAAACCTTCAACGTGGGAGCGTCGCTCGATCGATAGCTCAGACAGAGCGCGAGCATGCAGAGGCCCGGTAGGTAGATGGTCCATCGCCGCCGAGCGCACCACAGGCCCGACAGGCCGAACACGAGCAACGTCCAGCCGACCGTGCCGGAATAGTCCGACGTTCGCGCGTCCGCCAGAGGCAGCCGCCAGTTTACCGGGTTACAGGTCGGGAAGAAGGGGAGCAGCAAGCGCAGAGGGCTCGCGTAGTGCTGGGTGTCGGGAACGCCGGCGAAGTCGAAGCGCCGGGCGTCGAGCGCGATCTGCACCGCCAGCGGTACGTAGAGGAAGGTCGCGCAAGCGCCCACGGTCGCGAGCGCACCGACGGCCAGCGGGTGTCGACGCGCCTCGCCGGCGAACGCACGCAGGGCGCGCGCCACGGCTTCGCCCGGGTGAGTGCGCTCACGCACCGCCCGGTATCCCGTGACGGCCAGGATGAACCCTCCCGACAGGACGAACGAGGTCAAGGCGAGTCCCGCGACGTATGCCAGGTCCTGTCCGAGCGACAGGCTCAAGAGAGCCAGACGGACGAGAACCAGACGCAGCGAGATCGGGCGGCGCAGCACCACGCGCCGAGTCAGGAGAAAGTCGGCGAATACGCCGAGGGCGAGCCAGTGCGTGGTGAAGAGGTTAATGTGATTGGGATACTGCGCCGACGAATAGAAGTCGAAAAACGTGACCAGGCCGGCGGCCAGCGTCGCGCGCATTCGACCGAAGTCGCCGACCAGGAGCGCGTACGTTCCAGCGAGGGAAGCGAACAAGCTCAGCACGCAGTAGAGCTGGACCCACGGGCCGAGCCCGACGTGCGTGAACAAGGCGGCGTAAAACCAGTCTCGCTCCACGCTCCATGGCTGAAAGACCACGTCGGTCCCGTAGGGGAAGAACGTCTCGTCGCTCGAGAGCGTCAGACGGGGAAACGGCGTGAAGGTGAGGTTGTGGGCGAGGTAGTAGCCCATCGATTCCCAGATGGAACCATCGGAGGAACCGCCGAGTGGACCGTCCAGACGTATCCCCACGACATAGGCTCGAAGAGCGACGAGCAGCGGAGCGACGGCAAGCGGGAAGACCAGACCGAGGCGATCGACTCGCCGGAGTTTCGGCGCATCCTGGTTCGGCTTGGGTTGACTACCGCCCACGGTCTCTCGAGACTACACGCCGGGCGGCGGCGGAGTCGCTGAGCACGTCGTAGAGGAACGGGCGACCGGCGGTCACGGCCGTCGGCTCGGGGTTGGTCAGCAGGTGCGACGTCTCCGTCCCGCGTGTCAGATCGACGATCGAGACGCCGTCGTCGAACCGCCTCGAGACATACAGGCGGCCGTGCGCTTCGTCGAGGACGTGCAGGCGGTCCGCGGCGTTTGTGTCTTGCTCCCCGGATGGCAGCCGTGAGAACGACGATCCGTAGACGGGTAGCTCTTGACGGCCGTGGCTCTCCGTCCAGGCGACCGGTCTTGTCTCGAGCGCCGGGCAGTCTTGTCTGGAGAGCAAGGCGCCCATCACTGCCGATGCATGCGGCGATCTGAGGAGAGCAAGGCGCCCATCACTGCCGATGCATGCGGCTATCTGAGGAGAGCAAGGTGCCCATCACTGCCGATGCATGCGGCTATCTGAGGAGAGCAAGGCGCCC
>Ga0302314_10002853_pt1 | contig 32067 bp, 23 predicted proteins | sample III_Palsa_N2_3_FD_200533 | JGI IMG/M metagenome (GOLD analysis project Ga0302314, IMG submission 200533) | Peat permafrost microbial communities from Stordalen Mire near Abisko, Sweden - III_Palsa_N2_3 | ecosystem: Environmental > Terrestrial > Soil > Palsa > Peat permafrost | place: Sweden... | reverse complement strand
GCGCAAGGCGTCGTGCCAATGGTCCGGATTCACAAAAATCAGATCGTACGAGTAAGAGGGTCTTCGTCCTAGGTGGGTCGCCAAACTTTGGCCGTGCCGGTCATGGGGAATCGCGATATTGACGTCGTTCAGAGATATCGGCCAGCCGGCAGAGAGCATGGCCCTAGCATACAAACGCGCGCATTCACCCAGCCCCAGCCAACGGGAAAAGTAGCCATATACATTCATACCCGGCGCCAAGGCGTTGCGAGCCAGAAGACCACCCAACGCCTGGTTTTCCGCACTGTTAGGCGCAACGCTGCGCTTCCAGTCCGATGTCCGGGCGAAACGAAGTCCGAGCGGCAATGGTCTCTCAAGTCGCCGACTAACCCATTGCCGCAAGAATCTGGGCACGCTGCGACGCAATAACGCCAGCCTGGGGCTCAATAACCACTGGCGAAGGCGCTCGCGCCATAGCAACGAAACTGCGCTTCTCAGGTCTGATACGGACAAACGGATACCTCACCGTGGCCGGCTCCTTCCGGACATAACGAACTGGCATCAATGTACGAAGCTGCGGCGCCCATCTTAAGTTGCAGGCGCTATACCTCAAAGATGCTGCGACACGCACATCCCCCACTACTAGCAGATGAACATCAGTCATCCTGCCGCCGCTGCGGTATTTTGCTCAGTCCAGCTACATGACAGAATAGCGGAATACTCAAGGAGTTATACATTGAAGACTCTGCTCGTCACCGGCGGGGCCGGCTTCATCGGCGCGAACTTCGTGCTGCAGGCAGTTAGCGATGGGCTTCGGGTGATCAACCTCGACAAGCTTACCTATGCCGGCAACCTAGATACGCTCTCGTCACTGCAGGACCACGACGGACACGTCTTTGTGCGGGGCGATATCGGCGACCGCGTGCTGATTACGAAGGTACTGAACGAGTACCAGCCGGACGGCGTAGTGAACTTCGCAGCCGAGTCGCATGTCGATCGCTCGATCGACGGCCCCGCGGAATTCGTGCAGACCAATGTCGTTGGTACGCTCGGCCTGCTGGAAAGCACGCGCGATTACTGGAAGGGTCTGACGGGCGCGGCACGCGACGACTTCCGCTTCCTGCATGTCTCCACCGACGAGGTGTACGGCTCACTCGGCGCCGAGGGCAAGTTCAGCGAGACCACACCGTACGCGCCCAATTCGCCCTACTCCGCCTCCAAGGCCGCGTCGGATCATCTGGTGCGGGCGTTCCATCACACCTACGGTCTACCAACGCTGACCACCCACTGCTCGAACAACTACGGCCCATACCAGTTCCCGGAAAAGCTCATCCCGCTGATCATCCAGAAGGCGCTGGCCGGCGAGCCGTTGCCGGTGTATGGCGATGGACGCAACATCCGCGACTGGTTGTTCGTGGGCGACCACTGCAGCGCGATCCGTCGCGTGCTGGAAGCCGGCCGTGTCGGCGACACCTACAACATCGGCGGCAACGCCGAACGCGAGAACATTGCCGTGGTGCAAACCATCTGCGCCTTGCTCGACACACGCCGGCCGCTGGCCGATGGACGCGCGCGCGAATCGTTGATTACCTACGTGAAAGACCGCCCCGGCCACGATCGTCGCTACGCCATCGACGCCAGTAAGTTGCAACACGAACTGGGCTGGCAGCCCTCGGACACCTTCGAGAGCGGCATCGCCCAGACGGTGGATTGGTACCTAACCCACCAGGCCTGGACGCAACGCGTACTGGATGGCAGCTACCGGATGGAGCGATTGGGCGCATGAAGAACGAACTCGTGAACACCGCCGGCACACGTCAGAAGGGCATCATCCTGGCCGGCGGCTCCGGCACGCGGCTGTACCCGATCACCCAGGCGGTCAGCAAGCAGCTGCTGCCGGTGTACGACAAGCCGATGATCTATTACCCGTTGGCCACGCTGATGCTGGCCGGCATTCGCGAGATCCTGGTGATCAATACGCCACACGAGCAGGCACTGTTCCACCGCCTGCTTGGCGATGGCTCGCAGTGGGGCATCGAGATCAACTACGCCGTGCAACCGTCGCCGGATGGGTTGGCGCAGGCCTTCGTGATCGGCCGCGAGTTCATCGGCAACCACCCGAGCTGCCTGGTGCTGGGCGACAACATCTTCTACGGCGTCGGCCTCACCGAGCGACTGAACCGCGCGTCCGCGCGCACGCAGGGCGCCACCGTATTCGGCTACTGGGTGAAAGACCCCGAGCGTTACGGCGTCGCCGAGTTCGATCCGCAGGGCCGCGTGATCGGCCTTGAGGAAAAGCCCACCGCGCCAAAGTCGAACTACGCCGTCACCGGCCTGTATTTCTACGACGAACGGGTCTGCGACTACGCCGCTGCCTTGAAGCCCTCGCCGCGTGGCGAACTGGAAATCACCGACCTCAACCGCTGCTACCTCGACGACGCCTCGCTGCATCTGGAGCAGCTCGGCCGCGGCTTCGCCTGGCTGGATACCGGCACCCACGATTCGCTGATGGAAGCCGGCAACTACATCCAGACCATCGAGAACCGGCAAGGTCTCAAGGTGTGCTGTCCGGAAGAAATCGCCTATATGCACGGCTGGATCGATGCCGGGCAGTTGGTGAAACTCGCCGAGCCGCTGGCCAAGACCGGTTACGGCCAATACCTGAAACATCTGATCGAGCAGGGCCACGTTCAATGAAAGTGATCGAAACCCAGCTTCCGGGTGCGCTGATTCTGGAACCGCAAGTGTTCGGCGACGCACGTGGCTTTTTCTATGAGAGTTATAACCAGTCCAAATATCGCCAGGCAGGCATCGTTGCCGAGTTCGTACAGTCCAACGTATCGCGTTCGGCCAAGGGCGTGCTGCGCGGCCTGCACTACCAGTGGCCTAATCCGCAAGGCAAACTGGTCAGCGTGTTAGAGGGCGAGGTCTATGACGTCGCGGTGGATATCCGCCACGGCTCGGCGACTTTCGGCCAATGGGCCGGGGTAATGTTGACCGCCGACAACCACCGGCACTTCTGGATCCCCGAGGGCTACGCACACGGTTTTTGCGTGCTTTCGGAGTTCGCTACGTTCACCTACCAATGCAGTGCGCTCTACGACGCCAAGGCAGATGCCGGCATCCGCTGGAACGATGCCGATATCGGTATCGATTGGCCACTGAGTATGCCGTTGTTGTCAGACAAAGACGCCAAGGCACCGCTGTTGAAAGACGTGCCCGTCGACCGCCTGCCCTTATTCATATCGTGAGCATGTTGCTGTGAACATTTTGCTGCTCGGCGCCAACGGCCAACTTGGCCGCCATTTTCTTGAAGGTGGCGGCTTGGCCGCACGCGGCCGCTTAATCCCCGCCAGCCGCGATGGCCTACTGACCAACGGTAACGAGGGCGAGACGGGCGACTTGGCGTCACCGCGCACACTGCACGACGTTCTAGAACGCAACCAGCCGCAGGTCATCATCAACACTGCCGCCTACACCGCGGTTGATCGCGCCGAACAGGAAGAAACACTAGCCACGCAAATCAACGGGGATGCCCTGCGATTGCTCGGTAATTGGGCCGTCGCACATCAGGCCCTGGTCGTGCACTATTCAACCGACTACGTGTTCGATGGTAGCCAACAGCAGCCTTATGCGGTCGATGCGACTACCGCACCCGTCTCTGCCTACGGCCGCAGCAAGTTGGCTGGCGAGCACGCGTTGCAGGATAGCGGCGCCGATCATCTGATTTTTCGCACCGCCTGGGTGTATGCCGCGCATGGACAGAACTTCCTGCGCACAATGCTGCGGCTTGGCGCAGAGCGCGAAGAGCTACGCGTAGTCGCGGATCAGCATGGCACGCCCACCAGCACCGGATTGATCGTCGACGCGACGCTCGCTGCACTGGATCGCTGGCTGCAGGCTAGCAAGACCGAGCGGCAAGCATTGCACGGCATCCATCACTTGGTTGCCAGCGGTATGACAACGTGGCACGGTTTCGCCGAGGCGATCTTCGACCAAGCCTTCGAGCGCAAGCTGCTGGTACGCAAGCCACGTGTCGTCCCAATCACCACCGCTGACTTTCCGACCGCCGCGCGGCGTCCGGCATGGTCGGTGCTCGACAACACCGGGTTTCAATCGCGTTTCGGCCACCGCCTTGCTGATTGGCAAACTGGATTACGCGATGTGATGAACCCTATCTCCGCGTAATCACAACCACATCCGGAAACCTGTATCGATGCTGATCCCTCTCATCCTCAGTGGCGGCAGCGGAACGCGATTGTGGCCGCTTTCCCGCAAGAACCAACCCAAACAATTCCTCTCGCTCACCGGTGAAGGGACGTTATTCCAGCAAACTATAGCGCGCACGCGGCAGCTGCCCGATGTCGCCGCGCCGATCGTAGTGGCGAACGAAGACCATCGCTTTCTCGCCGCCGAGCAGTTGCTGGAGTCAGGCGTCGAAGGCGCCACCATCGTGCTCGAGCCGCTTGCGCGCAACACCGCGCCGGCGATTGCCCTGGGCGCGCTGCAGGCGATCGCCCGCGATCCCGATGCGCTGCTGCTGGTACTACCTGCCGATCACCTGATCGGAGATACGTCGAGCTTCGTCGATGCCGTGCAACGCGCCTTGCCGGCCGCCCGCGAGGGCTGGCTGGTCACCTTCGGCATCCGCCCGGATCGGCCGGAAACCGGTTTCGGCTACATCCGCCGTGGTGCCTCGATCGATGCCGCCGGCTACCGCGTCGAGCAGTTCGTCGAGAAGCCGAACCAGGCCAAGGCCGAGTCGTACCTGGCCGACGGCGGCTACGACTGGAATTCCGGCATGTTCTTGTTCAAGGCGTCGCAGTACCTGCAGGAACTGGGCGAACATGCGCCGGCGATGCTTGCCGCGGTGCGCGCCGCGCATGACTCCGCCACGAGCGATCTCGATTTTGTGCGGATCGACAAAGAAGCGTTCGCCAAGGTGCCGGACAACTCGATCGACTACGCCGTGATGGAAAAAACCCAGCACGCCGCGGTGATCCCGGTCGACTGCGCATGGAGCGACATCGGTTCGTGGTCTGCGCTGTGGCTAGCCGGCGCGAAGGACGAGGAAGGCAATCTGCGCGAAGGCGACACGCTGACGGTGAATACGCGCAATTCGCTGCTGCGCTCGCACGACCGCCATCTGGTCGCCACCGTCGGCGTGGATGATCTAATCGTGGTGAGCACGCCCGACGCCACGCTGGTCGCCCACCGCGATGCGGCGCAGGACGTCAAGCGCATCGTCGATCAGCTCAAGGGCGCGGGCCGCAGCGAACATTCGCTGCACCGCGTGGTGCGCCGGCCATGGGGCAGCTACGACTCGCTCGAGGCCGCCGACCGCTTCCAGGTGAAGCGCATCGTGGTGAAACCAGGCGCTTCGCTCAGCCTGCAGAAGCATCACCATCGCGCCGAGCACTGGATCGTGGTGTCCGGTACCGCCGAAGTCACCTGCGACGACAAGGTCTTCCTGCTCGGCGAAAATCAGAGCACCTACATCCCGCTCGGCAGCGTGCATCGCCTGCGCAACCCCGGCAAGGTCGCGCTGGAACTGATCGAGGTGCAGTCCGGCAGTTATCTCGGCGAAGACGACATCGTGCGTTTCGACGACGTCTACGGCCGCGCCTGAGCGCTGCGTCATTGAAGTAAAGCAACCGCATGGCCACTACTGCGGCCATGCGGATCAGTCCAGCGCGTAACCGAACTGGTCGTGGAACGCCGCGGCGAATTCGAGGTAGTCGAAACGCTGGTTCTGCGTGCCGGGATGCTCGACCTTCAGCGCGCCCATCAGCGAGGCCATGCGGCCCACGGTCGGCCAGTCCTTGCCGCGCATGATGCCGAAGATCAGACCGGCGCGATAAGCGTCGCCACAGCCGGTCGGATCGACCACCTGTCGCTCGCGCGCCGGCGGAATCTCGTGCGTGGTGCCGTCGGCCAGATGAATCTGCGAACCGCGCGGCCCCTGCGTGATGATGTACGCGTCGACGCGCTCGGCGATCTGCCGCGTACTCCAGCCGGTACGCGACTGCAGCAGCTGCGACTCGTAATCGTTGACGATCACATAGGTCGCCTTGTCGATCATGCTGCGGAATTCTTCGCCGTTGAACAGCGGCATCGCCTGGCCCGGATCGAAGATGAAAGGCACGCCACGCGCAGCGAATTCATCCACGTGCTGCAGCATCGCCTCACGGCCGTCGGGGGCGACGATGGCGAAGTCGATCTGCGGGATGTCGCGCACATGATTTTCTTGCGCGCTGGACATCGCCCCGGGATGGAACGCGGTGATCTGGTTGTTGTCCAGGTCGGTGGTGATGAAGCACTGCGGGGTGAACTGGTCGCCGAACTCGCGCACGCATTCCAGCCGGATACCGCACTGTTCCATGTGCTTGCGGTAGGGCGCGAAATCCTGGCCGACCGCGGCCACCGGCAGCGGGTCGCCGCCCAGCAACTTCAGGTTGTAGGCGATGTTGCCGGCGCAGCCGCCGAATTCGCGGCGCATCCGCGGCACCAGGAACGACACGTTCAGGATATGCACCTGATCCGGCAGGATGTGGTTCTTGAACTGATCCTGGAACACCATGATGGTGTCGTAGGCGAGCGATCCGCAGATGACGGCAGGCATGAGTCTTTGGCGTTCCCGGTGTTGGTTGTGAGATGCGGCGCGATGCGTCTGCCGCGACCCGAATCGATCGCGGCGGCCCGATCACTGGATGATCCGCGCAAACTCGCGAATCCTAACCGCAATACCCCGCCCATGGCGACCGGGTGGCCGCCCCAACATACGATGGCAGCGCAGGAATCGCCGCTAGTCCCGTGTCCGGCAAGGCTTTCTTAACGAGATTGTCCTTGCGTGTGCGGACCACGCTGACTAGACTGGTGAGCTCACTTTTTAACCAAGCCGGCGCGCAGCGGAATCATGTTCAAGAAGTTTCGCGGGATCTTTTCCAACGACATCTCCATCGACCTTGGCACTGCCAATACGCTGATCTACGTGCGCGGCCAGGGCATCGTGCTGAACGAACCGTCGGTGGTGGCGATCCGCCAGAGCGACCGCGGCCCGAACGGCCCGCGCGCGGTGGCTGCGGTCGGCACCGACGCCAAGAAGATGCTCGGGCGCACGCCCGGCAACATCACCACGGTGCGTCCGCTGAAAGACGGCGTGATCGCCAATTTCTCGATGACCGAGGCGATGCTGCAGCACTTCATCAAACAAGTGCATCGTTCGCGCCTGCTGCGGCCGAGCCCGCGCGTGCTGGTCTGCGTGCCGTGCGGCTCAACCCAGGTTGAGCGCCGCGCGATCAAGGAATCGGCCGAAGGCGCCGGCGCGCGCGACGTGTTCCTGATCGAAGAGCCGATGGCCGCAGCGATCGGCGCCGGCATCCCGGTGCACGAGGCGCGCGGTTCGATGGTGCTCGACGTCGGCGGCGGCACCTCCGAGGTGGCGGTGATCTCGCTGAACGGCATCGTCTATTCGCAGTCGGTGCGCGTCGGCGGCGACCGCTTCGACGAGGCGATCATCAACTACGTGCGACGCAACCACGGCACCCTGATCGGCGAATCCACCGCCGAGCGCATCAAAATGGAAATCGGCTGCGCCTTCCCGCAGACCGAGGTGAAAGAAATTCAGATCTCCGGCCGCAACCTGGCCGAAGGCGTGCCACGCATGTTCACCATCAACTCCAACGAAGTGCTGGAAGCGTTGCACGAACCGTTGTCCGGCATCGTGGCGGCGGTGAAATCGGCGCTGGAACAGACCCCGCCGGAACTGTGTTCCGACGTGGCCGAGCGCGGCATCGTGCTGACCGGCGGCGGCGCCCTGCTGCGCGATCTGGATCGGCTGATCTCCGAGGAAACCGGCCTGCACGTGCAGGTGGCCGACGACCCGCTGACCTGCGTTGCGCGTGGCGGCGGCAAGGCGCTGGAGATGATCGACCAGCACGGCAGCGACTTCTTCGCTGCCGAATAAAACGCACCCTCATGGCGCTAGCGCGCGAAGAATCCTCGCCGCTGTTTGCCGGCACCGCCGCCGGCACCTTGCGGCTGATCATGTATCTGGCGCTGGCGATGGTGCTGATGGTGCTCGACCATCGCAACGGCTGGATGTGGCACCTGCGCTATGCCACCTCGATCGTCATCGAACCGCTGTACCGCCTGGCCGGCGTGCCCGCACAAGGCATGCATGCGATGAGCGTGGCCTTCTCCGACCGCAAGCTGCTGACCGAACAGAACCAGCGCCTGCGCGAGGATCTGCTGCTGGCCAACGCCAAGTTGAATCGGATGGCCGCGGTGGCCGAGCAGAACCAGCGCCTGAAGGAACTGCTCGACACCCAGCATAGCCTCGAGCTCAACGTGCAGCTGGCGCATGTGATCCATGTCGACCTCGGTGCCTATACGCATCGTCTGACCCTGAGCCTGGGCGCGCGTGACGGCATCAAGATCGGTCAGCCGGTGATCGACGCGCACGGCCTGATGGGCCAGGTGGTCGAAGTGTTGCCCACCACCACCTCGGTCATGCTGGTCACCGACCCGAATCACGCCGTGCCGGTAGTGATCGAGCGCACCGGGCTGCGCACCGTGGCTTACGGCTCGCGCGACGGCGACCAGCTGAGCCTGCCGAATATTCCGCTGACCGCTGACGTGCATATCGGCGATCGTCTGCTCACCTCCGGCCTGGGCGGCCGCTTCCCGCCCGGCTTCCCGGTCGGCCAGATCAACGCGGTCGGCCAGGCGCCGAACGGTCTGTTCCTTGAGGCGCATGCGCGGCCTATGGCCGATATCGACCGCAGCGAGGATGTCCTGCTGCTGCACGACCAGGCCGAACCTGCCGGTCCGCCCACGCCGTCGGTACCGGCGGGGCCGCCGGCCGAGCTGTCGCCGACACCGGCGGCCTCGACGACATCGCCCGCCGCGACGAAACCCGCCACGGAGCCGGCGCCATGAGCCGGCGCCTGAGCTTCTGGTGGTTCACCGGCACGCTGGCGTTCGCCCTGCTGTCGATGCTGGTACCACTGCCCGGCACGCTGGAGCCCTTCAAGCCCTACTGGCCCGCGCTGATCCTGCTGTATTGGGCGCTGGAATCGGGCGAACGGGTAAGCCTGGGTCTGGCCTTCGCAATGGGCCTCGGCGCCGACCTGCTCGACGGCGTACTGCTCGGCGAGCAGTCGCTGCGCCTGTGCGCGCTGGTGTTCATCGTGCTGCGTTTCCGTTCACGGCTGCGCTTCTTTCCGATGTGGCAGCAGGCGCTGGCGGTGCTGGCGCTGCTGTTGAACGACCGCGTCCTGCTGCTGATCGTGCGCGCTTTCGCGGGCGAGTCGCTGCCGCCGCCGGCCTGGTGGATCTCACCCTTCGTGGGTGCTGCGCTGTGGCCGTTCCTGTTCCTGCTACTCGACGACCTGCGCGTGCGCCTGCGCATCCAGTGATGGTCGCGGCGATGATTCCCTCATGGCAATGAAGCATCGGCGCTCGATCAAAGACGCGCGCAGCGAGCGGGTGCAATTCCGCAATCGCGCCATCGCCGGCTTCCTGCTGATCCTGCTGGGGCTGGGCGCACTGGTCAGCCGCTACGTATACCTGCAGGTGCTGCACCACGAGGAATTCGCGCTGCGCTCGGACAGCAACCGGATCAAGTTGCGCGCCATCGCGCCAGCGCGCGGGCTGATCTACGACCGCAACGGCGTACTGCTGGCCGACAATGTCTCGGCCTTCCGGCTCGAAGTGGTGCCCGATCAGGTCGACGACATGAATACGTTGCTGGCGGAACTCGGCACCGTGATCCCGCTGGACAGCGACGATGTCACCACCTTCAAGAAGCAGCTGCGGCTGAACCGGCGCTTCGACAGCGTGCCCCTGAAGATGCATCTGAGCGAGGACGACATCGATCGCTTCGCGGTGAACCAGTGGCGCTTCCACGGCGTCTCCGTGGTGCCCTACCAGACGCGCCGCTACCCGCAGGGCGCGCTGTTCGCGCATATCGTCGGTTACGTGGGGCGTATCGACGAGAACGATCTGGACCGGCTCGATCCCAAGCTCTACCAGGGCACCACCCACGTCGGCCGCAGCGGACTGGAACGCTCTTACGAGGACATGCTGCATGGCACGCCTGGCTATGAGGTGGACGAGGTCAATGTCGACGGCCAAACGATGCATGTATTGCAAACGGATCCGCCGGTGCCCGGCAAGAATCTCTACCTGAGCATCGACATCCGTATGCAGAAGGCCGCCGAGGCCGCGTTCGAGGGGCGTCCGGGCGCGGCGGTAGCGATCGATCCGCGCAACGGCCAGGTGCTGGCGATGGTCAGTGTGCCCAGCTTCGATCCCAACCTGTTCGTCAACGGCATCGGCCGCGCCGACTACAGCGCGCTGATGACCGCTGTCGATAAACCGCTGACCAACCGCGCGCTGCGCGGCGTGTACCCGCCCGGCTCGACGGTGAAGCCGTTCCTCGCGCTGGGCGGCCTCGAATACGGCGTGCGCCGCCCCGAGGACACCGTAACTTCCGTCGGCCAGTTCTGTCTGCCCGGGCAGTCGCGCTGCTATCGCGACGACACCCGCGGCGGCGACGGCACGGTAAACATGGTGCGGGCGATCGAGAAATCCACCAACACGTATTTTTACAAGCTGGCGCTGGACCTCGGTATCGACCGCCTGAGCGCGTGGATGAGCCGCTTCAGCTTCGGCGGCAAGACCGGTATCGACCTTGGCGGTGAATCCGAAGGCATCTTGCCTTCGCGCGAATGGAAGGCCAAGCACAGCAAGTTCGGCTGGTTCCCCGGCGAAACCGTGATCGCCGGCATTGGCCAGGGCTACTGGGAAGTGACACCGCTGCAGTTGGCGCACGCGGTTGCCACGCTGGCCGGGCACGGCATGCCCTATCTGCCGCGGCTGGTGATGGCGACCAAGGGCGGCGTGAACACCTCGATCGAACCGCTGGCCAATCCACCCAGCGGGCCGTCGCTGATCCAGAAGCCGAGCGACTGGAATGTCATCAACGAGGGCATGCGTGCGGTGATCACCGGCGGCACCGGCAAGGGCCTCAACAACGGCTTCCCGTACACGATCGCCGGCAAGAGCGGCACCGCCGAACGCTTCTCGCGTACCTCCGAGGCCTACGATACCAACAAGAACACCGCTTACCTCGCCGCGCGCCACCGCGCCTGGTTCATGGCCTACACGCCGACCGACGATCCACGCATCGCTGCCGCCGCCGTGCTCGAGGCCGGCGCCTGGGGCGGCAAGGATGCCGGTCCGATCGTGCGCAAGATTTTCGACGAGTGGCTGGCCGAGCAGGACAAGACCACCCTGCCGCCGCCGGAGTTGCCGGTGACTCCCGAGCCGAAACCGTCCGTTCCCGCCACGGCGGCGCCCGCGTCGTCCACAGAGATGCCGGGACAAAACCCGCCGGATGGCGTCGAGGACCTGCCGGCCGACCCGACCAGCACGGCGAATCCACCCGACGGAGCCACGCCATGATCGGACAAGCGCCCCTCGCCGAGCGGCTGCGCTTCCGCCTGCGCCGCATCGCGCTGCGCATGCTGAGCCGGCCGCGCGTCGACCTGCCGTTGGTCGGCGCCCTGATACTGCTTGGTACGGCCGGCCTGTTCACCCTGTACAGCGCCGGCGACAGCGACCTGTCCCTGGTCGGCGGCCAGGCCGGCCGCTTCCTCTTCGGCGGCATCCTGGTGCTGCTGCTATCGCGCGTGCCGCCGTCCGTGCTGCGCAAATGGACGCCCTGGCTCTACGCGGGCAGCACCGCGCTGCTGGTGGTGGTGGCTGTACTCGGCGAAGGCCATGGCGCCAATCGCTGGCTCAACCTGGGCGTGATGCGCTTCCAGCCGTCCGAACTCCTGAAGCTGACCATGCCGATGATGGTGGCGTGGTACCTGCACGCGCGCCAGCTGCCGCCGAGCTGGAAGGATATCGCGGTGGTCGGCGTGCTGATCGCCATTCCGGCCGGCCTGATCGCCGAACAACCCGATTTGGGCACCGCCGTGCTGATCGTCGCCGCCGGCGCGTTCGCGCTGTTCCTCTCCGGCATGGCGTGGTGGCGCATCGGCGTGCTGCTCGGCGCGGTGGGTGCGGCGATTCCGGTGGCCTGGCACTTCATGCACGAATATCAGCGCGATCGCGTGCGCACCCTGCTCAATCCCGAATCCGATCCGCTCGGCAATGGCTGGCACATCATCCAGTCGCAGATCGCGGTGGGTTCGGGCGGCATGTTCGGCAAGGGTTGGCAGCAGGGCACGCAGTCGCGGCTGGAATTCCTGCCCGAGCACACCACCGACTTCATCTTCGCGGTGTTCTCCGAGGAGTTCGGCCTGGTCGGCGTGGCGGCGATCGTGACCCTGTACGCCTTCATCATCGGCCGCTGCCTGTGGATCGCGATGGAAGCGCGCGACACCTATTCGCGGCTGCTGGCGGGCGCGATCGGCATGAGCTTCTTCGTCTACGTGTTCGTCAACGGCGGCATGGTCGCCGGCATGCTGCCGGTGGTCGGCGTGCCGATGCCGCTGGTCAGCTACGGCGGCACCTCGGCGGTGTCGCTGCTGACCGGCTTCGGCGTGCTGATGTCGATCCACGCGCATCGCAAGACGCACGATTGATACCGCGCAACCTGCGCCCGATTGACTGAACCGATGCGACTGCCGCGACGCGCCGCCGGCCGGTTTCGCATGATGTGCGTGTTACGCTTTTCAAATTGTCCGCCGGCGGCTTATCGACCACGAGCATGATCTCTTTTTCCGCATCGCAACCGCTCGTTTCGCGCCTGTGCCGCGGCCTGCTCGCCCTGGCGACGCTCGCCACCATGGCACCGCTGACAGCCTGGGCCGACACGCATCCCGGGCAGGCGCAACTGGTGCGCGAAGTCGCGCGCGACACCGGCAAGAATCCGCAGGCACTGAACGCCCTGATCAGCAGTGCGAAGAAACAGCAAAGCATCCTCGACGCGATCAGCCGCCCGGCCGAAGCCAAGCCGTGGAGCGAATACCGGCCAATCTTCCTCACCGACCGGCGCATCGATGACGGCATCGCGTTCTATCTCGCGCACCGGGCCTTGATCGAACGCATCGGCCGCGAGTACCACGTGGCACCGGAGTACATCGTCGCCATCGTCGGCGTGGAAACCAGCTACGGCCGGATCACCGGCAAGTACAAGGTGCTCGATGCGCTGGTCACGCTCGGCCTGTATTACCCGCCACGCGCCGCGTTCTTCCGCGAGCAGCTGAAGACCTTGCTGGAGCTGCCGGACAATCATCTTGCCGGCCCGGTGGATACGCTCACCGGCTCGTATGCCGGCGCGCAGGGCTGGGGTCAGTTCATGCCGTCCAGCATCCGCGATTTCGGTGTCGATGAGGACGGCGACGGCCATATCGACCTGAAGAACTCGCTGCCGGACATCCTCGCCAGCGTCGCCAACTATTTCGCCAAGCACGGCTGGGTCGATGGCGGCCCGGTCGCCGCGTCGGCCCAACCGGACCGTGCCGCCAGGGCGCTGACGGTGAAGGACGCCACGCCGCAGTGGCCGCTGGAACAGTTGGAGGCCTGGGGCTACGCGCCGCTCCGTAAATTCAATCCCGGCATCCCGACCAGCCTGCAGACCTTGCAGGGCGAAAACGGCACGGAGTACTGGTTCACCTTCCAGAATTTCTACGTGATCACCCGCTACAACCGCAGCCCGCTGTATGCGCTGGCCGTGCATCAGCTGGCGCAGGCGATCGCCGCCGGCGTAAAACGCGATGGAATGAAGCCTGCCCCATGAAGCTGGCGCGCGCGCTGCCGTGGCTGCTGATCGCCCTGCTGCTCGCCGGCTGCGGCGGCCATCGCGCCACGCGCCCCGCCGGATCCACGGTCTATCGTGGCGGCACCACGCCGAGCCACGGCGGCAGCGGCAGCGCCAATGCGACTGCCACAACAGGCGGCGGCTGGTCGGACGACATCAGCAAGTCGCAGAGTTCGCGTTACCGCGACAGCGACGACAGCGTGCCCAATGGCCCCGCGCCGGATATCAGCAAGCTGGTCGAGCCGGTGCCGAAGGTCGAAGCGCGCTCGATCTACGGCAACAAGTCGCCCTACAGCGTGCTCGGCCAGAGCTACAGCGTGCTGCCCAGCGCGCATGGCTACGTCGAGCGCGGCATCGCCTCGTTCTACGGCAACAAATTCCACAAGTACAAGACCTCGAATCTCGAGGACTACGACATGTACCAGTTCAGCGCGGCGCACAAGACGCTGCCGCTGCCGAGCTTCGCGCGCGTCACCAATCTGCAGAACGGCAAGAGCGTGGTGGTGCGCATCAACGATCGCGGCCCATTCCTGCAGAACCGCCTGATCGATCTTTCGTATGCTGCCGCGGTGAAGATCGGCATCTGGCCGAAGGGCACCGGCCTGGTCGAGGTGCGCGCGATCGATCCCGGCGAGCCGCTGCAGGAACTGCCGCCGCCGCAGGCGGTCAAGAGTCCCGGCAATCCGGGGCCGGGCATCTACCTACAGGTGGGCGCGTTCTCCGACGTCGCCAACGCCGAACGCGTGGCGGCGCGGCTGCGCCAGGCCAACTACGCACCGGTGCGGGTGGTGGACGTTCAGGTCAACGGTCGCAATGTGCGCCGCGTGCGCGTGGGTCCGTTGGCGGATGTCGACGAGGCCGACGAAGTCACCGCCAAGATCGAGGACATGGGCCTGCCGCGGCCGCAGGTCGCGGTAGACTGAGCATCTGCCGCCAGCGCGGCCCAGCCTTTACCGGCCCGACGTACCGGGCCCGATTCATTCAAGCATCCAAGGATCGAACACGAAGATGAGCTTTTTCCGTCGCAGCTTGCTTGCCCTGGCCGCCACTGCCTTGATCGGCGCGGTCGCCGCCCAGCAGACCCCGTCGCCCCAAGTGCCGCCGCATCCGTCACCGGTACCGCGCCCGGTGGTACCCGATGCGCCGGTACCGCCGCCGCCGGATGTGGACGGCAAGAGCTGGGTGCTGATGGATTACGCGACCGGCCAGATCCTCGCCAGCAAAGAACCCGACCAGCGCCTGGAGCCGGCCTCGATCACCAAGATCATGACCGACTACGTGGTCTCCGCCGAGGTCGCCAACGGCAAGGTGCACATGACCGACCCGGTCACCATCAGCGAGAACGCCTGGCGCGGCGGCGGCGCGGCCACCGACGGCTCCACCAGCTTCCTCAAGCTCAACAGCCAGGTGCCGCTGAAAGACCTGCTCAGCGGCATGATCATCCAGTCCGGCAATGACGCCGCGATCGCGCTGGCCGAGCACACCGCCGGTTCCGAGCAGGCCTTCGCCGGGTTGATGAACGCCTATGCGAAGCAGCTCGGCATGGTGAACTCGAATTTCCAGAACGCGTCGGGCTATCCGATCGCCAACCACTACACCAGCGCGCACGACATCGCGATTCTGTCGCGTGCGCTGATCCACGACTTTCCCGAGGACTATGCGATTTCCTCGGTGAAGGAATTTGTCTGGAACGGCATCAAGCAGGGCAACCGCAACACGCTGCTGTGGCGCGACCCCAGCGTGGACGGCATCAAGACCGGCCACACCGCCGGCGCAGGCTTCTGTCTGGCTGCCTCGGCCAAGCAGGGCGATTCGCGGATGATCGCGATCGTGATGGGCGCCAGCAGCGAGAAAGCCCGCGCCGACTCGGCGATGGCCCTGCTCAACTACGGCTTCCGCTTCTACGAAACCCACAAGCTGTATGACGCGAGCAAGCCGCTGGCCACGCCGCGGCTGTGGAAAGGCACCGAGAACCAGCTGCCGCTCGGCGTCAGCGATAACGTGCTGGTCACCGTCAAGCGCGGCGACTACGACAAGCTGAAGGCGACGCTGGACATTCCGGCCACGCTGATCGCGCCGTTCAACAAGGGCCAGCAGGTCGGCACGCTGCACATCACGCTGGACGGCCAGTCGGTGCAGAACGTGCCGCTGATCGCACTCAACGACGCGCCGCAGTGCGGCTTCTTCGGCCGCCTGTGGGACAGCATCCTGCTGTGGTTCCATCACGACAAGAAGCCGGACGACAAGTAAGCGTACCTATTGAAGAGTCCGTCCATGGATGGACGGTTTAGCCTTAGCTTCCGCGAAAGGACTTCGCGTATTCACAACAGGAGGAAACATGAAGGACATCGAATCGATCAAGCCCGCAGATGGCCAGGGCTTCGAGTTCCCTGGTGAGTTCGAGATCACCGCGATGGGCAATGCCAGCGCCAACCTGCCGACCCATGTGCCGCAGATCCTCGAGCGGATCGGCCTGCACGTGTCGCACGAGACGGTGAAGCACAAGATCTCGCGCGAGAACAACTTCGTGTCGGTGACGGTGAGCTTCCACTGCGACACCCGCGAACACTACGACGCCGCGCACGCCGCCCTGCGCGCCGACCCGAACATCCGCTACACGCTCTGATCATCTGTTTTCGGCGACGCTGCCGGCTCCGCGCGGGCTTGCGCAAGCATGCTCGCCACCCCATCTTCACCACCATTCTTCCCGTTGCAGGTTCCGCCATGGCTTTGCCGTTGAACGTCCGTCGCCTCGGTCGCCAGCCGTATGAGCCGGTGTGGAAAGCCATGAGCGCCTTCACCGATGCGCGCATTGCCGAGACCACCGACGAGATCTGGCTGCTCGAACACGATCGGGTTTTCACCCTCGGCCAGGCCGGCAAGATGGAGCATGTGCTCGCCGCCGGCGATATCCCGGTGCTGCCAGTGGACCGTGGCGGCCAGGTGACCTATCACGGGCCCGGCCAGATCGTCGCCTACCCGCTGATCGACCTGCGTCGCGCCGGGGTCAGCGTGCGCGAGCTGGTCAACAAGATCGAGCAGGCGATCATCGATACGCTGGCGCACTGGAATATCGTCGCCGAGCGGCTGGCTGGCGCGCCCGGCGTCTACGTGGCCGGCGCCAAGGTCGCCGCGCTCGGCCTGCGCGTGCGGCGCGGCTGCAGTTTCCATGGGCTGGCCTTCAACGTGGCGATGGACCTGGAGCCGTATCACCGCATCAATCCTTGCGGTTACAAGGGTTTGGAGGTCACGCAAGTGGTAGACTTGGGTGGTCCGTCGCGGCTGGCGGAGGTCGAAGAAGTGCTGATCGGCGAGTTTTGTCGCCAGTTTGGCTTCGATGCACGGCCGGCTGCTCCCCTGATTCCCGAACTTCCTCCGCGCGTAGCGGTCGCAGGCTTGGCTGTATGAGCGAACACACCGCAACCTCCCGCACCATTCCGATCAGCGTCGTCAGCGGCGCTCCGACGCATGAGCATGCCTCGACGGAAAAGCTGGAGAAGCAGCTCGGCAACGACAAGATCGCGCTCAACCGCGCCGGCTTCGATACCAGCGTGCCGACGCTGCGCAAGCCGAGCTGGATCCGCGTGCGCCTGCCGCAGGGCAACGCCGTGCAGCAGTTGAAGGCGCGGCTGCGTGAGAACGCGCTGGTGACGGTGTGCGAGGAAGCCTCCTGCCCGAACATCCACGAGTGCTTCAGCAAGGGCACCGCCACCTTCATGATCCTCGGCGAAGTGTGCACGCGCCGCTGTTCGTTCTGCGACGTCGCGCACGGCCGGCCGCAGCCGCCCGATCCGCTGGAACCGGCGCGGCTGGCCGAGACCATCCGCGACATGCGCCTGCGCTACGTGGTGATTACCTCGGTCGACCGCGACGACCTGCGCGACGGCGGTGCCGAACACTTCGCTTCGTGCATCCGCGCGGTGCGCCACGCCAGCCCGAGCATTCGCATCGAGATCCTCACTCCCGATTTCCGCGGCAAGGGCCGCATGGAGCGCGCGCTGGAAGTGCTCAAGGATTTCCCGCCGGACGTGTTCAACCACAACCTGGAAACCGTGCCGCACCTGTACCGCGAAGTGCGGCCGGGCGCCGATTACCAGTGGTCGCTGGACCTGCTCAAGCGCTTCAAGGCGCAGCATCCGGAGGTGCCGACCAAGTCCGGCATCATGCTCGGCCTGGGCGAAACGTTGGAACAGGTACTGGAGACGATGCGCGATCTACGCGCTCATGACGTCGACATGATCACCATCGGCCAGTACCTGCAGCCCACGTCGCACCACCATCCGGTCGTGCGCTACTGGACGCCGGAAGAATTCGAGACGCTGCGCGAGGCGGGCGAGGCGATGGGTTTCCATCATGTCGCCTCCGGTCCGCTGGTGCGTTCGTCCTATCACGCCGACCTGCAGGCGCACGCCGCAGGCGTAACCGAACAAGCTTGAAGAGAATTCCATGACCTTTCGTTCCGCCTCCGTCGCCCTGCTGTTCGCCCTCGTCGTCCCGCTGCTGGCCGTCACCGAGCTGGCCGCGCAGTCGGCCGATGACCTCGGCGCCGGTACCACCGGGCGCAAGGCATCCTCCTTCCCGCTGAAGCCCACGGTCGACGAAGCGCAGGCCGCGCAGCTGTCGGCGCGCTTCCTCACCCGCTTCCACTACGACCCGCAGCCGCTCGACGATGCGATGTCGCAGAAGATCTACAAGGCCTACTTCGACGAACTGGACGGCGAGAAGGTGTTCTTCACCCAGGCCGACATGACCAAGTTCGCGCCGCTGAAGACCCAGTTCGACGATTCGATCTGGAACCAGGATCTGTCCGGTCCGTTCGGCGTGTTCAACCTCTACGTGCAGCGCGCGATCAACCGCATGACCTTTGCGCGCAACCTGCTCAAGCAGGGCTTCGATTTCTCCACCCAGGAGACCTACCACTACGACCGCAAGAAGGTCGACTGGCCGAAAGACCAGACCGAGCTGGACACGCTGTGGCGCGAGCGCACCATGAACGACTGGCTGCGCCTGAAGCTGGCCGGCAAGGGTGACGACGAGATCCGCAAAACGCTGGACAAGCGCTACGCCGGCTACATCGAGCGCGTGAAGCAGCTGGACGGCGAGGACGCCTTCCAGACCTTCATGGACGCCTACGCGCACTCCACCGACCCGCACACCGATTACCTCGGCCCACGCGCCGCGCAGAACTTCGACATCACCATGAAGCTGTCGCTGGAAGGCATCGGCGCCGTGCTGATGGCGCGCGATGAATACACGCAGATCCGCGAGGTCGTGCCGGCCGGTCCGGCGGCGAAGTCCGGCAAGATCCACGTCGGCGACCGCATCGTCGCGATCGGCCAGGACAACGGCCCGATGGTCGACGTGATCGGCTGGCGGTTGGACGACGTGGTGAACAAGATTCGCGGCAAGAAGGACACCACCGTGCGGCTGGAAATCCTGCCCGCCGACGTCGGCTTGGACGGCAAGCACGAACTGGTCACCTTGGTGCGCAAGAAAGTCAGCATTGAGGAACAGGCGGCCAAGAAGAAGATCATCGACATCAAGGAAGGCAGCCTCACCCGCAAGATTGGCGTGATCGACTTGCCCACCTTCTATTCCGATTTCGGTGCGCGCAGCGAGGGTGACCCGCTGTACAAGAGCGCCACCCGCGACGTCTCCAAGCTACTCGGCGAACTCAAGACCGCCGGCGTCGAGGGCATCGTGATCGACCTGCGCAACAACGGCGGCGGTTCGCTGGCCGAGGCCAACGAACTGACCGGCCTGTTCATCGACAAGGGCCCGGTGGTGCAGGTGCGCGATGCGCGCGGCCAGGTCGGCGTGCAGGGCGACGACGATCCGGGCATGGCCTGGAGCGGCCCGATGGCGGTGCTGGTCAATCGCGGCTCGGCCTCGGCCTCGGAGATTTTCGCGGCGGCGATCCAGGACTGGGGCCGCGGCCTGATCATCGGCCAGCCCACCTTCGGCAAGGGCACCGTGCAGACTTTGGTCGATCTCGATCGCGTCGCCGGCAGCGGCGGCGACAGCGAGAAGCCGCAGTACGGCGAACTGAAGATGACCATCCAGGAATTCTTCCGCATCAACGGCGGCTCTACCCAGCTCAAGGGGGTGACGCCAGACATCGCGTTCCCGAAGAACGGCGACGAGAAGGACTTCGGCGAATCCACCTACGACAACGCGCTGCAGTGGACGCAGATTCCGCCCGCCGACTACAAGCCGGTGGCAGACCTCAAGGCCTACCTGCCGCAGCTGCAGCAGCTGCACGACACCCGCGTGACCACCGCGCCGGGCTGGAAGCTGATGCTCGACGAACTGGCGCAGTACCAGAAGATGCGCGACAAGACCTCGATCTCGCTGAACTTCGCCCAGCGCGAGCAGGAGCGCAAGGAGCAGGATGCGATTCAGGCCGGCTTCCGCGCGCGGCACAAGGCGATCGACGGCGACAGCGCGCTGACCGACGACGCCAGCTCACTCGACGACGGTCTCGACGCCAACGAGCGCAGCCTGAAGACCGAGCTGAAGGAAGAGAAGGACGCCAAGAACGCCAAGGATCCACAGCTCAACGAAACCGCGCACATCCTGTTCGACGCGGTCGGGCTGATCAAGGCCGATCCGAAACTTGCCGCCGAGGTGCTGCCGTACGGCGGCAAGAGCACGGACATCGCCGCGATCAAACCCGCCGCCGCCGCGACCTCATCGGCGCCGCCATCGGTCCACTGAGTCGTAGGATGGGATAGGGAAAAAGCAGCGCACTCGCGCTGCTTTTTTATGGGCCACTCTTTTTATTTGAGTGCCGCATGCTTCAAACGGTATAGCCGAGCCGATCGATCAGCGGGCGCAGCACCGGCAGCTCGGGTTCGAAGTATTCGCCATAGGCACGCCAGCGATTGACCGCCTTGGCATGGATGCCGCGCGTGACTTCGGCATAGCTCGGCGTGCTGATGAAGCCTTTGCGTTGCGCGTGTTCGGCGAAGCGGGCCATCGGCGAGGCATCCTCAAGTTCGAGAAATTGCCCGAGCTGCGCGACGTGCTCGTCGAAGCGGTCGATCACCGCTTCGTAGCGCCACTCCAGCACACGCGGCGCGAATACTTCGACCTGCCGCTGCCACTGCTCGAAGGCCTGCACATAGCCTTGCGCCAGCCGCTGCAGCGAGGAACACAGCACCATGAAGGCCGGCGAGCGGAACGGCTGCATGCTGCAGCTCAGCAGCACATCGCATGGATGGCGCAAGCAGAGAATGATGCGCGCCTGCGGGAATAGCCGCATGATCATCGGCAGGCACAACATGTTGAGTGGATTCTTATCCACCAAGCGGTGTTGCCCGAGCTGCGGCAACACGCTACCGACCAGCTTGAAGTAGACGGCGCGCAGCTGATCGGTTTCGCGCTGGGTCAGTTGCGCCAAGTCGTCGGGATAGTGCTGGCCGGCCAGCTCCATGCGTTCGGTCAGCTCATGGATGAAGGCGCGCTCGTCCATCGACTGGAAATCCGGATGCGCGTCGAGCATCTGTTCGAGCAAGGTGGTACCCGAACGCGGAAAGCCCAGCACGAACACCGGGCTTTGCTCGCTGCTGGGCGAGGCCAGCGAAGTCCAGCCGACATGGACATGACGATCGACCGTGCGGTTTGCCATCTGCAGCGGCTGGCTGTCCGGCGCGAGCCATGCCGGCACGATGTTCCGCGCGATATTCAGCTGCGCCGCATGCGCCGTCTGCGCGGCCTGCCAGGCTTCAGCATGGCGGCCCTGCTTGTCGTAGGAAGCGGCCAGGCCAAAGCCCGCGCTGGCCTGGCTTTCGTCATCGACGGCAAGTGCGAGCACACGCCGATAGAGTTCGGCAGCACCGGCATGCTCGCCCTCGCGCATGGCCAGCGCCGCGTGCGCGCTCCAGCCTTCGGCGAGCGCGCGCCGCGCTGCTGGCGGCAACCGATCGAGCGCATCCAACGGCAATTGCCGCAATGCATCCCGCGCCTGCGCCAGCTGATTGCTGCGTTCGTACAGGGCAACCCGTTGCGCGGCGATGCGCAGCCGCATGCTTGCGGCCTCGGGCTCCGGCGGCAGCTCGGCCCGCGCGAGCACCTGCAAGGCGCCGTGCACCTCGCCCTGCACCGACAACATCGTGGCCAGCAGCAGGGCCTGTTCGGCCGCCTGTAGTGGCCAGTCGATGGCACCGGCCAGCATCGCCTGCTGACCGCTGTTGTCGCCACACACGTAGCAGGCATGCGCGGCCTGCAGACGTGCCTCGATGAATTGCGGCGCGCGCTCCACCGCGTCCAGCAGGGTTTCCCGCGCCGGCAGCCAGCGCTTTTCCTGGATGTACAGCAGGCCCAGGTTGTAATGCACTTCCGGATCGTCCGGCGCCAGCGATTTGGCCGTCTGGAAGGCTGTTTCGGAAGCGGCCGCGTCGCCCGCCAGTCGGCAGGCGATGCCGAGATTGTTCCAGTACGCGGAAACCTCGGGCCGCAGCTCGGTCAGCCTATGGAATATCGCCGCGGCTTCCGCATAGTGCTGGCTGGCCTGTTGCGCCAGGCCGAGCCAGAACATGGTCGCCTCGTCCGCTTCACCGCCCGCCGCGGCTTGCGCGGCGAGGTCGATCACTTGCGCCATGTCCCCCGCACCATAAGCGGCGGCCATGCGGTCGGCGAAGCGAGTTGCCGAGGCGGCCATGTCTGCCCGATCGATCATCCTTGCGCCATGGCCGCTCGACGTTCCCGCCTTAGAACTTCACCGTCGCGCGAGCCCAGTAATAACGTCCGAGGGTGTCGTAGGTCGAGGTGTCCACGTTGTAGTTCGGGCTGTTCTGGTAGACCAGCGGCGGCGTCTTGTCGGTGAGATTGTCCACGCCCACATCGAAGCGCGTATGGATCGACGGTACCGCATAGCCCAGCTGCAGCGAGTGATAGAGCACTGACGCCATCGGCGCGTTCGCTCCGGTGACGTAGTCCGCCTGGTAGTCGGTCAGGTGGTTGATGTAGCGAGCCTGCCACTGCGCGCTCCAGTTGCCCTTCACCCAGTTCAGCGTGAAGGTACCGCGCCAGCGCGCGATGTTTCCGAACTGCTGTGTGTAGGTGCCGGCATAGTTGATCGACTGCGCGCCCGGCTCGCCGGGCGTGGCATTGTTGCGGTAGGTCGAGGTGTAGGTCGTGCTGAGTCCGACCTTGAACTTGCCCGGGTCCATGCTGCCGATGTCGAAGTGCGGCAGCTGGTAGTTCAGCACGAAGTCGATACCGCTCGTGTTGAGGTTACCCAAGTTGACCACTGGCGCGCTGATGTAATTCACCTGGCCCGGCTGCTTGCTGGTGTTGTCGTAGCGATGGATGTACGAGCAGTACGGGCTGGCGGCATTGTTGAAGCAGGACTGGACCACCGTGTTCGCGGCGATCGGGGTCAGCAGGTCGTTGAGGTAGATGTGCCAGAAATCGACGCTGGTGGACACTCCGGGCAGCCAGCTCGGATCGTAGACCAGGCCGATATCGACCGACTTGCCCTGCTCCGGCTTGAGCTTGGCGCCCACCGTGGAGGCACCGGACGAATACGTGTTGACCTGCGCGGGCGAGTTGCCGGCCCATTGCGTCGGCACGAACTGGCAGGCAGCAGCATGCTGCGCAAGCTGCGCGGCGTTGAGGCCGACGCAGGGATCGTTCAAGGTCGGCTGGCTGATCGAGATGCCGTCACCGAGTTCGTCCAGGTTGGGCGCACGGAACACCTGCGAGATGGTGCCGCGTACCAGCAGGTCGGCGACCGGTTTCCACTCGATCGCGATCTTCTTGTTGGTGGTGGTGCCGGTGGTGCTGTAGTCGGACGCGCGGATACCCAGATCGAGGTTCAGCGAATACGCACCCGGTACGCCGGAGAGCAGCGGAATCAGCGACTCGGCATACAGCTCCTTGACGTTTTCACTGCCACGACCCGGCGATCCACAGGCTTCCTGCACCACCTGGCAGTTGCCGGTGGCAAGGTTGAGGATGGCATCCTGGGTCACGCTGTAATTCATCGTTTGCTGGCGGTACAAGCCACCAGCCGACAACTGCACAGCGCCAGCCGGCAGATCCCATAGTTCGCCGCCGGCATTGAACTGCGCCTGCTTCATCGAATTGGTGAAGATGTACACCGGCGTGTCCACACCTGCCTTCAGCGCAGCGGATACAGTCGGATCAGCTTGGTTGAAGATATTCACCCCGCTGTCGATGGCAGCCTGCAGCGCGGCCACGTTGACCTCGTTGTAGCTGCGCTGCTGGCGCTCGGTATGGCCATAGTCGACCGAGGCATCCCAGGTCCAGCTGCTCTGGCCGAAGTTGCCACGCAGGCCCGAGTTGATCTGCGCGGTATCGCTGCTGAAGGTATGCAGGCGAGTGCCGAGACCGGTGAGGCGGGTGCCCAAACTATAGCCGCTGGTCGCTGCATCACCGACGGTGCCGTTACTGAAGGTGACGCCGAACGGATTGATCGGATTGCCAGCAGGAATAATCCAGCCGTCGCCCACACTGGTGGGCGACGGCGCGTCCTGGCCGCTGGAGTGGGTGTGGTTGAAGAACGCATCAGTGAAGAAGGTGATGTTGTCGGTCAGCTTGTAGTTGCCGAGGCCGAACAGATCGACGCGTTGCTGCTGCGTCTGGATGTAGTTGTACGCGGCGTAGTTGTAAGTATCGCCAGCGCCGCCATAGCAGCGGTAATCGCCCCGGCTGGAGCCGTCGCCCTGTTGCTTGGTGACGTAGAACGTGCCACCCGAGTTGACCGGACAGTTGTATTGACCGGGACCGTTGCCGGCCAGCGAACCGGGCAGTTGGATCTTGCCGGTCGGGATCGTGCTGGAACCGGACGCGCTGACCTTGCCGCTCGACAGGTACAGCTGATGCGAAGAGAAGTCGCGACGGGGCGCGAGCACGGGATCGTATTTGTTGAAATCCATGCCGCCGACGATGCTGCCTCGTTCGCCGCTCTCGCCGAGGGTCAGGCTGAAGCCGTGCCGCTGGCCGTCGCCATGACTGGAGATGCCGTCGTTCACGCTGAGCTCGGCGCCCTTGTAGTCCTTGCGCAGAATGAAGTTGACCACGCCGCCGATCGCGTCCGAGCCGTACACCGTCGAGGCGCCTTCGGCCAACACGTCGACGCGCTCGATCATGTTCTGCGGGATCAGGTTGAGATCCTGGTTGGCCATGCGCTCGCCATTGATCAGCACCAGCGTGCGATTAAAGCCCAGCCCGCGCAGCGACACGCGCGAGGCGCCATCGCCGCCCTCCAGCGACGGGCTGGCGTTGCCACCGCCGTTGCTGTTGTTCGAGGGGTTGGTGGCATAGCCCGAAACGCTGGGTAGCTGCTGCAGCACGTCGCCCAGGGTCGGCTTGCCGGAATTGTTGATGTTGCTGCGATCCAGGGTCACCACCGGGCTGGCCGTTTCGCTGTCGACGCGGCGGATCAACGAGCCGGTGACGGTGACCGCATTGAGGTTTTTCGCCTCACTGGGCTTCGGCTTGGTCGGCGTGGACTGATCCTGCTTGGCCGTCGCGGCATCGCTGCCGGTGGTTTCCTGCGCCTGGACCGCGCACGTCGCCGTGAGGATGCCGGCGGTCAACGCCAGACGCACAGCCAGTGACAAATGGTTCAAGTGGTGTTGCATGCGTTATCTCCCAATGATCGGGTTGCTGAAGTCCGGCGATGGCAAACCTGATGTGCTGCCACTCCCAATGGCAGGCGACCGGCATGACGGCAAGGGTTCCCTGATACCCCGCCGCCAAAGTTAAGATCGAGTTACAGGATCACACGAGTGCGCAAAAAAAAACAGCGTTGCAGCGCTCGTTTTTTGGAGCGTGTGATCGGGCCCCGCTGGACCGCACCGTTTTACTGCAATGATCCGGCGTCGGCGCAGGCCGCACGCCTCGCTGACGGTTATGCCTAAACCCGCATTTTCGCGAGATGGCCGCCGCGGGAAGTCCCTGCGAAGTGGAGCATCGAGAAACGATCGGGCCGACTCGCCGACGACCGGATCAAGGTCGCTCGTCGGTACGCACACCTTTCATGCGCAGGCCCTCAGCGCACATAGCGCTGCTGCAGCAGCTGGAAGGCCGAGCGCAGGCCCATCGCCTCGCCACCACGCGGACGGCCGGGGCGGTCGCCATCGTTCCAGGCATAAGTATCCAGATGCATCCAGTCGATCACGGGAGGCACGAAGCGGTCCATGTACAGCGCCGCGGTGATCGCGCCTGCGTGGCGCGAGGCGCCGCTATTGGCGACATCGGCCAGATAGGAATCGAGCATCCGCAGATACGGCTGCCACAGCGGCAGACGCCACAACGGATCGTTGACCGCGCGGCCCGCGGCCAGCCACGCCTCGGCGGAACTGTCGCGCCGGGCGAACAGCGCCGGCAGGTCGGGGCCGAGTGCCACGCGGGCAGCACCGGTGAGCGTGGCGAAATCGAGCATGAGATCCGGCTGCTGCTCGGCGCCGTAGGCGAGCGCATCGCACAGAATCAGCCGGCCTTCGGCATCGGTGTTGTCCACTTCGACGGTGATGCCGGCGCGCGTGGTGATCACTTCGCCTGGCCGCATCGCGTTGCCGGCCACCGCGTTTTCCACCGCGGGAATCAGCAGGGTCAGCCGGACCGGCAACTGCGCCTGCATGATCAGGCCGGCCAGCGCGATCGCGTGCGCGGCGCCGCCCATGTCCTTCTTCATCCAGCGCATGCCGTCGGACGGCTTCAGGTCGAGGCCGCCGGTGTCGAAACACACGCCCTTGCCGACCACCACCAACTTCGGATGCGCCGGCTTGCCCCAGTTCAATTCGATCAGGCGCGGCGCGCGATGACTGGCGCGACCGACCGCATGGATGGTGGGGAAATTCGCTTTCAGCAATTCATCGCCAACCCACTCGCGCACTTTCGCCTTGTGCGTGCGGCCGAGCTGACGCACCGCCTCGGCGAGCTGCTTGGGTCCCATGTCCTCGGTCGGCGTATTGACCAGGTCGCGCACCTGCGCGGTCGCCTCGATCAGCGGCGTCAGCGCATGCAGTTCCGCGGCGTCGATCGCCAGCGTGGCAGGCGCGCGCCGCGGCTTGCGATAACGGTTGAACTGATAGGCGCCGAGTGCCCAGCCCAGCGCGGCCTGCTGCGTATCGGCGAGCACGCCTTCGGCGGCGAGATGGTAGGTCGCCGACGGCAAGAGGGTCGGCAGACTGGCCAGCGCCATCAGCGGATCGCGCACGTCCACGCCAACCAGCACGCGTGAAAGTTTGCCGCCGGCATCGGCCAGCAGGGAGAGCTGTCCGGGCCGCGCCGCGAAACCCAACTCGCTCAGCCAGCGCCGCTGTGCCGCGCTGAGCCGACGCTGGCAGGCCGCCAGATGCGCGACGTCGACGGTTTCGATCGCGATGCTGCGGCGGTTGCTGGATTTGCGTTCGATGAGAGCTGACATGCGACTTCCTTGGCTTACGCGTTGACGTCTGGATAATTCGAATGATGCACGCGATGCACGGCGATGACTATGTGGGCGGCGCGTCATCCGCCTGCGCGTCGAGCCAGTCGGCCAGCGCACCGAGATCAGGCAGATCGAGGTCCGGCCCGGTACCGAGCTCAGCCGGCCACGCGGCGCCATGGCGATTGATCCAGGCCGTGCGCAAGCCGGCGCGACGCGCGCCGGCCACGTCCAGCTCGGCATCGTCGCCGACGTGCAGGATCTGCGCGGGCGGTAGGTCCAGCCGTTGCGCAGCGGCGGCGAAGATGCGCGCATCCGGTTTGGCCCAGCCGCACTCGCGCGCGTTGATGCGATGGGCGAAATGCGCGTGGATGCCGATCATTTCCAGGTCGGCATTGCCATTGGTGAGGCTGGCCACGGGCCAGCGCGCCGCGATTCGCGCGAGCGCCGGCAAGGCATCGGGATACAGCTCCACGCGGTTGCGTGCACGTGCAAACACCTGCCACAACGCGTCCAGCGGCGGATCGTCGATGCCACACGTCGCGAACGCCCGGCGCAAGGTCAGGTGGCGCAGCTCGGTGAAGTCATGCGATAGATCGGGCCGCTCGCCGGCCACCTGCATGCGCAGCGCGCGCAATGCCGGAATCGGCCAGGTGCGGGCGACCTCCGGATGGTGCTGTTGCAGGTAGTCGTCGAACTCGCGCTCGGCGCGCTCGAGCGCCGGCAGCACCGGCCACAGCGTGTCATCCAGGTCCAGCGTGATCGCGCGGATGCGCACGCCGCGCGTCGTTCGCTCAGCGATTGCCGACGATCAGGGTCTGGCCCGGATGCACGGTGTTGTCCTTGAGGTGGTTCCACGCACGCACCTGCGCCACGTCCACCGAATGCTTGCGCGCGATCGAGTACAGCGTCTCGCCGGCAGCGACCTTGTAGGTCTTGCTTGCCTTGGCGGTCTTTACGGCCGCCGGCGCCTTTTCGACGACCGGGATCTGCTCGAGCGCGGCGCCGGATTTTACGATGGCTTTCTTCATCCGCGCCGGCTTGCTGTAGGCCACGTAGGCGTCCGAGGTCACCCGGCTGAAGTCGCTGCCGCGGCTACCGGCCGAAGCCACGGTGATCGCGTCGCCGACCACGTGGTCGAGGTTCGGCGCCGACTCGGCGGCGGTGACGGTGATGGCGCTGCCGCTGACCGCATTGAGACCCGGCTCGGCGGCAGCCGCAGCAGCGGCGGCGGCCCTGGCTTTCTTCGGGTTGCCGGCCTGGATGGCGGCCAGCTCGCCGCTCGTCGCAGCGACACGCGGCGAAGCGGCGGCCGGTGCCGACGCGGTGGCGATCTCGGTCACCGGCTTGGCGCCGACCTCGGCGAGGATCTTGCTGCGGCGACCGGCGTCCATCGAGGCCAGCGCGATGCCGTCCTGGTAGGGCACCAGCTGATGCTGGCGCAGGATCGCCTTGGCCTTGTCGCTGCCGACGAAGTCGACGAAGGCCTGCGCATCGGCGGCCTTCGGGCTGCTCGCGCTGGTGATCAGGTACAGCGGGGTGTACAGCGGATAGCTGCCATCGGCGACGCTGGCGGTGGTCGGCGCGCTACCGCCGATGTGCAGCAGCTTCACCTTGTTGTCGCCACGCGTGCTGGCCAGGGTGGCCACGCCCATGCCCATCGGGTCAACCGTGACGCCCTCTTCGAGCTTGGCGGTGTTGACGTAAAGGCGCGGCGCCGCCACCGGCTGGTTGCCGCGCCCGAACAGCAGGCGACGCAGGCTGTATTCCACGCCGTCGCCGGGGCTGGCCACGGCATACAGGTCGATCGGTTCGTCCTTGCCGCCGACATCCTTCCAGTTGGTGATCTTGCCGTAGTAGATGTCGTGCAGCTGGGTCAGCGTGAGGCTGGTCACCGGGTTGGACGGATGCACCACCATCACCAGCGCGTCCCATGCGACCGGGGTGAAGGTGAGCGCGGCGTCCTGCGCGCTGCCGGAGCTGCCGCGCGCACTGCCGGCGAGATCGGCGCTGCCCCTGCTGACCGCTTCCAGGCCGGAGGCGGTGTTGAACGACTGCACCTCGATCTTGCTGTGACCAGCTTTCTCCCAGGCCTTGGCGATATCGGTGACCACGCCGCGCGCTGTAGTGATGTCGCCGCGCCAGATCAGGCTCTCCCCGCTGCTCGCGCTGGCGGCGGCAAAAACGGCGGTACTGGCGCAGGTGCCGATCAACATGGCGGAGAGCAGACGGGCAAGGCGAGATGACATGGTGATGGGGAACCCCGGAGATGCTTGAGAAGGTGCGAGCGTGCCGTCGGATGACGGACGGGCCATGATCAAAGCGGCTATTTCAGCCGGCCTCGGTCAAAACATCAAGCAAGCAGATGTACCCGCGTTAAGGAAAGGGTGACACCCGCCCGCACCACTGTGGAATGGCGCTGCCTCGAGCGGCCATTTTCATGGGTCGATCGATGGTCGCCGCATGCTGCTTAGCCGCGCGCCCTACTCCAATTGGCGCCCTCCCCCTGCAAGAAGCGGATCGACCCCATCCGGACATCGATTTGAACCGGCTTTTCGCCATCGTCCGATGGCATCGCCTCACGCCGCGTGCTAGCACGGGGCCGACCATGCAATTAGGGCACGCAAGTACTTTACATCGTCGGCCCCCGGGGGTAACTTCACTCTCCGTTCGCAACCACAACATGTTGTGGTTGCGTGTCGCGGTTCTACCCAAGTGTTGGTGTTGCCGCCGGCAGCCATCTCGGGAGGATGAGCAAGCTGAGGCGCCCGTCACTGCATGGTCGAACGACCGAAAATCGTCCGGATTCGACCATCCGTTCCTCAAGCAAACGACCGCGCTGCAACTAATAAAAACCAACGGGGCTTCGAGCCGCCGGGGAGAGAAGGAAACCGAATGAGCACAGCACGTGCGCAAACGCTGGGAAACGCCGCCGCCGACATTCCGCTGCAGCCGGCCTCCTACGATATCTGGGACAAGAAGTACCGCCTGCGCACCAAGTCGGGCGAAGCGGTGGATGCCGGGGTCGATGAAACCTGGCAGCGCGTCGCCCGCGCGCTATCCGAAGTGGAAGCCACGCCCGAGCTGCGCGAGCACTGGTTCGAGCGCTTCCTGTGGGCGCTGCGCCGCGGCGCGATTCCCGCCGGCCGCATCACCTCCAACGCCGGCGCGCTGGAACACAAGCCGGCCACCTCGACGATCAACTGCACCGTTTCCGGCACCATCCGCGATTCGATGGACGACATTCTGGAGAAGGTGCACGAGGCCGGCCTCACGTTGAAGGCCGGCTGCGGCATCGGCTACGAGTTCTCCACGCTGCGTCCGCGCGGCGCCTACGTGTCCGGCGCTGGCGCCTACACCAGCGGTCCGCTGTCGTTCATGGATATCTACGACAAGATGTGTTTCACCGTGTCCTCGGCCGGCGGCCGGCGCGGTGCGCAGATGGGCACGTTCGACATCTCGCATCCGGACGCTAAGGAATTCATCAAGGTAAAGCGCGAGGACGGCCGGCTGCGCCAGTTCAACCTCAGCCTGCTGATCACTGACGGCTTCATGCAAGCGGTCGAGCATGATCAGGACTGGCCGCTGGTGTTCCCGGTGCACGTCAAGGAAAAGGACGAGGTCGATCTCGACGATGCCAGCAAGGTGGTGTGGCGCGAATGGCCCACCCACGAGAACTACGTCGACCGCGAGGACGGCCTGGTCGCCTGCAAGATCTACAGCCACATCCGCGCGCGGCACCTGTGGGACATGATCATGGTGTCCACCTACGACTATGCCGAGCCGGGCTTCATCCTGATCGACAAGGTCAACGAGATGAACAACAACTGGTGGTGCGAGCACATCCGCGCCACCAATCCCTGCGGCGAGCAACCGTTGCCGCCGTACGGCTCCTGCCTGCTCGGCTCGATCAACCTCACCACTTTCGTGCGCGATCCGTTCGGCCCGAAAGCACGCTTCGATTGGGACGAGTATCGCGAAGTGGTGAAGATCTTCACCCGCATGCTCGACAACGTCGTGGAGATCAACGGCCTGCCGCTGGAACAGCAGCGCCACGAGATCCTGTCCAAGCGCCGCCACGGCATGGGCTTCCTCGGTCTGGGTTCGACCCTGTCCATGCTCAAGCATCGCTACGGCAGCGCCGACGCGGTGACGTTCACCGAAGACGTCTCGCGCGAAATGGCCGTCGCCGGCTGGGAAGTGGCGCTGGAGCTGGCCAAGGAGAAAGGCCCGGCACCGGTGTTGGCGCAGGAATTCGCCGTCACCGGCGACATGCTGCGCAAGCGTCCCGAGATGGTCGCCGACGGCTACAAGATCGGCGATCGCATTGCCGGCCGTGTGCTGCACGCGAAGTACAGCCGCTACATGCAGCGCATCGCCACGGTCGCGCCGAACCTGGTGAAGGAGCTGGCCGAAACCGGCGCGCGCTTCACCCATCACAGCTCGATCGCGCCGACCGGCACCATCTCGCTGTCGCTGGCCAACAATGCCAGCAACGGCATCGAGCCGAGCTTCGCTCACCACTACTCGCGCAACGTGATCCGCGAGGGCAAGAAATCCAAGGAGAAGGTCGAGGTCTATAGCTACGAGCTGCTCGCCTACCGCGCCCTGATCAACGCCAACGCGGTGCCCTTCACCGACGATCCGTCCGCCAAACTGCCGGACTACTTCGTGTCTGCCGACGACATCAGCCCGAAGGAACACGTCGACATCCAGGCGGCATCGCAGAAGTGGATCGATTCGTCGATCTCCAAAACCGCGAACGTTCCCACCGACTACCCTTACGAAGACTTCAAGGACATCTACTTCTACGCCTACAAGCAGGGCCTGAAGGGATGCACCACGTTCCGCTTCAACCCGGCCGCTTTCCAGGGCGTGTTGGTGAAGGAATCGGACCTCGAAAATACCC
>Ga0302314_10002852_pt1 | contig 32081 bp, 19 predicted proteins | sample III_Palsa_N2_3_FD_200533 | JGI IMG/M metagenome (GOLD analysis project Ga0302314, IMG submission 200533) | Peat permafrost microbial communities from Stordalen Mire near Abisko, Sweden - III_Palsa_N2_3 | ecosystem: Environmental > Terrestrial > Soil > Palsa > Peat permafrost | place: Sweden... | reverse complement strand
AGCGCACCGCATCGGTCCCGGAGTCCGGGGTGAACTCATCGCGCCGCATCAGCAGGGGCTTGATGCCATGCACCCCCAGCGCATCCACGAAACCATTCAGGCGGTCATAGATCTCGGGGTGACTGGGGTTGCCGATGAATACCGGTCGCCGTCGGCCCAGACCAAAGAAATGATCAGCCACCACCGCGCCGCCAAGTCGGTTGTCGCTACCGACCACCACATGCGAGTCGTCCTTCAGGCCCGCCCCCCACACAACCATCGGCACGCCCAGCTTGTCGAACCGGTGCACCGCATCCTGATGCACACCCTGACCGAGCAGGATCAGCCCGTCGGCCGCCTGCACAGCGGCGGCATTGGCGCCTTGTCGAGTGGTCAGCAGCACGCTATAGCCTGCCGCCGTCAGCTCCTGCGAAATACCGCCGAGCAATCCCAAGGGGTAGGGATCGAACATCGTGCGATCCGAGGATGGCCTCATCTCGACGATCACCGCTACCGTGTGGCTGCGACGCAAACGCAGGTTGCGGGCACTGATATTGAGCTTGTAGCCGTGCTCCCGCGCCAGCTCGCGGATCCGCTCACGCGTTTCCGGATTGACCAGCGGACTATCGCTCAATGCCCTCGACACGGTGATCTTCGACAGGCCGGCCAGCTTGGCCAGATCGGCCATGGTCGGTCCGGTCGAGCCCAATTTGTCCACCTGCTTCTTGCCAGTCCGACTCAATTCCCGACCCTCTTGTTGGCAACGCCAGATCGCAGACCCATCCTCATCGGCCTGTGACCGCTTCCTTGATGCCGTCGAGCCGGCGGCTGGACGGCCTCGACTTTCAGGCTGCAAACCTGTGCTCCTCCAGGATTTGCCCGTCCGGGAAGCCCCGATCACCAAGCCCGCATAGGATCACGAGGTGCGTCCGCCGATCAATGGCCCGAGCCTGACTGCCGGATGCTATCGCTGCCATTTGCAGCAGGCTGGGCCGCCCTGGATGATACCGTCAGCATGGATTGATACCGATATCATTTTTCGGCACACTGCGATTGCGTACCCCAGATTCGACTACGCATAGATGATCTGAAGCACCTCCGGAAACGACGCAGATCGTTTTTCATCCGCGAACTCACACGAAGCAGGCGTCCATGAACCGATTGCGCATGATCGCAGCACTGGCACTGATCTATATGGTGTTCGCGATCCTGCTCAACAGCGTCGGCACGGTGATCCTGCAGGCGATCTACACTTTCGGGGTGGACAAGCCACAGGCCAGCCTGCTGGAACTGTTCAAGGATCTGACCATCGCGGCGACCTCGCTGCTGGTCGCCTCGTTCCTGCCCCTGCTGGGCTACCGGCGAGCCATGATGCTTGCGCTGGTGACAGTCGGCGCGGCGTGCATGCTGATGCCGCTGTATCCGGGCTTCCACACCACCGAATTGCTGTTCACCTGCATCGGTATTTCGTTTGCGCTGACCAAGGTCGCGGTCTACTCGTCGATCGGACTGCTGACCCGCGACAAGGCGGAGCACGGCCGGCTGACCAACACCATCGAGGGCCTGTTCATGGTCGGCGTACTCGCCGGCAACTGGATCTTCAGTGCTTTCATCGATCATGGCGCACCGGCGAACCCGTCTTGGCTGCATGTCTACTGGCTGCTGACCGCGATCTGCGCACTGGTGTTCGTGCTGCTGGCGAGCTCGCAACTGGACGAATCGGCGGCACACAGCGAAAAGACCAACTCGATGCGCGGCTCGCTACAGGAGATGCTGCAGCTGTTCCTGCGCCCGCTGGTCTACGTGTTCCTGATCTCCGCCTTCCTTTATGTGCTGATCGAGCAGAGCTTCGGCACCTGGCTACCGACGTTCAACAACGAGGTGCTCAAACTGCCCAACGCGATGAGCATCCAGGTCGCCAGCATCCTCGCCGGGACCACCGCGATCGGCCGCCTGCTCGCCGGTCAGGTGCTGCGTCGGGTGCCCTGGCATGTGCTGCTGAACATCTGCGTGATCGGCATGGGCCTGCTGGTCATTGTGGTCCTGCCGCTAGCCAGGAACGTGGTGGCACGTGCCGACATCGACTGGTTCAACGCACCGGTAGCAGCCTACCTGATACCGCTGATCGGCCTGCTGATGGCGCCGATCTATCCGGTGATCAATTCGGTGGCGCTCAGTTCGTTGCCGAAACCCTCGCATGCGGCGATGACCGGGCTGATCGTGATCTTCTCCGCGCTCGGCGGCACGCTGGGCTCGCGCATCACCGCGATCGTGTTCGCGCGCTTCGACGGTATCCATGCCTTCTATTTCTCGCTTATCCCGATGACGCTGTTGCTGATTTCGCTGTTCCTGTTCAAACGCGAGACCGACCGCCCGTTGGCAGTCGCCCCGATCAAGGTCGGTCTTGCCGCCAAATAGGCACCTTCCCGGAGGGGGAAGGCGCACGTCGCCACGATGGAGCCACCATGACATTTCGTCTCATCAAGTTTGCCTGTCTTTCCGTGATCGCCGCCATCGTCACGACACCCGCGTTCTGCCAGACCGATCCGAGCTTCCTGCTCACCGCCACGGCGAAGAATTTCGACAGCTACTTTCCCAGCTACCTGGCCAACGGCTACTTCTCGACGATGACCTCGCCGCGCGGGACCGAACCCAACATGGGTTACATGGTCGCGTTCATGGACTATGCGAAGGGCGATATCTCGCGACCCGCGGCGATCCCCGGCTGGAGCGAAATCGACTACAACCCGGGCGGCGGCTGGCTCAATGCGATCCGCCTCGATCCGAAGATCTTCGTCGACTACGCGCAGACGCTGGACATGCACGACGGCACACTGACCACCCGTTACCGTTTCGCCTACGCGAACAAGGCCACCGACGTGAAGGTGACTACCTTCGTCAGCCAGGCCGATCCGCACCTCGCCGCCAGCCAGCTCTCGATCACCCCGCAATTCGACGGCAAGGTACAGCTGACCTTCCCGATCCGGCTATGGTCCGAACACCAGCCGCGCTTCCCGATCGCGACGATGACCGGCGATGAGATGATCAACGCGGTGATCGCCAGCGGTCAGACCCTGCAGAACAAGCCGGTACCGACGCCGGATCGGGCGGCGGTCTGGTATCCCGGCTATACCAAGGTGATGTCCAGCGATGGCGATACTCGTGAACTGACCCTGTGGCTCGATGGCAAGGCCGAACAGGGACTGAGCATGGCTGAGGCTGCGGCGATCAGCCTGCCCGCCGGGATCCAGGTCGACGAGGTTAAACTCGAGAAGGGTCCCGACAAGCTGTCGCTGAACCTGGTCGTCAGCGTGCAGAGGGGCAAGACCTACATCTTCACCAAGTACATCGCCGCGTCGCGGCAGGACTGGGGTGGCGACGCCAAGGCCGACGTGACACTCGCCGAGGCGGCGCGCAAGAGCGGTTTCGACAGCCTGCTAGCCCGCCATGTCGCGGCGTGGAACGAACTGTGGAAGTCCGACATCGTGATCGAGGGTGATCCGAAGGTGCAGTCGGCCGTGCATTCGGACCTGTACTACCTGCTGTCCAATACCACCGTTGGCACCGCGTGGCCGATGGGTGCCTGCGCGCTGACCCCGGGCTACGCCGGGCATGCGTTCTGGGATAGCGATTCGTGGGTATTCCCCGCGCTGCTGCTGCTGCACCCGGAACGGGCCAAGCCGATCGTGATGTTCCGCGACCGCACGATGGACCCGGCACGTGCCCGCGCGAAGCAATACGGAGCCGGCGGCACCATGTACCCGTGGGAGGCGGACCCGCAGACCGGTGTCGACAACACGCCCCATTTCGCCTACGGCGTATTCCGTGAGATCCACGTCAACGCGGACATCGCGATCGCGCAATGGCAGTACTACCTCGCCAGCGGCGATGACGCCTGGCTGAAAAAGGATGGCTGGCCGGTGATCCAGGCGATCGCCGAGTTCTGGACCAGCCGGGTGACCTACAACAAGGCCGAGGATCGTTACGAGATCCTGCACGTCACATCGCCCGACGAAGCCTACGATGACGTGCCGAACGACTCGTTCACCAACGCCGCGGCGCGCAAGGCGCTGGAGATCGCCATCAAGGCCGCTGGACTGGTGGGCGCGCAGGCCGATCCGAAGTGGGCCGAGATCGCCGCGAAGATGTACGTCTCGTTCGACAGCGCGAATCAACGGCATCTCGATTTCGACGCCTCGGTGCCACACGACAAGATCACCTGGATGGGCTCATCGCTGGTCTGGCTGATGTATCCGAACCTCGACCTGCCGATGTCGGCGCAGATCCGCCGCAACGATTTTGCGTTCCAGTTGCAGGAGCTGAAGACTCACGGCGACGACCCGAACGAAATGATGATGGTGATGCTCGCCGTCGGTGAGGCCGAGCTGGGCGACGGCAAGGCCGCGGGCGACTGGATCCAGCGCAATCTGGTCGGTTTCCTGAAACCGCCGTTCAACGTGCGTACCGAGACCGTCGCCAACAACGCCGGCTACATCCTGGCGACCTCGGCCGGTTTCGTGCAGAGCTTCGTCTACGGCCTGTCTGGCCTGCGCATCGAGGACCAGGGTCTGGTCGAGGCCTATGCCCCGGTACTCCCGCCGTCCTGGAAGTCACTGACCCTCAAGCATGTCAGCTTCCGCGGCAAGCACTTCGACGTCGCGATCGGGCGCGATGCCAGCGGCAAGGTCACGCTCACCCGTCACGCGGAATAGCGAAATAGAAGCCGCGCCGGGCATCCTGGCGCGGCACTCCGGAGAGGTCACATGAAGCATCCAGTCCAGAACCTTGTCCTGCTGCTCGCGGCGGTACTCGGTTGCTCAGCTTCGATCGCGCAGGCGCCCACCGACCCGAGCTTTCTGCTGACCGCTACCTCGAAGGATTTCGCCAGCTACTTCCCCGGCCAGTTGGCCAACGGCTATTTGTCCACCATGACCGCGCCGCGCGGCACCGAGGGCAACCTGGCCTACATGATCGCCTTCATGGACTATGCCAAGGACGACATGTCCCGGCCCGCCGCCATTCCCGGCTGGACCGAGATCGACTACAGCACCGGCCAGTCCGACGCGGGTCATTTCTGGATGAACCAGGTCGACTTGAACCCTTCGGTGTTCCAGGACTACCAGCAGGTGCTGGACCTGCACGACGCCACCCTGACCACCAGCTATCGCTACCTCGATCACGGCAGGGCCACACGAATCAAGGTGGTAACCCTGGTCAGCGAGGCGTCGCCGCATCTGGCCGCCAGCCGGATCTCGATCACACCCGACTTCGACGGCGTGGTACAGCTGTCGTTCGCGTTCAACCTGTGGGCACCGTACCAACCCAGGTTGCCGCTGGCGAAGTTGAGCGGCGACGAAATGCAGACCGCCGTGGCCGCGCACAACCTGACCCTGCAGGCAGTTCCGCCAGCCACGCCGGATCGGGCTGCCGTGTGGTATCACGGCGATACCCATGTGCTGGCCGATGACGGTGACAGCAAGAACCTGACCCTGTGGCTCGATGGCCGCGCCGAACAGGGTCTCGGCATGGCCGAGGCAGCCGCGGTCAGCCTGCCGGAGGGACTCCAGCCGGTCGAGGTCACGCTGAACAAGGGCATCTATCGGCTCTCGCTCGATCTTCGCGTGCAGGTGCGCAAGGGCCAGACCTATACCTTCACCAAGTACGTCGCGGCATCGCGCGCGGACTGGGGTGGCGACGCCAAGGCCGATCTCGCGTTGGCCACGGCTGCCCGTACCGAAGGCTTCGACGCAATACTCGATGCACACAAGGCGGCATGGGCCAGTTTGTGGAAGACCGACATCCGCATCGATGGCGATCCGAACGCACAACGCGTCGTGCATTCGGACCTGTACTACCTGCTTGCCAACGCGACCCCCGACACCGCGTGGGCGATCGGCGCCTGCGGCCTGACCACCGGTTATGTCGGCCACATCTTCTGGGACAGCGATTCGTGGATCTTCCCGGCGCTGTTGCTGCTGCATCCGCCATACGCCAAGTCGCTGGTGATGTTCCGTGACCGCACGCTGCCCGCCGCGCAGCAGCGCGCACGCGCACGTGGCCTGCAAGGTGCGATGTACCCCTGGGAGGCCGATCCTGAAAACGGCACCGAGCAGGTCGTGCATGCCGCCTGGGTGCTGGGTGAGCGCGAAATCCATGTCAATGCCGACGTGGCGATCGCGCAATGGCAGTACTACTTGGCCAGCGGTGACAAGGCGTGGCTGAAGTCAGATGGCTGGCCGGTGATCCGCGACGTCGCGCGCTACTGGACCAGCCGGGCGAGCTGGAACCCGGGCAAGCAGCGCTACGACATCCTCCACGTCACCTCGGTCGAGGAGAACTACAACGACGTGCCCAACGACACCTTCACCAATGCCGACGCGGCCAAAGCGTTGCGGATTGCGACTGCCGCCGCAGCCGTGGTCGGCGAGAGGCCCGATCCGCGCTGGGCCGATATCGCCGCGAAACTCTACCTGCCGTTTTCCACCAGCGGGCAGCACTACCTCGACATGGACGAGACGGTGCAGCACGACCTCGGCGGCAGCGACCTCACCTTCCTGTCGTTCCCCTCCCTCGACCTGCCGATGAGCGAGCAAGTGCGACGCAACGACTACGCGATCGCGATGAAGCCGATGGAAACATCGGAGCGAATCCCTACCACGATGGGACTCGGCCCGGCGCCGATCGCTGCTGCGGCCAGTGGCAACGCGACCGATGCGGCCCGCTGGATTGCGCGCAATGCCGCCGACGACATGTTCGAGCCACCGTTCAACGTGCGCCCCGAGACTTCCACCAACAACACGGGCTACTTCCTCACCGGCTCGGGCGGCTTCGTGCAGGGCCTGCTCTACGGTTTGACCGGGCTGCGCATCGGACCGAACGGCCTGCTCGAAACCTATCCGCCAGTGCTGCCGCCGACATGGAAATCCATGACGCTGAAAGACATCACGTTCCGCGGCAAGCATTACGACATCACCATTGATCGCGATGCCAGCGGGAAGACTCGCCTGACACGGAAGGCACTTTGATGCTTCACCACACGAGGCGCCGATGCCATCCGGACACCTTGCGCACTTGCACTCGACGAACCGGACGCAAGACATGACCAACACGCAAGACTCGTCTCGCAAACACAGCCACGCAGCCCATACCCGCATCCATCGGCTCTGTCGGTCGGCGAATGGCGGGCTGCGCATCTTCGTACTGCTGGTGGCAGTCTCGTTCGCAACCCACGCCGCTGCGGCAACCCGCCCGGATCCGGTGAAGACCCGCGCCTACATCGATCACGCGTGGGACACCCTGACGCGCTCGCTGGATGATTGCTCGGCACTGGCCGACAGCAAGGTGAGCACGCACTCGGTGCTCTATCTGCCCGCACAGCTGCCAGTGTCAGAGCAACTGCGCGGGATCGCGAAGCGCTGCGGCGTCGGACTGCGCAGCTTTCCACGCGTCATCGGCAAACTCGGCGACATCGACCCCGCGCAACTGCCCGTGCAGGGACTGCTCTACCTGCCCCATCCCTACGTCGTGCCGGGTGGCTTCTTCAATGAGATGTACGGCTGGGACAGCTATTTCATCGTGCTGGGCCTGGTCGCCGACCACCGCACCGGACTCGCACGCGACATGGTCGACAATGCCCTGTTCGAGGTCGAGTACTACGGCGGCGTCTTGAATGCGAACCGCACCTACTACCTCAGTCGTTCGCAGCCACCTTTTCTTAGCGCCATGATGTCAGCGGTACTCGGCGATCCGGCCAGCTTTCACAGCAACGCGGATATGCAGGCATGGCTCGCGCAGGCGTACCCCTTGGCCGTGCGCAACCACGATATCTGGACCCGCACGGAACACCGCGCCGGCAATACCGGCCTGGCGCGCTACTTCGACCTGGGCAGCGGCCCGGTGCTTGAAGCGCGCGACGCCGACTATTACCGCGGGGTAATCAAGTGGCTGCTTGCGCATCCTTCGGAAAATTCCGGTTACCTCGTGAAGGCATCGCAACATCCCGATGACGCCGAAGCCGCGCAGCTGAAGACGGCGAGCTGTGATGTGCGCGCCTCGAAGGTGTGCGCCGACGCGTGGCTGGGCGGCTTTCGATTGAGTGCCGATTACTACCTGGGTGATCGCGCCATGCGCGAATCGGGCTTCGACATCAATTTCCACTTCGGCCCGTTTGCAGGATCCACTCATCACTATGCGGCGGTGGGCTTGAACAGTCTGCTCTATCGCTATGAAATGGATCTGCACGACTTTGCGCTGAAGCTCGGCAAGACCACCGAGGCCGCGCACTGGGAAAACGTCGCACAGGCGCGCAAGCAGGCCATGGATCGATACCTGTGGCACCCCGATGCGGGCATCTACATGGACTATGACTTCGTTACCGGAAAGCCTGCGAGCTATCCCTACATCACCACCTACTATCCGCTCTGGGCACACGCAGCTTCCGCACAGCAGGCCGGCGCGGTGCGTGATCATCTTTCGATCTTCGAGCGGCCGGGCGGCCTCGCCATGGACGATCACGCGAGCGGCGCGCAATGGGACGAACCCTTCGGCTGGGCACCCACGAACTGGCTCGCCGTCGCCGGCCTCGATGCCTATGGCTTCCACGATGATGCGCGCCGTATCGCCGGCAAGTTCTGCGCAACCGTCGATCGCGGCGTTGCCGCGGACGGGACCATTCGCGAGAAGTACAACATGGTGCTCGGCAATGCGGACGTCCATATCAGCGCCGGCTATACCCAGAACGTCGTCGGCTTTGGCTGGACGAATGGCGTGTACCTGAAGCTGCAGGAGATCCTGCACGGCGACGCCACCTCAGCGCCAGCGCATGCCGCATCAACAGACAACACGAACTGACGGTCATCCACCATCCACGCAGTTCACCCACAACCTGCGCACCATCGGGCGCGACTTCTACGAAAACATCGCACACGGGAGGAACACCATGCACGCACCACGTCTTCCACGCATCCTGTCCGGCATCGCACTGTACGCAAGCATGTCGTGCACAGCAGCGCTCGCGCAAGCCTCGTCGCCCGGCGTGCAGGCCGATGGCAGCGTGACGTCACCCGCGGCAACCGTGCCGTATTCGGATCTCGCGTCACCCGAGGCGCGGGCGTTCTTTCCGAAGATGCTTGCCGCCGGCAGCAAGGCACCACCACTGACGGCACCGATCGCGCAAAGCCGCGCGTTCTACGACCGCATCAACAGCGACCGCGCTACGCGCATGGAAAAGCTCTACCCGGTGAAGATCCACGCCGAAACCATCGCGGGCGTCGGCACCGATGTCGTGCTGCCCGCGCAAGGCGTGGCCGCGGAGAATGCGCACCGTGTGCTAATCAATCTGCATGGCGGTGCCTTCCTGTGGGGCGCGCACAGTGGCGGCCTGGTCGAGTCCATCCCGATCGCCAGCATCGGCCGCATCAAGGTCATCAGTGTCGACTATCGGCAAGGTCCCGAGTACACCTTCCCTGCCGCCAGCGACGACGTGGAGGCGGTGTATCGCGCGCTGCTCAAGCAGTACAAGCCTGCCGAGATCGGCATCTACGGATGCTCCGCCGGCGGCGTGCTCACCGCCGAAGCAGTCGCCCGCTTCATCACCGACAAGCTGCCGGTGCCGGGTGCCATCGGCACCTTCTGCGGATCGCTGACCGACCTGAGCGGTGATTCGTCCTACGTCGCGCCACTGTTGAACGGTCAAGGCGTCCCAGCGCAGCGACTCGGCCTGACTGATCTGCCCTATTTCCATGGCGCCAATCCCCGGGACCCGCTGGTGCAACCGGGCCTTTCCCCGGCGTTGCTGGCGAAATTCCCTCCCACCTTGCTGATTACAGGCACCCGCGACATGGCGATGAGCTCGGTGGTCCATAGCCAGCAGCTGCTCGACCGTGCCGGGGTGCAGACCGAGCTGCATGTATGGGAAGGCATGTGGCACTCGTTCTTTTCGGACCCGGAGCTGCCTGAATCCCGCGAAGCCTATGCCGTGACGGCGAGATTCTTCAACCGCGAGCTGGGACATTAGGGAGCCGGCCGATGACGAGAGTCTTTGCCCCGCAGCGTGGGGCCGGGTATTCTCTGGTGTATCGACAGCCACGCGCAGTGCCATGAACCCACAGACCGTCCTGGTCATTGATGACGAACGCGATATCCGCGAGCTGCTGACCATCACGCTGGGCCGGATGGACCTGAAGGTCGACGCCGTAGGCACCGTGACCGAAGCACGCCGCGCACTGGCCGAACGCAGCTACGACCTGTGCTTCACCGACATGCGGCTACCCGACGGCAACGGCCAGGAGGTGATCGAACTGATCGCCGAGACCTGTCCGGACACCCCGGTGGCAATGATCACCGCGTACGGCAATGTGGATGCCGCGGTGAATGCGCTGAAGGCTGGCGCGTTCGACTTCGTCTCCAAGCCGGTCGACATCCAGATGCTGCGTGGCCTGGTACGCACCGCCCTGCGGCTGGCCGAGGAGAAGCGCAGCGGTGGCGGCGCGGCCAAGACTGGCGATTCCAGCGAGCGCCTGATCGGCAACTCGGCGGCGATGCAGCAGGTGCGCGCCACCATCGCCAAGCTGGCGCGCAACCAGGCACCGGTGTATATCGCCGGCGAATCTGGCGTGGGCAAGGAACTGGTGGCCCGGCTGATCCACGAGCAAGGCCCGCGTGCGAGCGGCCCGTTCGTGCCGGTCAACTGCGGCGCGATCCCCTCCGAGCTGATGGAAAGCGAATTCTTCGGCCATCGCAAGGGCAGCTTCACCGGTGCCGGCGCCGACAAGGAAGGCCTGTTCCAGGCCGCCCAGGGCGGCACACTGTTCCTCGACGAAGTCGCCGAACTGCCGCTGCACATGCAGGTGAAACTGCTGCGCGCGATCCAGGAAAAAGCGGTGCGCCCGATCGGTGGCCGCGACGAGATTCCGGTGGATGTGCGCATCCTGTCTGCCACCCACAAGAATCTCGGCCAGCTGGTCGAGCAGGGCCAGTTTCGTCAGGATCTGTTCTATCGCATCAACGTGATCGAACTACGCGTGCCGCCGCTGCGCGAGCGTCGTGGCGACGTGCCGCAGCTGTCCGCGTTCATCCTGCAGGCGCTGGCCGGCAAGAGCGGCGAAAGCATCGGCCAGCTGTCGCTGGCGGCACGTGAAGCACTGGACGCGTATGAATTTCCCGGCAACGTGCGTGAGCTGGAAAACATCCTTGAGCGCGCGATGGCGATGTGCGACGGTAGCAACATCGATGCTGCCGACCTGATGCTGCCACAACGTGGCGCACGCCAACCGTCGAATACGGAAGTGCCTGGCGCCAGCCGTGAGGCTCCGGTTGCGCCACCCACCGCCGGCGCCGATGGTGGCCTCGACGATTACATCAGCAATATCGAGCGCACCGCCATCGTCAAGGCACTGGAAGAATCGCGCTACAACAAGACCGCCGCCGCGCGGAAACTCGGCATCACGTTTCGCGCGCTGCGCTACAAGCTGAAGAAGCTCGGCATCGACTGAAGCACGACCTGCGCGCTCACACCGAGCGCGTCGCCTCCACCGGCGGCACAGCGGCAGCGCGACGCGCCGGACCGAGCACGGCCAGCTGGCCCAGCAGCCACAGCAGCAGCGCACCAACTGCGAGTACCCACAGCGGCATACGCGGCAATTCGTAGTACGTCATCAGCGACAGATTGGCGGCGATGCCGAGTGCCACGCCCAGCACCAAGCCGATGCCGACGATCAGGGCATTTTCGGTCTGGAAATAACGCAGGATGTCGCCACGCGTCGCGCCCAATGCGCGCCGCACGCCGATTGATCGACGCCGCTGGCCGACCCAGAAGCTGCTCAGGCCCACGATGCCGCCGGCCGTCGCCAGCAGCAGCAACACGCACACGGCGCCCATCATGATCGCCACGCCGCGATCGGAGGCATACGCCTGCGTGCGGGCCTGCGCCAGCATGACCACACCATCCTCCGGGCTGATCAGGCGCATGCGGTTTTGCGCCGTCAGCGCGGCTGGCGCAGAACGCAGTACTGTCGCCAGTTGGCCTGATTGCACACGCACTAGATAGACCACGCCGTCGGGGTTCGCGTAGCGCGCTGGCACCAGGACGGTGTCCTCATCGATCGAACGCGTGCTGCTGCCCGCGTAACCGCCTTCCAGCCGATCGACCATGCCAATGATCGTGCTCGGGCTGTCGTCGCTGAGATAGACGCGCTGGCCCACCGCCGCGCCGTCAGGGAAAAGCTTGTGGGCTAGGTCGCGCGTAATGATGATCACCGCCGGCACCACCTTGTCGTAGGGGCCGAGGCTGCCGATCTCGTCGGCGCGGAAATTGCGGCCGGCCACCAGCGCGATGCCGAACGTGTCGAGCGCGCGCTCGTCGGCGAAATAGGAAAGCGCCAGCTGCGCCTTCGTCGTCTGCGCGACTTGATGCTTGATGCGCACCAGCCCACCACCGCCCTCTTCCATCGGATAGGCTTCGCTGGAAAACGCGTCGCGCACGCCCGGCAGGCTGCGCAAGGTCGCCAGGTCGGCGCGCATCTGCGCATCGATATGCGGCTTGTCCGGCTGGCCAATCCACTCGTTGTTGATCGCGAACAGATGCGCCTCTTCGGTGCCGGTCGGGCGCGAAAGATGCACCACCCGCGTCTGGACGATGAACAGCGCGTTGCTGACCACTGCCAGGGTCAATGCAATCTGCAGCACGATCAGCAGCGTGGCCATCTTGTGCCGGCGCAGCGCGGCGAGAATCGGGCGTATCTGCATCGTCGTGATTATCCGTTCGACTTCAGCTGCCACGCCGGCTGCACCTGGGCGGCGCGCCAGGTGGGATAAAGCGCGGCGATTAAGGTGGTCACCACCGCGACCAGCATCGTCAGCAGCAACAGCGACGCATCCAGCTGCGCCAGCCGGGCGATTTCCGGCTCGAATACGTGATCGATACCGGTCATGCCCAGCGCCGTCAGCAGTAGCCCCAGCACGCCGCCCGCCAAACCGATCGCCGCCGCCTCGATCAGAAACTGGCTATAGATCGCGCTGCGCGATGCACCCAGCGCACGGCGCACGCCGATCTCCGGCGCACGGCGCATGAAGCGAGCCAGCATCAGGCCCACCACGTTGACGAGACAGATCAGCAAAAAGCTCACCGAGACGATCATCGACAGCGCCGATGCCTTCGGCACCACCTTCATCATATGCAGCCACTGCCCGACATCGGACAGGCGCACGTTCGGCGGCCACGCAAAGCGACCGACACGCTGCTGTTCGGCCGCGTAGTTGTGCAGCCAGTCGCGGTAGCGCTCCACGTCAGCGCGCGTGGGCAGCTCCACCCACGCGGCGATCCACGCGCATTCGCTGTGCAACACGCTGTCCCAGTTCGGCAGATCGGGATCGGCGGAGTTTGTGCTGCAATAGAAGTTGGTGCTGGCGGCCTTTTGCAGGTCGATGGCGCGACCGAAGGGGAGATACAGCTGGCGCGGATGGCTGAAGGGATACCACGCACTGCTCACATCGAAGAAGCGCGGGCTGGGATTCCAGTCGTCCAGCACGCCCACGATGCGATAGGCATGTGTGTCCAGATTGATCTCGCGACCCACGCTGTCGGCGCCGCCGAACAGCTTCTGGTTGAGCGCACTGCTGATCACCACCACGGCCGCGCGTTGATCGTCGTCGCTGGCCGACCAGCCGCCGCCGTAGCGGAACGGCGCGTCGAACATCGCGAAGAAGTCATGGCTGACCGCGTCGCCATCCTGCGAAAGTGGCTGCTGCTGCACGTCATCCGGCAGTACCGTCCACTTGCTGCCGTAGATCAGCACCTGCCGCCGTGCCTGCCGCGCGTACAGCAACGCTACGGCGTCGGTGTAGCTGAGCAGCTCCGGCGGCTCGCCTTTCCAGTTGTGCTCCGGGCCGAAGTTGTCGAGCTGCGGCACGAACAACTGGCCCGATTTCCACGGAATCGGATCACCAGCGGTCGCTCGAAAGACCGCGTAGGTAACCATGCAGGTGGCTACGCCAAGACCCATCAGCACCACCACGAGTGCCGTCAGCGCCTTGCTGCGCCGGCAACTGCGCAGGGCCAGATCGAAGTAATACGTCAACAAGAACAACCCCCTGAACGGCCGCACCTGCACACCGCATGAAACGGCTGGCCTAGCTAGCGCCGCCAGCGGCCCGTAGCGCCTTCTGCAGTGTACGCAACAACACCAGGGTGGTGACCGGCTTGTCCATCACATAGAGATGTTCCAGCGAAGGCAGTTCGTGCAGGTCGGGGGGCTCGCCGGGACGCGCCAGCAGGACCACGGCGCCGGTGTAGCCCTGTTCGATCAACGCGGCCAGCGTGCGCACGCCGGTGAACAGGTTCATATCCGCATCCAGCACCACCAGGTCGGGCAGACCACCGGCCTCGATCCATTGCAGCGCGGCCGTGCCGCTCTGGCTGGCGTGCGCCTGATAGCCATAAGCATCCAGCGTATCCGTCAGCAGTGACAGCTGACTGGCCTCTTCCACCACCACCAGCACGCGTTCGGCCGCACCCTCCAGACCGTCCTGCTCGTCCTGCTGGTCAGCATCGGCAACCAACTCCTCCAGCGGGATATACAGGTCGAAACGGGTGCCGCGACCTGGCTCGCTGTCCACCCGCATCACGCCACCGTGGCTGCTGACGATGCGCTTGCACGACAGCAAGCCCAGTCCGGTGCCGGCCTCCTTGGTGGTAAAGAATGGCTCGAACAAATGCTCCAGCACCGACTGATCCATGCCCGGACCGCTGTCGATCACACTGATACTCAGATAGTGACCTAGTCTTGGCTGCTCTTCCGGCAGAAAGAAGTCCGCCGACAGCTGCTTCTGCGCGGTCTCGATGCGCAGGTTGCCTCCATCCGGCATCGCCTGGATCGCATTCAGGCACAGGTTGAGCAGGCATTGCTGCAGCTCGGTGTGGTTTCCCTCGAACGACAGTTCCGGATCGTCGATCACCAGTTCCATCGCCACCGTGCGCGGCACACTGCCCTGCATCAACAGGTCGAACGCACTGAACAGCGCACCCAGTCGCACCTGCTCCGCACGTCGCGCTCCGCGCGCGAACGACAGCATCGACTGCACCATGTCCAGGCCGCGCTTGCCGCAATCACGCACCAGCTTGCCCAGTCGTGCGAGGCGCGGATCGTCCTGGTAATCCTGCAGGCTGTCGCCGGCCAGCAGCAGCGGCTGCAGCAGGTTGCGCAAGTCATGGCTGAGGCCACCGGCAAGCATGGCCAGGCTCTCGAAGCGCTGCGCGCGGATCAGCTCCGACTCGGCGCGTCGGCTCGCCTTGCGTGCTTCGACCTCGGCCAGCGCACGGCGCACCGCGCTGGCCAAGCGGGCCGGATTCTGCTTGAGGATGTAGTCGGTAGCACCGTTGCGCAACGCCTCGACCGCCGCCTCTTCGCCCAACGTGGCGGAGACGAAAATGAATGGCAGCTCCTCATCGCGCTGACGCAATAACTCAAGTGCATGCTGCCCGGAAAAGCCGGGCATGCTGAGATCGGACAATACGATGTGTGGCTTGAACTCATCCAGCGCAGCGACGAAGCGCGCTTCATCGTCGACCAGCTGCACTTCGTAGCCGATGCCATCGTTATCGAGCTCGGCCAGCACAAGCTCGGCATCGAGGTGGTTATCCTCAACTTGCAGTACCCGAATAGTCGACATGGTACGAAGCTGCCGGTTTGGCATGGTAACTCTCACGACTTCACTTGCCTGCATCGGCGCTGTGCGCCTCTCGCGAGCTGCATCTTCGCCACTCGCGCCCCCTGTAACATCGTAACCTTTTCAATCCTGTTCGGGTGCCTGATTCAGCACCGCCCAGAACTGCCCCAGTGTGCGTACCGCCTCGAAGAACTGATCTACGTCAACCGGCTTGATCACATACGCATTGGCGCCCAGATCCCAGCTGCGCGCCAGATCGCTTTCCTCGCGCGAGGATGACAGGATCACTACCGGAATCCGTCGCATCCGCTCGTCTTCGCGCATGTGGGTCAACACGTCCAGCCCATTCATGCGCGGCATCTTGATGTCCAGCAATACGACCGCCGGATCGCCGGGCTCGCGCGTGGCCCACGCCCCACGCGAGTAAAGATAGTCCAGACATTCCACGCCGTCTTCCACGTGCACGACCGGATTGGCCAGATGAGCTTCGTTCAACGCGTCGATTGCCATCTCCGCATCAGCCCGGCTGTCTTCAACCAGCAAAATGGTGCGTAGCTCTTTCTTGATCATATCGGTCTCAGGTACGTGCCCCGGCCAGATCAGTGGCCGGCAGCGAAAAATGGAAACGGGCACCCTTTCCGAGCTCGGCATCAGCCCAGACGCGCCCACCGTGGCGCACTACGATCCGCCGAACATTGGCCAAACCGATGCCGTTGCCGGGAAACTCCGAAGCGCGATGCAGCCGCTGGAATACACCAAACAACTTGTCCGCATATTGCATGTCGAAGCCCGCGCCATTGTCGGCCACGGTGAATTCGTAATCGCCATTGCTGCCCTTCTGCGTGCTCACCTCGATGCGGGCCACCTCGCATTGGCCGGTGTACTTGACCGCATTGCTGAGCAGGTTTTGCCATACCGTGCGCAGCATGTTCTCGTCGCCGATCACCATCGGCAACGGCGCGACAGTCCACACGATGCGTCGCTCCTGCAACCCCGATTCGGCCAAAGCTCGCGCTTCGTCGACCAGCGACTGCATGTCCACCGCCTGCAGGCGCAGCGCGCCACGACCGAGTCGCGAGAATACCAGCAGATCATCAATCAGCAACGCCATGCGCTGCGCGGAACCAGAGATCACCTCAAGATAGTGAGTCGCCTTGTCATCGACGCGCTCGCCCAGATGATGCTCCAGCTTGCGCGAAAATCCCGCGATATGCCGCAGCGGCGCGCGCAGATCGTGCGACACCGAATAGCTGAACGCCTCCAGTTCTCGGTTGACGTCGGAAATCTGGGTCACCTTGCCCTCGAGCTGGCGATTGAGCTCATTCACCTTCTGCTCGGCCAGCGCACGTACGGTGACATCGCTCACCGTCAGCAGCAACGCAGGCGCATCGGTTTCCCTCTGCTGCAGGCGGCGTGCATTGATCACCACGTGACGATCGACTCCATCGACCGTGCGCTGGATCATGTCGTAGTCCCACAGTTCCCGATCACGCAGCAACACGTCGTTCAGCCGCTGCAGCAGCACGCTGTCGGTCCAGGCACCTTCGCCCATCTGTGCCAGCGGTTGCGTATGCCGCTGCGGATCCAGCCCGTACATTTCGCTGAAGGCTGCATTCACCAGCAGGCCATGAAGATTTTCGTCGAACAGCGCGATCGGTTCACGCACCGCCTGCAGGATCAATTGCGAACGCTGCACCGCGCTGCTCTCGCGGGTCTCGGCTACCTCGCGCCGGCCAATCTGCCGTTCGGATGTGATCACGATGATGGTCAGCAGAAGCAACTGCGCCAGCGCGGTAATGCTCAGCACGATACGGCCGTCCAGCACCTCCTGTGCTGCTGCCTTCTGGCGACCCTGCAGCAGGTTGTCCTCGTTCTGGACGATGGTCGCGATCTCTGTGTTCATCTTGAACAAGTCACCGGCATCCCGCAGCGACTGCCGGGCACCAGCCAAATCGGCTTGCTGCAGGCGTGACAATGCCTGGCTCATCATGGTGAGGCGGCCATTGATGACGCTTTCGAGCGACCCGATCTGGATCTGCTGATCGGGATTGTCAATCGTCATCACGCGCAATTGCTGCAGCAAGGGCGGTACTTCACTGCTAGCACGACCCGCGCGCTTGCGCGTCAGCTCATTGCCATCGCCGGCCAGCAACCGGTAAGCAGCCGCTTCACTGTCGCGCATCACATAGGCGACCTGATAGGTCACCGCTTTGACGGAGTTCGAATGGGCTACCCACGTGGTGGCCAGTTGCGTATCGCGGGTATTGTTAAGGGTGACCAAATACGGCAAGCCGACGATGATCAGCATCGCAAGCAGCAAACCGGCTACGCGCCAGTTCGTGACAACCCCGACTTTCATGAGAGAAAACGCATCGGCGAACCTGATAGGTGAAGCACCGTCGCATTCTGGCATGTTTTGACGGGTCGCCCAGTCAGCCTCGTTATGGGGCCTCGAACGGATTATCGAACCCCTCGCGGAAGCCCGGTTTTCTAGAACCGGGCCTCCGCTGGCAGCTCTTCATTGACTGTAGCGGCTCATTGCCGTCGGCCGCGCCGCATCAGCTTCTCCCCATTGCTTGTTCGGTGCAGCCTGCATACTGAAATGCAGCTCGCCGCCGGCGAGGATCTCGGCGTGATGCAGATAGACGCGATCCAGCGGTTTGCCGTTGAGCGCCACCGCGCCAACATAGGGATGTGCATCATCCAGATGATCGGCCATCACGGTGAAGGTGTGGCCATTGGGAAGGTGGATCACAGCCTTCGGCACGAACGGCCGGCCGATCGCATACTCGTCGCTGGCCGGGGTTACCGGATAGAAGCCGAGCGCGGTGAAGATGTACCACGCCGACATCTGGCCGAGGTCGTCATTGCCGACGAGGCCGTCAGGCCGCGTGTCGTACTGGCTGTCCATTATCTGCTTCAACCGCTGCTGCGTCTTCCACGCTGCGCCGGCGTAGTCGTACAGATAGGCGATGTGGTGGCTGGGTTCGTTGCCGTGGGCATACCAGCCGATCAGACCGGTGATGTCCTCCACGTTCTTGAAGATGGACGGATCAACCTTGGCGTCGAACATCTGGTCGAGCTTCGCCACGAACTTCGCGTCGCCGCCATAGGCGCCGATCAGCCCCGCCACGTCCTGCGGTACGTACCAGGAGTACTGCCAGGCATTGCCCTCGGTGTAATCGCTGCCATAAGCGGCCGAGGCCGGATCGAACGGTTCGCGGAACTGGCCGTTGCTCAAGCGCGCGCGCATGAAGTCGGTCTTCGGATCCCATACGTTGCGCCAATTGGTGGAGCGCTTCTCGAAGGTGGCGTAAATATCGCTCTTGCCCATCGCCTTGGCCATCTGCGCGATCGCCCAATCGTCATAGGCATATTCCTGGGTCTTGGAGCCACCCTCCACCTCCTTGTCGATCGGCACGTAGCCGAGCTTCATGTAATCGGCGAGGTCACCGTAGTTGCCATAGGTGGCGGTGGATACCATCGCCATCAGTGCCTTGTCGGTGTCGAAGCCGTGCACGCCCTTGATGTAGGCATCGGCAATGATCGCCACGGCGTGATAGCCGGTCATGCACCAGGTCTCCAGCCCCTGATACGCCCATATCGGCAACATGCCGTGCGGACTGGCCTGCTGCGCGGCGATCAGCGAGCGGATGAACTGGGTACTGAGATCCGGGCGCAGCAGCACCATCAGCGGCTCCTCGGCGCGGTAGACATCCCACATCGACCAGCTGGAATAGAAGTCGAAACCGTCGGCGTGATGCAACTGATGATCCGGCCCGCGGTATTCGCCATTGACGTCCATGCTCAGCGTGGGCGCCAGCATCGCGTGATACAGCGAGGTATAGAAGCCGGTGCGCTGTGCCGGCGATCCCTCCACGTCGATCACCGCCAGCGCCTTGTTCCACGCTGCGGTCGCTTCCGTATGGCGATCATTGAAATTCCAGCCTGCGCCATCCTGGTCGAGATTGGCGATCGCATTCGCCTCGTCGACCGGGGAGATCGCCACCTTCACCAGCAACGGCTGCTTCAGCTCGCCGAAATCAAACACGCCGACCAGCGCGCGGCCGTTCTGTGCTTCGTTATCCTCAGGCTGATTGCCCGGCCCCGCGAAGCCCTTGTAGATGGTGTCCGTCTCGCGGTTGTACAGCTCACGCGATGTCATCGGCTGCGAGAAGCGCATCGCGAAGCAGAGCTCGCGACCCGGTGCCCAGCCGCGCGTGGTGCGGCAGCCGGTGACCGTGCCATCCGACTGCACGCGCAGGTTGGCCCACAGCACCTTGCCCGGGTAGTCGTAGATGCTCGGGCGCAGGTCCAGCAGCAGATGCGCGGGCTTGCCGACCGGGAAGGTATAGCGATGCCAGCCGATCCGGCGCCCCGCGGTCAGTTCGGCACGCACGCCGTAGTCGCTCAGCGTCACCGCGTAATAGCCCGGCTGCACCACTTCGCTGTCGTGCGAGAAACGCGAGCGGTAGCCGCTGCCGGGCTTCAGCGGATCACCCGGCTCCAACCTCACGTCGCCGGCGATCGGCATCACCAGCACATCGCCCAGGTCCGAATGTCCGGAGCCGGAGAAGTGCGTATGCGAGAAACCCATGATGCTGGGATCGCCATACTGGTAGCCCGCGGCCCATTTGTAGGCATGCTTGAAATCCGGCATTGCCGTATCCGGCGACAGCTGGATCATCCCGAACGGCACCGTGGCACCGGGGAAAGTGTGACCATCGCCGCCGGTACCAATGCGTGGGTCGACCTCCGCGGCATGGTCGTTCAAGGGATTCGCCGCATGGGCGATCCCCGGGACGACCGTAACGATGCCGAACGCGGCACCAACCAGCCAGGGAAGTACTTGACGCAAGCGGACGGTCATCGCGAACCTCGGATTTGGATCGATCCAGGTCGGCACGCTAACATCCACGGCGAGCCAACGCATGCTGCGCCGCGACGTGCGCATCTGCATCGATAAGCTACCTTTGGATCGTTCTAATCCGGCATAACTCGATGTCCAGCCATACCCCGATCAGCCGCAAGGTGACCTTGAATGATATCGCCGCCGGCTGCTCGGTATCACGGGCCACCGTGTCGCTGGTGTTGCGGGGCAGTCCGCTGGTCAACAAGCACACCCGCGCACGGGTCGAGCAGGAGCTGCGTCGGCAAGGTTACGTCTACAACCGTGCTGCCGCCAATCTGCGCCGCCGCACCTCATCCAGCATTGCCTTGGTCCTGAACGATCTGACCAATCCGTTCTTCGCCGAATTCGCTGCCGGCGTGGATCAGACGCTGGGCGAAGCCGGCTTCGTCACCTTGCTCGGCTGCACTGGCGAATCAGCCACGCGCGAGCAGGCCGTACTCAGCTCACTGCTGGAACACGGCCCCGGCGGCATCATCCTGTCGCCGGCCGAGCACAGCAACGCCCCTGATGTGCTGGCTGCGGTCGGCACGCAGGCGCCCTTGCTGCTGTTCAATCGCGAACTGGGTGGCGCCATGCCCGGGTTCGCCCACTGGGATCAACTGATGCTGGACAACCAGCACGGCACCCGTCTGGCCACCGAACACCTGATCGCGCGCGGCCATCGGCGCATCGCCTTCTTCGGCGGTCATCTCGATTCCAGCTCGTGCCGCCAGCGCCATGCCGGCTATGTGCAGGCGATGCAGGCTGCCGGATTGACGATCGAGCCGCACTGGCGGATCGAGTGTGCGCCGACCCGACTGGAAGCTGCCCACCAGACCAGCGCCTTGTTCACCGGCACACCCACGCCCACTGCCGCAGTCTGCTACAACGATGCGGTGGCATTGGGACTGATGCTTGGCTTGAACCAGCGCGGGCTGCGTCCAGGCAAGGATTTCGCGCTGACCGGCTTCGACGACATCGCCGAAGCCGCACTGGGCATGCCGCCACTGACCACCTTGTCGGCCGCACCCCGCGAGCGCGGGCAGCAGGCGGCGCAGTTGATCCTGCAACGCTTGCATGAACCCCAAGCCGACAGCCGCAAGACCATCGCGCCGGTGCAACTGATCGTGCGTGAAAGCAGCTGTCCACCACCCACCAACTGATCCATTCCCGGGGAATCCGCATGGCCTTTGCCACTCCACCGCAATCACCTCTCGCGACCACCTCCAGTGGTGGCAAAGAGCGCTACACCGATTACCCGATGGCGATGGGCGTGCTCACCACGATCTTCTTCATGTGGGGCTTCCTCACCTGCCTCAACGACATTCTGATCCCGCACCTGAAGTCGATCTTCCAGTTGGGCTATGCCCAGGCGATCCTGGTGCAATTCACCTTCTTCGGCGCGTACTTTCTGATGGCGTTGCCCGCCGGTCGGCTGGTAGCCGCACTCGGCTACAAGAAAAGTATCGTCGCCGGCCTCGCAATCGCCGGCCTCGGCGCACTGGGCTTCTGGCCAGCCGCCGACCTGCACTTCTATCCAGCCTTCCTTGGCGCGTTGTTCGTGCTGGCCACTGGCATCACGGTACTGCAGGTGGCAGCCAATCCTTACGTAGCGTTACTCGGTCCCGAGCGGACCAGTTCCAGTCGATTGACACTGGCACAGGCATTGAACTCGCTGGGTACCACCCTGGCGCCGGTGTTCGGCGGCCTGCTGATTCTCTCCAATGTGGTGAAGAGCCCGGCCGACCTGGCCGCGCTGACGCCGACTGAGCAGCTCGTCTACCAGACCCAGCAGGCGCAGGCTGTGCAGTTCCCGTATATCGGACTGGCCGTGGTGCTGTTCCTGCTGGCGCTGTTCGTGTGGCTGTTCCGCCTGCCTGCACTCGCCGAGAGCACCGACAAGGGCGACCACGCGAAACATGGTTTTGTCGAAGTGTTGCGGCATCCGCATGTACTGTTTGGCGTACTCGGCATCTTCTTCTATGTCGGTGCCGAGGTGTCGCTGGGCAGCTTCATGGTCAACTACCTGTCAATGCCGGATATCGGCCACATGAGCGAACAGCAGGCCGCACATTACGTCTCCTGGTACTGGGGTGGCGCCATGGTCGGTCGCTTCCTCGGTTCGGCGTTGATGGCGAAATTCTCGCCGCGCAAACTGCTGGCAACCTTTGCCGCCATCAATACGCTACTGGTACTCACCACCATGCTCAGCAGCGGTGATGTGGCGATGTACAGCATCATTGTGATCGGCCTGTTCAACTCGATCATGTTCCCGACCATCTTCGCGCTGAGCATCGAGCGGCTGGGACCGATGACGAGCAAGGCTTCAAGCTTGCTGATCATGGCGATCGTGGGTGGCGCCATCATCCCTTACGTGCAAGGTGTGTTCGCCGACCACATTGGCCTGCAGCACGCTTTCTTCCTGCCGTTGCTCTGCTACCTGTACATCCTGTTCTACGGCGTCAGCGGCTCCCGGGTTCGCACCATCCCGTAAGTCGCCATCGAAGGCGTAGCTGCGGCAATTCACTCCTCACCCAAGAAATCCAGACCATGTCCACGCGACCCATCCTGTGCTTCGGTGAAGCACTGATCGATTTTCATGCCGAGGGCAACGCTGACCACGGCTTTGCGCAGCACTTCGTGCCGTTTGCCGGCGGTGCGCCTGCAAACGTCGCGGTGGCGGCGGCGCGACTCGGCGGTACGGCACGTTTCGCCGGCATGTTGTCGCGTGATCGCTTTGGCGATTTCCTGCTGGACAGCCTGCAGCAGGCCGGCGTCGGTACCGACGACATCGCACGTGCCGAGGCAGCGAATACTGCGCTTGCGTTCGTCACGCTGGATGCGCATGGCGAGCGCAGCTTCAGTTTTTACCGTGAGCATACGGCCGACCTGCTGTTCCGGCCGGCGCATTTTCGCGCCGATACGTTCCGCGATATCGCGGTGTTCCACGTCTGCTCCAACAGCATGACCGACCCGACGCTGGCCGCGACCACCCGTGAAGGGATGCAACGCGCGTATGGCACCGGCGCGCTGGTCAGCTTCGACGTCAACCTGCGCCCGGCGTTGTGGCCTGCCGAAGTCGATCCGCGGCCGCTGTTGTGGCCGGCCCTGCATCTGGCCGACGTGGTGAAAATGTGCGCCGAGGAATTCGCCTGGCTGGCAGTGGATGGCGAGCAGGCCGCGCTCGACCGGCTATGGCTGGGCCGCACCAAGCTGGTAGTGGTGACCGACGGTGCGAAGCCGCTGCGCTGGTTCCATCCCGACGCCGAAGGCGAGTTGCCGTGCTATCCGGCCGAAGTCGTCGACACCACGGCGGCCGGCGACGCGTTCGTTGGCGGCCTGTTGTGCTGTCTGGCCGAGCTTGCGGCCGCCCCTGACCGGATTGAGCGACTGGTAACTGAACTGCCGCGCCTGCACGCCATGCTGCGCTTCGCCGCCGCCTGCGGCGCACTGACCGTGACCCGCCAGGGCTCGTTCGCCGCGATGCCGCGTGGCGACGAAGTGCTGGCCTTCATGGAGCAGCAGGCATGAACACCGCCACGCCCGATTTCCGCTCTGTCGCGTTCCTGCGCAACCACATCGCGCAGACGATGGCGTTCTATCACCCGCGCGCGATCGATCCGACTGGCGGGTTCTTCCACTACTTCAAGGACGACGGCACGATCTACAACCGCCGCCATCGTCACCTGGTCAGCAGCACACGTTTCATCTTCAACTACGCGATGGCGGCGATCGAACTCGATACGTCAGCCTCTCTCCGCAGCGAGTACCTCGATACTACGCGGCATGGCCTGCGCTACCTGCGCGAGGTGCATCGTGATCCGCGCAGCGGTGGCTATGCCTGGACGCTGCTGGATAACCAGCCGGAGGATCGTACCAACCACGCCTACGGCGTCGCCTTCGTGCTGCTCGCCTATGCCACCGCTTACCGGGCTGGCATCGTCGAGGCCGCGGCCTGGATGGATGAGACCTGGCGGTTGCTGGAGCAGCGCTACTGGGACGCCGCAGCCGGGCTGTACCGCGATGAAGCCGACGCCAACTGGCAGTTCAGCGACTACCGTGGGCAGAACGCGAACATGCACATGTGCGAGGCGATGCTGGCGGCCTACCAGGCCAGCGACGAGCCGCGCTACCTGGAACGCGCGCTCACGCTTGCCGATCACATGACCCGCCGCCAGACCGCCCAGACTGGCGGACTGGTGTGGGAGCACTACGACCACGACTGGAACATCGACTGGGATTACCACCGCGACGATCCGAAACACCTGTTCCGCCCGTGGGGTTTCCAGCCAGGCCACCAGACCGAATGGGCCAAACTGCTGCTGATCCTGGAGCCGTTGCTGCTTGAACGCGGCCGCGAGGAAGACTGGCTGCTGCCGACCGCGAAGCGGCTGTTCGACACCGCGCTGGCACGTGCCTGGGACAAGGAATACGGCGGCATCTGCTACGGCTTTGCGCCCGACGGCAGCGTGTGCGACGACGACAAGTATTTCTGGGTGCAGGCCGAATCGCTGGTCACCGCCGCCCTGCTGCACGCGCGCACCGGCCTGCCCGTCTATGACGATTGGTACGGGAAACTGTGGGCGTACGCGTGGCAGCATTTCGTCGATCACCAGTACGGCGCGTGGTACCGCATCCTCACCCGTGAAAACCGCAAGATCGACGACGAGAAAAGCCCGGCCGGCAAGACCGACTACCACACCATGGGCGCGTGCTACGAACTGCTGCACGTGATGCCGTCACGCTGAGTTTCTGTGGGAGCGACTTCAGTCGCGATCGCTCTGCGCTGATCGATCAGCCCAATGAGCATCACGACTGAAGTCGCTCCCATAGCGCGCCAAAAATGGAGAATTGCATGTCACGTCCATTCCGATCCGCCGCACTTGCCGCGATGTTCGCCACCCTGCTCGCCAGCGGCGGCGCGATCGCGCAGGAAACACCATCGTCACCCGCGTCGTCAGTCAATCCGCTGATCGGCAGCAGCAACGGCGGCAACACGTTTCCCGGTGCGCTGCTGCCGTTCGGGATGCTGCAGTGGAGTCCGGAAAATACCCGCGGCAAGCACAATCGCACCGCGGCACCGGGTGGTTATCTCTACAGCGCCCCGCGCATTCGCGGCTTCAGCCTCACCCACCTGTCGGGCACCGGTTGCGCCGGCGCCAGTGGCGACGTGCCGTTCATGCCCATCACCACGGCAGTCACCACCTCGCCCTCCACCGATGACAAGGACACCCGCTACGCCAGTGATTTCCGCCACACCGACGAGCATGCCGAAGCCGGCTATTACCAGGTGCAGCTGGCCAACGGCACGAATGTGCAGCTGAGTGCGGCCATGCACAGTGGCATGGCCAGCTTCGGCTTTCCCGCCGGCAAACCGGCCAACCTGTTGATTCGTGCCTCCGAATCCGAGGTCGGCAGCAGCGCGGCCGACATTCGCATCGATCGCGCCACCCGCACCGTCACCGGCGCGGTCACCAGCGGCAACTTCTGCGGCTACCTGGCCAAGGCCGATCAGCGCAGCTATTACACGCTGTATTTCGTCGCCGAATTCGATCAACCGTTCACCCGGACCGGCAGTTGGCATGATGCCCGTGTGCATCCCGGCGGCATCTCGGCCAATGGTGGCACCAGCTACGCCGACAAGGGTTTCCCGTCGCTTGGCAAAGGCTCCGGTGCATGGATCGGCTTCGCTCCCGGCAGCACCGTCCAAGCTCGCGTGGGCATCTCCTACGTAAGTCTGGCGAACGCACGCGCCAATCTGCAGGCCGAGATTCCTGCCGCCACCACGCTGGCGCAGGTACGGCAGCGTGCGCATGACGCCTGGAACACGGCGCTCAACCGCATCGCCATCGACGGCGGCACACCCGACCAGCGCAGCACGTTCTACACCGCGCTGTATCACGTGATGATGCATCCCAACGTCTACAGCGACGTCAACGGCGAGTACCGCGGCTTCGATCAGCAGACCCATCGCATTGATGGCACACAGCAGGCGCAGTACGCGAACTTCTCCGGCTGGGACATCTACCGTTCGCATCTGCAACTGGTGACCTGGCTACAGCCGCAGATCGGCAGCGACATCGCACAGTCGCTCTACCACCAGGCACAGCAGAACCATGGCGAGTGGGATCGCTGGACCCACAACTCCGGCGGCACGCACGTGATGAGCGGCGATCCGGCCGTACCGGCACTGGCGGATATCGTGGCGTTCGGTGGCCATGGTTTCGATTTGCGCGGTGCCTACGACTCGCTGCTCAAGGCCGCCACCGTTCCTACCGCGAACGACCTCAGCGATGACGGCTGCAATGTCGAATGCGTGGGCGAGCGGCCGTCGCTGGACCAGTGGCTGAGCCTGCACTACATCGCCACGAAGTCGCACGCCTGGGGCGGTGCCGGCGAAACGCTGGAACAAGCCAGCGCCGACTTCGCGCTGTCGGAACTGGCACGCCGCGTCGGTGACAGCGACAACCAGCAACGCTTCCTGACCCGTGCCAGCTACTGGCACAACCTGTTCAACCCGCACGCCACGCCGCAAGGCGGCTACATCCAGAACCGCAACGCCGATGGCAGCTGGCCGGCATTCACACCCGATACCGAGGACGGCTTCGTCGAAGGCAGCGCATCGATCTATGTCTGGATGGTGCCATTCGACGTGCATGGACTGTTCGATACGCTGGGTGGCCGTGACAAGGCCAGCGCACGACTGGATGCGTTCTTCCGTCACAAGGACGGCAGCTGGGCGCTGACCAACGCAGGGCCCCTGCATGCGGAGCTCAATAACGAACCGTCGGTGGCCACACCGTGGCTGTACGACTACGCCGGCCAGCCTTGGAAAACCCAGGAGACCGTGCGCGCCGTCGTCAACACGCTCTGGAAGAACACGCCGGACGGCATTCCCGGCAATGACGATCTGGGCGAAATGTCGTCGTGGTACGTCTGGGCGGCGCTTGGCATGTATCCGGAAATCCCCGGCCGCGCCGAACTGCTGCTGGGCAGCCCGCTGTTTCCGCATGCCGTGATACATGGCGGAGGCGGTGATCTGGTGATCGACGCTCCTGCCGCATCCTCCACCACGCCTTACGTCCATGCGCTCAGCGTCGACGGCAAGATCTATGATCGTCCCTGGCTTTCGCCGCAGCTGGTCGAACACGGCGGCCAGTTACGCTTCACCCTGGGCGACACGCCGGACAAGCAATGGGGCAGCGCTGCCGACGGCGCACCGCCATCATTCCCACCGCCGCATGCCTGATGTCATTGCCACACAATCTCTGGAACTGATGCATGAAAACCCTGATCCCCTGCCTCACCATTTGCCTGTCACTGCTGTCGGCCGCCGCGCTGCCATTGCATGCAGCCGTGCCTGACGACGCCGCGCGCTTCGATCCGCTGCAGACCTTCGCGCCATTTGCCTATCCGGATCCGGCCACGGCGTACCGCTCGGCCAGCGGCAAGCCCGGGCCGCTGTTCTGGCAGAACCATGCCGATTACCAGATCAAGGCCACGCTCGACCCGGCCAGCCGCAAACTCAGCGGCAGCGAAGTGATCAGCTACACCAACCACAGCCCGGACTCACTCGACGTGCTGTGGCTGCAGCTGGACCAGAACCGCTACCGCAAGGATGCGCGCGGCGCATTCACTGGACGCTTTCCGAAGGAATTCACCGATGGCTACACCATCGCCTCGGTCGAAGTGGAAGACGCGCACGGCCATCAGCAGGCCGTGAAATGGGTGGTTTCCGACACCCGCATGCAAGTACAACTGCCCGAGGCACTGAAGGGCAACGGCGGCAGCCTGCGCGTGCATATCGCATGGAACTACACGGTGCCGGGCGAGTTCGGCGGCCGTACCGATGTGAACCCGAGCAAGAACGGCGACATCTTCGAGATCGCACAGTGGTATCCGCGCATGTGCGTCTACGACGACCTGCGTGGATGGGACACCGCGCCCTACCTCAACCAGGAGTTCTATCTGGAATACGGTGATTTCGACTATTCGGTCACCGTGCCCTCGGACATGATCGTGGTCGGCTCCGGCGAACTGCTGAATCCCGCCGAGGTGCTGACGAAGACCGAGCAGCAGCGACTGGAGCAGGCACGCCATAGCGACACCACCGTGATGATCCGCACGGCAGAGGAAGTCACCCAGCCGTCCAGCCGTCCGAAACAGGGTGGCATGCTGACCTGGCACTTCCGCATCCAGAACAGTCGTGACGTGGCCTTCGGCGCCTCCAAGGCTTATGTGTGGGATGCCGCCCGAATGAATCTGCCGGAAGGCAGGACAGCGCTGGCGATGTCGGCGTATCCGGTCGAAAGCGCCGGCAAGGAGGCGTGGGGACGCGCCACCGAATACCTCAAGGCCTCGACCGAATACTTCTCGAAGCAGTGGTATCCCTACCCGTGGCCGGTGGCGATCAACGAGGCCGGTACCGCCGGTGGCATGGAGTATCCGGCCATCACCTTCGATGACAAGTCATCCCGTGGCAGCGAGCTGCACGCGCTGATCGCGCACGAGATCGGCCACAGCTGGTTTCCGATGATCGTGGGAAGCAACGAGCGCCGCGACGCCTGGATCGACGAAGGCTTCAACACTTTCATCGACGTCTACGAAGCGGATCACTTCAATCACGGCGAATACGCGCCCAAGCGTGACAACGAATATGCACCCGGCAACGGCAGCCCGGGCGATCAGATGGCGAAGGTGCTGGCAGATACCGCCGCACCGCCGATGCTGATCGGTGCCGACATGGTGCCGGAGAAATACCGTCACCCGATCACTTACTTCAAGAGCGCCTACGGCCTGGTGCTGATGCGCGAACAGATCATCGGGCCGGAGCGTTTCGACCCGGCGTTCCGCCGCTTCATCGCCACCTGGGCGTACAAGCAACCCAGCCCGTCGGATTTCTTCCGCTTCATGGAAAGCGAAACCGGCGAGGATCTGGGCTGGTTCTGGCGCGGCTGGTACCAGCACAACTGGCAGCTCGACCTGGCCGTGCAGAAGGTCGCCTATACCGATGGCGATTACCGCAAGGGTGCCGACGTCACCGTGGCCAATCTTGATCAGTTGGTGCTGCCCGCCACGCTCGAGGTGCTCTACGACGACGGCAGCAAGCAGGACGTGCGCGTACCGTGGGAAACCTGGCAGCAGCACCATAGTTACGTGATCCACGTGGACGGCGCACACAAGGTGAAGTCCGCCACCATCGATCCAGTCCATGCACTACCCGACTACGACCGCAGCAACAATACTTTCGTAATGCCGTAGGCCTAATGCCGTAAGCATGAACGCGTGAACGAAAAGGGCGGCAGTCCTGCGACTGCCGCCTTCTATTTAACTACCCATCAAATCCGTGGTCAGTACGTTTCCGGTGTTGGCTGCAGCTATCCCGCTAACAGGGGCGACGCTGACGGCCAAGATCGGGGCGCGCTCGATCACGGTACGTTCTGATCACTCGCGTTCTTCTGCAACAGCAACAGATAGCTGGCGGCAGCCCAGCTGAAATTGGGTGACTGATAGCCCTGGCCGGTCAACGGGTCGTAGTTCTCATACATGGGTGCCTGCTGCGTCAGGCCCTTGGCGTTGAATACCAGACGGCGAGCCATCTCGTCGGCCTGCTGGGCATAGCCGTAATGCCGCAGAGCCTCCACGCCGAAATAGGCTTGATCGAGCCATACCGGGCCGCGCCAATAGCCCTTGATCGGTGAAAAGTGCGGGTCGTCGGCAGCGAGGGTTGGGAATGGCATGAAGGTGGCGAACTTGTTCGGATCAAGCATGATCCGGATCACGGACTTGGCCTGGTCGGGACTGGCCACGCCAGCCCATAGCGCCGTCCAGCCTTCCGAACCATAAACGCGCACGGGATCGCCGCTGCCAAGTTTGGTATCGAAGAAGTAACCACTCGTCTTGTCGAACATGCGTGTCTGAACGATGGCCTTCATCGTCGCGGCCTCTTTCAGCCACCGCGCGTGATCCTGGGTCTTGCCGAGGATGGCCGCGACCTGCGCCAGATCCAGTTTTTCCTTGTACAAATAGGCATTGAGATCGGCCGACGCCTGATCCATGGACCAGGCGCCCTCACCATTCTTCAGCATGCTGATGGCGTCGAAGCGGACGCCGTTGTCCATGCCGCTTTCCCACTTGGCGGCGACCTTGGTGCCGTCGGTCGAACCATATTCGGCCAGACCGTTGTGATCGTGATCGCGCGCCTTGAACCACCAGCGGTGATAGCGCACCAGCTTGTCGTACATTTCGCCAAGAAAGGCTTTGTCGCCGGTGGCACGATAGATTTCCAGCGCCGCCCACACCGCCAGCGGTGGCTTGGTATCGCGCCAGTTGTTGCCTGCCTTGTCGAGATAGACGCAGTCAGGAACCATGCCGTCGTCGGCCTGATAATCGAACATCGCGCGCATCTGATTGCGCGCGAGCTCGGGCGCGAATTGAGCCAGTGCCGCCGCATGCTTCCACGAATCCCAGGCCCAGAATCCGTTGAAGTCGGGGTTGGAATACGAGGGGATGACACCGTCGTGATGCAGGTCGCCACGCGCTGCTCGCCAGTTTCCCAGCAAGGTCAGCATGGCCTTGACGGAAACCCGTCGTGCGACCTCGTCGGGAAGACCGGCAAGGTGGCTTGATGTCACGGACTTCAGATAGTTGCCCCAGCGTGCGCGATTTTGCTTCCAGGCCGTGGCGACATCGACAGGCGTTGGCTTGTCGGCATGGACATCGTAAACCAGGGTTTGCTCGACAAAGATCGTCGCCGTCTGATTCGGCTTCAGATGCAGGGGCCGGTCCAACGCGATGCGATAGTCGGCTCCCGACAGCGTGACCCGGTAAGTGGGAGTGCCGTCCGCATGCAGTCGCGTGGTCAGCTTCGAGTTCGAGTGGGCGAAAGTTTGCGCCACCGTATCGCCGTCCCTGACCAGCCCTGCCTGTTGCTGGGGCATCACGCGTCCGGCGATGGAAAGATCCACATCATGCGAGGTTGTCGCGGTCAGTTCGATACGCACCAGCGCATGCCAGGAATCGGCAAAGAACAAGGTTTGACGCACCGTCAGGCCCGGGCTGGAAAACTGGCGTATCAGATAGCCCGGCGCAGCGTGGCTATCGACTAGGCTCAGGTCAATGCCCTGACCGCTGGTAGCGTCCCGTAATGCCAACTCGGCAAAGCGCGCACCGACCCATTGGCCATCGCCTAGGCTGTGCACGAAGGGGCCGGAAAAACCTGTCGCGGTATCGCTGGCAACTGGCAGGCTGTAGCCATGCCAGGACCCGGCGTCAAAAAAGATGTTGAAGCTTCGATCCGTCGGCGACTGCGACGCACCATGCAGGTCGAGCACATCGAGATAGCTTGTAGCGGTGTCGGTCTGATGGGCGACGGGGTCGGCGTGTACGACACCGCCGTCAAGACCAAGGACGGTGACCGTCACAGCGAGGATCAGGAATTTGAGGGATGGACGCATGGCGTGGCGCTCCCTGGCGCAGACCGCTGGCGAGAACGTCGTGGGGGGGGGCCAAGGGGCCCCCCCCGCGGAGGGTTAAGGGTATACACCCG
>Ga0302314_10002851_pt1 | contig 32089 bp, 29 predicted proteins | sample III_Palsa_N2_3_FD_200533 | JGI IMG/M metagenome (GOLD analysis project Ga0302314, IMG submission 200533) | Peat permafrost microbial communities from Stordalen Mire near Abisko, Sweden - III_Palsa_N2_3 | ecosystem: Environmental > Terrestrial > Soil > Palsa > Peat permafrost | place: Sweden... | reverse complement strand
TCTATAAGAGCGAATCGCGGTTCTCGCGGCTGTCGGCTGCCGAATTCAATCGCAAGCAATTTGTTCGCTTCTGACATATGCAAAAACGGCCCAAAAAAACCGTCCAATTTCTCCTGAATATCTTTCAATTCCGTCTCGTTAGTCTTTTGCCAGAGTGCTGCCTTATTGTTTTTGATCCCGAAATACACGGCAGCGAGGGCACCAAGAAACCCTAACACGCCACCGATTGCTGGGGCCCAATCTCTGAGGCTATTTCCAGCCGGAGAAACGGCGGCAATCAAGACCGGACAATTGGCAGGAACTGCAACTAAGCCAGAATTCGGACTGGTCGGCTGGCGCAAAAGCGAGCCCGCAGAGCCTCCAACCGCTGGAGTTGATACCTTCGGAGCTGCTTCCGCACCCTCATCTGCATTCGGCTGGGAATGAGAAGCTGACTCTTGGCGCTCTATGGGAGTGGAAGCAGCATTTTCGGCAACTGCCGACCTTACAGAGACTATCGCACATAAAACGATGACGAGTGCTGCGACTGCGCTGGTCGACCTGATCATATCGCCCCTCGAAGAATGCCTAGCTTAGCTCTCGCCGTACCACGTTCTTCATGGTCAGATATAGCCCATCCTTATTAAATATTACTCATTGAACCCAAGGATTGAACCGCGCCTCCAGGCCGCTTTCAACTCCATCATGGATTATAGCGGCATCCATTCGCGCGCTCCCACCCGACGCTGATCCGCCTGTTGAAGGAGGAAGCTGTGGAGGGACAGCCGATGCAGAACCAATCCGAAGCGGTCGCGCGTAAGCTCGCGGATCCGGAATATCTGATGCGACTCGTCCGCGGCGCCATCGGGGTCGCGATCGCGCTCTCGATTGCAGTCGTCGTCCTCGCCGGCCTCGATATCTACCATGAGGTTCATCCTGCCCCCGACCGCTATTTTTATACAGATGGCCGGGGCACGCCCTACGAGATCCATTCGTTGGACGGTCCCGTCATGAGCGACGCGAACCTTAAGCAATGGGCTGTGCAGTCGGTGGTTGCGGCTTTCTCCGTCGATTTCAAAAATTACGCCACCCAATTCAGCAAGGCCTCGGAGCGGTTCTCGAACCGAGGCTGGGGCGAGTTTTCCACCGCCTTCATTCAGACCGGCAACTTCGAAAAGCTGAAGCAGGCACGGCTATTGAGTTCGGCGCAGCCGGAGCGCGCGGCCTTGATGCGCGACCGCCCGACCATAGTTGATGGTCGCCTTACCTACCGGGTCGAGTTCCCGATGCTCGTGACCTACGAGAACGAAAACCAGATCGTCAACCAGCACCTGATGGTTTCGGTAGTCGTGGTGCGGGCGCCGGAAAACGAACATCCGGATGGCATCGCCATCGACCAGATCAATGCGCCACCCGTCTGAGTAGGAGAGGATGATGCATACCAAACGATCGCTGACTCTGACGGTAGCCTGCGCTGCACTTTCGATCGCTTTCAATGCCCAGGCTCAGGAGACTGCCGAGCAACACGGTGTCCCAGCAAACGCGGCATCCACCGATCCGAACTTCGAAGCGGCCGCCAAAGGCAAGGGCGCGATCCCTCTGACCCCCGAAATGATCGATGAACTGGCGAAGCGCTATGACGCGGCACAGCGCGCCACCGCCAGGGTCGGCGATCCCGGCGAAGTCGCCTCTCCGGTCGAGCGGTCGATCAATGTCTCGCTCGGGCCGGGCGGCGTCACCAGCATCATCCAGACCGTCGCCGGTTTCCCGACCGCGATCAGCTTCCTCGACACGACCGGCCAGCCCTGGCCGATCGCCTGGGACACGAACAGCAATCCCGCCCATACCGGCGAGGCCGCCAGTACCGCGCAGAATGCCGCGCCGGCGGTGTCGGCCGACGGCCTCGAGGTCAAGGTGCCGGTGCGCGGCAGCAATGTTCTGCAGATCACCCCGATCTCGACCTATCCCCGAGGCGGTTTGCTTGTCAGCCTTCAGGACGCGCCCAAGCCGATCGCCTTCATGGTGATCGCCGGGAAGGGCCGCTACGACGCGAACGTCACCGTGCGGGTCGCCGATCGCGGGCCGAAGGCAAAGGCGCGAATCATCACGCGCCCGAATGCGCCCGAAACGGGCGCCGCCGATTTGACCGCCATGCTCGACGGCGTACCGCCGGCGGAAGCGGCGCCGCTCACAGTTTCCGGCATTCCCGCCGACGACATCCGGGCCTGGCGGCTCGGCGACCGCGTCTACCTGCGCACGCGCTACACGGTCCTGTCGCCGGAGTGGGTCGCGTCGGAAGATGGCGAGGATGGCGTCTCGATCTATGCGTTGCCGACCACACCGGTCGTCCTCCTGTCGGACGACGGCCGGACGGTGGCAGCCCGGCTCAAGGATGAATAGTGATGAGCTCGCTCCTCCCAACCATTCCCTTGCCGAAACTGCTCAGCGGCGCAGGCGGCGCCGGTCCCCGCCGCATCGTCATCATTGGTGGGGTCGCGGCCGGCATCCTATGTCTCGTCGCGATCGTCGCCATCGCGGGCCATCACACGGTGCTGCCGCCCAAAGTCGGCAAGATTCCCAATGTCGATCCTTTGCCCGGCGGCGCCCACAGCACGCCTTTCTATGAGGATCTGGCCAAAGGTCACGCCCAAGACCAGGCGAAGCGGGCCGAAGAGGTTGGAAAATCGTCGGTCGCGCCGATGCCGGGCAGCATCGCGGCCGAGCCTGTGCCGGTGCAACCGATGGTCTTGCCGGCTCCCACGGTTACAGCGCCCCATCCGGTGATCGTGAACCCCGTTCCTGCGGTCAGGTCCACAACCCACTCGGCCGAGCATTCCGTCGTCGCCCGGAACGATGTCGTTCGCGGAGAAGAGGTCAAGCCCGACAAGGACCAGACTGCGGCCTATGAGGCCGCGATCCGCCAGCTTCTCGCCGGTTGGAGCGGCAAATCCCCCTCGACCGAAATCCTGCTCGATCCAAAAGATTCGGACCCTGCGTCCGGCGCCACGCCGTCGCGCGCCGCGACCGCCGGGGTCCAGGAAGTTTCGGCAAGCCAGAGCCCGGCAGCCGACGCATCGTTGGCGAAACGTCGGCCGAAGCGCGTCCTCTTGCCGGGGAAACGGGGAGTCTATGGCCGAACCGTGATCGGCGGCAATTCCGATTCGGGCGGCCCCATCGTGGTCGAAGCCGAGTCCGGCCCCATCAACGGCCTCCGGATGAGCGGCACGTTCGAGCGTCGGGAAGAGCGGCTCGTCGTCCATCTCAACTCGATCACGCTTGCCGATGGCCATGACGAGAAAATCGATGCGTTGCTCGTGGCACCGGACACGCTGGAGACAGCCGTCGCCTCGAGCGTGGAGGAGCATTACGTCGCACGCTTTCTCCTACCCGCGGCGGCGGCCTTCATTTCCGGCCTGGGCCAGGCGATCCAGCAAAGCGACTCCACCGTCCAATCCAGCCCGTTCGGCTCAGTGACGGCCTACAATAAGCTCAATCTGGGGAAGGAGTTCGCGGTCGGTGCAGGCGCGGCCGCGACCCAGATCGGCACCACCTTGGCGCAGAGTGCGCCCAAGGGGCCGACCGTCAGCCTCGACGCCAACGCTGATGTCGGCATCTTCTTTCTGGCGCCGCTCGAAGTTTCGGAATAGGTCGGCTACGTAACGCCATTCGCGCCGAGCGGGGCGATTCTCCTGACATCCCCATGTTTCAGGAGATCGCCCCATGAGCCTCACCGATGCCGCGGGCCGCGTACCGCCCCATTTCAACTCCCCGAGCAATCCCAGTGTCGTCCGCCTACCGGGCGAAGAGAGTTCGCCCGGCCTCCGCGACGAAATACCAAGCCAGCCTACCGGCGAGCCGGTGCGAAAGTTCGCGCCGAAGCTCCTGCTGATCGCCATCGGTGGCGCACTCGTGGCCGGCGTCGTCGGTGGCGGCGCTCTTTATTATCAGCATCGCATGGCCCCGATCGTCCGAATTGCCGACATCCCCGTGCCTGCACCGGCTCATTTGGGAAGCGATGTCGATGCGCCCGGTCTCGCGCCGCCGGCATCGCGGGAAATCGCTGCCCTTGAAGACGACCCTCCTCCCATCGCCGGCCCGGAGGTCCCAACCGCAGCCGCCCCACTCAAGCCTGAAGTCCCCCAGGTCGATCCGCTGGGAGCCGGCGCGACACCGGCAGGGCCTTCGATCAAGCGAACTGGAAGCCCCTCGCCGCCGGCGCTAGCGGCGGCCAATCCGACCGTGCCAGCTGCAGCTTCGCCAGCATCACCCCCATCCCAGGCGGTCCCGAGCGCCGGACCAACCGTTCCCGCGCCCGCGGCGCCGGCTGTGGCGACCGATCCGATCGCGGCAACGGTGGCACTCCAGGCCGCCCCTATGGCGCCGGAGCAACAACGGGATGTTCTGGCGCTGGTCACTCAGATGGGCATCATCGTGCGCGACCTGCGCACCGAAAACGCCCAGATGCGGACGGCTCTCGACCAGTTGGCGGCGACGCTCGATGCGAGAACCAATGAGTTCGACCGGCGTCTGACGCTCGCCGAAGCGAAAGGCGCTGTCGCGGCCGCAATGGGCGTCAGTACCCTCGAGACACCCGCGCCGGAGCATGCGAAACCGCTATCCCTCGCCCCTGTTTCAGTGAAGCGGACGGCGGTGTCATCAAGCGCGGTGGGTAAGCCGGTGGACGCCGGCGAGCCACCCAAGCGATACCGCATCCAGGCGGCGTCGCCGGGATTGGCCGTTCTGGCAGCCCTTGATGCGGGCCCGGATCAGACACGGGCGATCCAGGTCGCCGTCGGTGACCCGCTCCCCGGTTACGGCAAGATCACCGATATCTTTCAGCGCGGGACTTCCTGGGTGGTGAAGGCCGAGCGCGGTTCGATCCAGTAGTGAGGCCATCATGCAGGGTTTCATCAACCTCGCGGCGGATATCGGGCAGGCCCTCGCCGTGCTTGTCCCGTTCCTTTGCTATACGATCGGCGGAAGCTTCATCCTCGGATCGGGCTGGGGCTTCTGGCAGATGGCCAAGCCAGGCAGTTGGTTCCAGTCACGCCCATGGGTGCCATTCACGACCTTGTTCATCGGCGCGACGCTGCTGTCGTTCGATCGGATGCTGAATTACGCCAACAATACGATCGGCGGCGGCACCCAGACGTCGCTCTCCCAGGTGATGACCAGCTACACGGCACCGACGGCGGACGGCAGCTCCATCGTCGGCAACTCGCCCGAGGACACGCTCACCAATATCATCTACCTGTTCGAATATTTCTTTCTGAGCTACGGCGCGCTCATGGTGCTGCTCGGTGTGCTGGCCTTGAAGGGGATCAGCGAGGGAACGCGGCGTCACGGCCCGAGCCTGGCGCTCGTCCAGATCGTCTTCGGCCTGGCCGTCATGAATATCGACACGATCGCGCCCGGCATCATGAGCTATTTCGCCAACGCGACGCCTGCCACTTGAGCCGGGCCCGCTTTTCTGGATTTTGGCAGTCCCATTCGCGCGCGCCGCCGAGACTCTGCTGATCGAGGGAGGTGAACCCTCGACCAGCAGAGGAACTCGCATCATGACCCATTCTGGAGTCCTTTCTCGCCTGGCCGATGTCGCGTCGGCCGCTTCCGGTAAGCTCGCGAGCCGTACGGCGACCGCGACGGGCCTGCTTCTGACCGCCGCGACATTGCTCAGCGGCGAAGCCCTGGCGCAGGCCGCCGGCAACACGATCGGCGGGCGCATGACCGCCGCCTCCCAAGATCTGACGACCGGCGGCGGGTATGTGCTGGAACTGTTCGGCTACATCCTGGGCGGCGCCGCGCTCATCGCCGGGGGCTATACCCTTTGGCAGCACACGAAGAACCCGAATGGCCAGCATCGGGTGGGCTACGGCATTGCCTCGATCCTCGCCGGCGGCTTCTTCCTGACCGCCAGCCTGATCGCCAGCTTTTCCAGCAATACGATCAGCGGCGGCAACTCGACCAATACCGGCACGGCCCAACAGCTGACCTTCCAATAAGAACCGGTCATGCGCCTCCTGCCGCTTTTACCCGGGGCCTTTTCCTCGATCTGGACCCTCGAGGTGCCTCAGTCCGAGCGACGGGAGGCGCAGCAGGCCACTCTCGAGCGGGATGGCCATCGCTGCCGGTTTTGCGGACATCGGGCAACCAGCGGGCAGGCGATTGTGCGCCTGATCCGGGAAGGCGGGCCTGGCGAACGCGTGACCGCCTGCCCGCTCTGCGAGACGGCGCTGCGTTTCCGTCAAGTCTGCTCCGATCGCGAATTGAGCGTGATCTGGCTGCCGGAGATGAGCCAGGCCGCGCTCAACAGCGTGATCCGGGCGATCCATCTGACCTTCCATGAAATGGGTGAGGCGGTTTGGCTCGGGAGCGTGCCGAGGCACGACAGCCCATCGGTGCGCGTCGCTTATCGGGCCTACGCCACGCTCGCGAATCGAACCGAAGCAGCCGAGCGCCGGATCGGCACGTCGTCGCCGACCGAACTCGCCGCCGCGCTCGCCGGGCTTCCTACGGACGCACCGGCCTGGCACCACGATCTGCCCGGCGCTCTGCGCCTGTTGCACCGCGGCCGCCGATTCCGCGCCGGCGAGGACATCTATCCTGAAATCGTCGCCGCCTGGTCGCGCGATGCCGCGCCAGGCCTTTACTGGGAGGGATCGAGATGAGCGGATTGATCGCCAAAGCATTGGCCAGCCTCTCTCTGGCACTCCGCCAACCCATTCAGTCGTTTTGCGATCTCGACACCGCGGATGGCCCCGCATTGATCAGCCGCAGAGGTGAGTACGTCACCTTCGTGCGGATCCTGGGTCTGCGCCGCATGACGCTCCGCGAGGACGTCGAGCGAATCGCCGAGGGATTGCGCATCGATCTGTCCGGCTCTTTGGAAGGGCCCGGCCATGCCATCCAAGGCTGGTACGCTTGCGATCCGGATCTGGCCGGTACCGAAATCCGGCGGCTGGCGACGGGCGCGCGGCAAACCGCCCTCCAACTCGGCATGGATCTGTCCTTCATCTTCGCCGAGCGCGAGCGGCTCTGGCCGCGCATCATGCGTTGGGAAGCCTGTTGCTTCGTGCTTTGGTCGAAACGATCGCTGCTGACGCGTGAGGAACGCAAGCAGGCGGCCGAAGAGCGCAAGAAAGCCGCGAAGGGGGCACCTGCATTCGGCGACGCGCAGAATCCCTTCCAGTCGAGCGATATTCTGGCGGCGAAGCATTCCGCCTTTGTCCAGCGGGTCGCCGGCACGTTCCGCGACCATGAGATCGCCGTCGAGGTACTGGGGCCGACAGAGGCCCTCGCGGCCGCGCGTGCCGCCATTTACCCCGAGACGGCCGACTCTGGATGGCAGCCGCTTCTGCCGGGCGACAATGTCATGCCGCGGCTTCCCGTCGACGGCGAGCAGGGCGACGCCGGCTTGTTGCTTTGGCCCTCGCTGCGCGATCAGCTGTTCCATGCCGATGCCGAGACTCACGGCGGCCAGCGCGCGCGGATCGGCACCTATGACTGGTCCAGCATCGACATGAGCGTCGGGCCGGAGGATGCAAGACCCTTCGCGGAACTGGTCGGCCGGTTGGCCGGTGACCGCATCCCCTGGCGCATGTCGCTGCTGGTCGAGGGCGGGGGACAGAGCATGATGGCGGTGAAGCAGCTGATCGCGACGATCCTCGGCTGGATCCCGGCGAACAAACAGATCTTCGAGGCTTTTTCGGCCCTTCGTCGGCTCAAGGAGGAGAACCTCGACATTCATGTGAAGCTTCGAGCGAGCTTTGCCACCTGGGTCGCGGCGGGCGAGATTGGCAGGTTGCGCCGCAGCACCTCGACCCTGGCCCAGCGCGTCGGATCCTGGGGTAACTGCCGTGTCGGCACGATTGCAGGCGATCCTCTGGAAGGCGTGATGAGCAGCGCGCTCGGACTGGCGATCGGCTCGACGGCGCCACCGGCAGCGGCGCCGCTCGGCGAAGTCCTGCGCATGCTGCCTTGGGGGCGGCCTGGGTCGCCTTGGCACAGCGGATCGGTGTTGTTCCGGACGCCGGACGGCAGGATTTGGCCATTCGACCCGGCTGGCTCCCGCCGGGCACGCGTGCTCGACCTTTTCGTGGCCCCCTCGCGTTTCGGCAAGTCCGTGCTCGACAATACGATCCTGCTTGGTCTCTGCCTCAGCAACGCCGCGCAGGGCACGAACGGCACCAAACTGCCGCTGATCGGCAAGCTCGACATGGGCCCTTCGGCCAAGGGGCTGGTGCTTCTGCTTCAGGCGGCCCTGCCGCTCCACCGCCGGGACGAAGCGGTTTACGTCGCCATGCAGCTCGACGATGCCCACGCCTATAATATTTTCGATACCCAACTCGGCTGCCGGACACCTCTGCCGCTCGAACGAGCCTTCCTGCAGAATTTTCTGTCGCTTGGGACCATGCCGATCGATGCGGAGATCCCATTCGAGGGCATGGACCAGATGGTCGGCTTCGTCATCGACGAGGCCTACCGGATGGTGACCGACAGCGGTCCGAATATCCGGCCCAAGCGCTACCAGCGCGGCATCGAACCGGAGGTCGATGACACTCTCGCCCGGCATGGCATCGAGCTGGAGGCCGAACCTTGGTGGTGGGATGTGGTCGACGCGCTGTTCTGTGCCGACGAGCCTGTTCTTGCCGGCATTGCGCAGCGCCACGCGATGCCGCTGCTGCAGGATCTGATCACCGCCGCCCGTAGCCCGCAGGTCCGCGACATGTTCACCGACGTCGAGGCGGAGACGCGCGAGAAACTGCCGCAGCTGTTCGAGCGCTACATCAAGGCGCTGATCCGCAAATATCCGACGCTGAACCGGCCCACTCGGCTCGTGTTCGGCCAGGCCCGCGTCATCGTGCTCGATCTCGATGCCGTGGCGCCAAAAGGGAGCGCCGAAGCCGATCGCCAAACCGATCTCATGTACATGCTGGGCCGGCACATTCTGGCCCGCAATTTCTTCCTGCATCCCGAATATCTGGCCTTCGTGCCGGAGCTTGTAAGGGGCCATCACGCGAAGCGCTTCACCGAGATCTACGAGGCCTACAAGCGCCTCGCCTATGACGAATACCATCGCACCGCCGGCCGCCGGTTTGTTCGGGAGCAGGTCGAGCTTGATGGACGCGAGGGTGCCAAACACAATATTCAGCTCGGCCTCTCGAGCCAGAGAATGGCCGATTTCGGCGAATATCTGATCAGCCAATCAACCGGCCGATTCGTGTTGGGCGCCGGCGATGAGAAAGAAGCCGAGGAGATCATCGCCCGCTTCAACGTCACAGCCGCTTCGGCCGAGGTGATCCGGCATCGGCTCAAGGGGCCGGATCAGAATGGCGGCGGTGCGCCGTTCCTCGCGATCCTTGAAGTCGATAACGTCAAATACGAGCAGATGCTGGTGAACAGTCTGGGGCCGGTCGAGCTCTGGGCGCTCAGCACGACCCCAGAGGACGTGGCGCTACGCGGCCGGCTCTACCAGCGGCTTGGTCATGCCGAGGCGCTGCGGCGGCTGTCCCGCGTTTTCCCGAAAGGCACCGCCAGGCGCGAAACCGAGCGGCGAAAGGACGAGCGGACTCGCCGTGGCGAGGATGAGGGTCATGCCATGGCGGGGGTTGTCCAAGAATTGGCCGACGAACTCATCAATGGACAGGGACTTGGCATCGTCCTGCGGCGGCTTGAAGCCGAAGAAGACGAGTTGGAAGCCGTATGATGGATAGGGCGATCGATCGGGAGCCCATCGACATACCGGAGCGCCTACCGAACCGATGCCGGCTGGTCCGGCACCGCTTCCAGCACGACGGCCGAATCTTCGATCTCGAAATCGGATATTCGCCCGGCGGCAAAGCGCTGGAAATTTCCTGCTCCGGTCTCATTGGGGGCTCCCATCTCGCCGTCATGCTCGACCGCTTCGCCCAGATCGTTTCAGTCGCTCTGCAATATGGCGTGTCGCCGGAGGCGCTCGTCCAGGCGAGCAACGAGGCGGAGGATGCGCCAGCGGGCACATCATCGGACATCTTCGGCCTGTTGCTCGATGCCTTGATGCGCCACGCCAGGCTGCCGTCCTTGCCTTGATCGTGGAGGGGACGGTGCGGCGTTGGACCAAAGAGGAAAAGCGTTGCCTCGCGGAACGCTGGGGCATCGATTCGATGGGGCGGATCGCAGAGGATCTGGACCGCATGCCCGGGCAGATCCGCGCGAAGGCGCAGCAAATGGGTTTATTGACCGGGGAAGCCCGGATGGTATTTGGACGGGCCGCAGCGGGCTTCATACGGCACTGGCAAAGCCGTGACGGCAGCAGACGAGGATGCGGGCGCGCAGGTCGATCGATCGACGCCGGCTGGAGTCCGGAGATCGAAGATGAGCTGATCCAGCGGTGGCTGGCGCACCAGCACCACCAAGCGATCGCACGGGACATGGGGTTGTCGGAAGCTGCCGTCCGCTCCAAGGCCACGCGACTTGGCCTCCCGCAGCGGGTGCGGGCCGATATCGTCGAGACTTGGAACCCGCCATAGCCGGACCAGATCGACAAAACGTTACGGCAATTGAGGCTCCGGCTTTCGCTTTGCCCCCATTCTGGCCATTGAGGGTTGGATATGAACCAGAGGCGGACGTTGACCTGGCTATCCGCGGCATCGCTTTCGGCGAAGGCCATGTCGGTCACTCCGCTAGCAAGGTCGCGGGCTCATGGCCCACGTCCGAGACGACAGCGTTCTCCTGTGGCAGCCGCCACCCTTTGACGATCGCATAGATCGCCGGGATGACGAGCAGGGTCAGCAAGGTCGACGAGACCATGCCGCCGACCATCGGCACGGCGATGCGCCGCATCACCTCGGAGCCGGTGCCCGTGCTCCACAGGATCGGCAGCAGCCCGGCCATGATCGCCACGACCGTCATCATCTTCGGCCGCACGCGCTCGACGGCGCCGGTCATGATCGCGCGGCCCAGGTCCGCTCGGCTCAGGGCCAAACCCTCTTCGAGCCGCCGCTGCCGGATCTCTGCCAGAGCATGGTCGAGATAGATCAGCATGACCACGCCGGTCTCGGCCGCGACACCGGCCAGCGCGATGAAGCCGACGGCCACGGCGACGCTCATGTTGTAGCCCAAGGCCCACATCAGCCAGGCGCCGCCGACCAGCGCGAACGGCACCGAGAGCATGACGATCAGCGTCTCGGTCAGCCGTCCGAAGTTGAGGAACAGCAGTACCAGGATCACGACCAGGGTCGCCGGTACCACGACCTTGAGCTTGGCCTCGGCCCGTTGCAGATACTCGAACTGGCCGCTCCATTCGATGTGATAGCCGGGCGGCATCTTGACCTGCGCGGCAACCTTCCGGGCCGCCTCCTCGACGTAGCCGCCGAGATCGCGGCCTTGGAGATCGACATAGATGTAGGCGACCGGCTGGGCGTTCTCCGTGCGGATGCTGGGCGGCCCGAGCGTCACATGGATCTTGGCGATTTGGCCCAACGGCACCATGGCACCCCCCGTCGTCGGCACCAGAACCTGACTGGCGATGGCCTCGGGATCGTCACGCAGGCCGCGAGGGTAGCGGACGTTCACGCCGTAGCGCTCGCGGCCTTCGACCGTGGTCGTGACGGTCTCGCCGCCGAGGGCAGCCGCGACGACCTTCTGCACGTCTTCGACCGATAATCCGTACCGGGCGGCCGCCTGTCGATCCGGCTCGATCTCGACGTAGTGACCGCCCTCCAGACGTTCGGCGAAGGCGCTCGTGGTGCCGGGCACCCCATGCACAACCCGTTCGACCTCGGTCGCCAGCCCCTCCAGCACATGCAGATCCGGGCCGAACACCTTGACGCCGACCGGCGTGCGGATGCCGGTCGAGAGCATGTCGATGCGCGCCTTGATCGGCATGGTCCAAGCGTTGCTGACGCCCGGCAGTTGCAAGGCGTCATTCATCTTGGTGACGAGTTGATCGACATTCTCACCCTCGGGCCATTCGCTCTCCGGCTTGAGGTTGACCACAGTCTCGCTCATCTCGACCGGCGCCGGATCGGTCGCCGTCATGGCGCGGCCGGCCTTGCCGAACACGGAAGCCACCTCCGGGAACGACTTGATGATGCGATCCTGCGTCTGGAGCAGGTCCCCCGCCTTCGTCACCGAGAGCCCCGGCAAGGTCACCGGCATGAACAGCAACGTGCCTTCGTTCAGGCTGGGCATGAACTCGCTGCCGAGCTGCGACACGGGCAAGACCGTCGCCCCAAGCAGCAGGACGGAGGCCAGCACCGTCAGCACCGGAACGCGCAGCACGAAGCGGATCACCGGTCGATAAAGCCAGATCAGCGCCCGGTTGATCGGGTTCTTCCCTTCCGGGACGATATGGCCGCGCACGAAGAACAGCATCAGCACCGGGACCAAGGTGACCGATAACAGGGCGCCGCCGGCCATGGCGAAGGTCTTGGTGTAGGCCAAAGGCTTGAACAGCCGCCCCTCCTGGTCCTCCAACGCGAACACCGGCAGGAACGAGGCGACGATCACCAACAAGCTGAAGAACAGCGACGGCCCGACCTCCTTGGCCGCTGCGATCAGCGCCGGGCCGCGCGGCTCGCCGGGTTTCAGCCGCTCGACATGCTTGTGCGCGTTCTCGATCATGACGATGGCCGCATCGACCATGGCGCCGAGCGCGATGGCAATGCCGCCCAGGCTCATGATGTTGGAGCCGATGCCGAGCGCGTGCATCCCGGCGAAGGCCAGCAGCACGCCGATCGGCAGGGTGAGGATCGCCACCAGGGCACTGCGCATGTGCAGCAGAAACACGAAGCAGACGAAGGCGACGATCAGGCTTTCCTCGACCAGGGTGTGCTTGAGCGTGTGGATCGCGGCGTCGATGAGCTGCGAGCGGTCATAAACGGGCTCGATCGACACGCCTTCGGGCAGGCCCGGCTTCAGCTCGTCGAGCTTGGCTTTGATGTTGCCGATCGTGGTCAGGGCATCGGCGCCGTCGCGCTTGAGTGCGATGCCGCCCACAACCTCGCCGGTGCCGTTCATCTCGGCGATGCCGCGCCGTTCGTCCGGGCCGAGTTCGATCCGGGCGACATCCTTGACCAGGACGGGCGTGCCGGAACCGTTCGGGTCGGCCTTCAGCACCACATTGCCAAGATCCGCCATGCCGCGCAGATAGCCGCGTCCCCGGATCATGTATTCGGTCTCGGTCATCTCGATCGTGCGACCTCCGACGTCCCGGTTGCTGTCGCGGATCGCATCCGAGACATGGTCGAGCGGGATACCGAAGGCTTGCAGCTTCTGCGGATCGACCACGACCTGATATTGCCGCTCGAAGCCGCCGACGCTGGCGACCTCGGAGACGCCCTTGGCGGTCACCAGGTCATAGCGGACGATCCAGTCCTGGATGCTGCGCAGCTCGGCCAACGTCCGTTGCGCACCGACCACGACATATTGGTAGACCCAGCCGACGCCGCTCGCGTCCGGCCCCAAGGCGGGTGCCACCCCTTGCGGCAGGCGCTTCGCCGCGAAGTTCAGATATTCCAGCACGCGCGAGCGTGCCCAATAGAGATCGGTGCCGTCGTCGAACACGACATAGACAAAGGAAACGCCGAAGTCCGAGAAGCCGCGCACGACCTTGGCGTGCGGCACGGCGAGCAGCGCCGTGGTCAACGGATAGGTCACTTGGTCCTCGACCACCTGCGGCGCCTGGCCCGGATATTCCGTATAGACGATCACCTGCGTGTCGGAGAGATCCGGCAGCGCGTCGAGCGGCGTGTTGACAACCGACCAGACCCCGACGCCGACCAGCACCAGGGTGACGAGCAGCACCAGCATCCGGTTGCGGGCGCAGAGTTCGATGAGGCGACCGATCATGGCTTCGCTCCTGGTTCGGCGGGCTTAGCGCCATCCGCGAACCCTTGCAGGGCCGCGCGCAGGTTGCTTTCCGCGTCGATCAGGAAGTTGGCGCCGACCACGACACGGTCATCCGGCTCGATGCCGTCGAGGATCTGGACCCAATCGTTGCCGTGGACGCCGAGCTGGACCGGGCGGGGTTCGAAGCGACCGTCGCCGCTGGCGACCAGAACGACTTGGCGGGTGCCGCTGTCGAGCACGGCCGAGTTCGGAACCGACAGCACCGGCTCCTTCCCGGCCGGGGCATCGATCCGGACGTTCGCGTACATCGCGGCGCGGAGCGCTCCATCGGCATTGGGCAGGACGATCCGGACGCGGGCGGTCCGGGTCTCGGCCGACAGCGACGGATAGATGAACTCGACCTTGCCCTCGAAAGTCCGGCCGGGAAATCCGACGAAGGTGGCGTGGGCCATTTCGCCGGGCTGGACCGAGCCCAGATCCTGTTCCTGGACCTGGGCGATCAGCCAGACCGAGGACAGGTCCGCCGTCCGGTAGAGCGCTTCGCCCGCATCGACCCGCATGCCTTCCTGCACGGGCTTGTCGATGACGACCCCATCGGCGGGCGCCATCACGGCGATGCGCCGGGTGGCCTTGCCGGTCTTGCGCAGACGGGCGATCTCGTCGGCCGGAACGTCGAGCGCGCGCAGACGCTGCTCGGAGGCGGCGCCGATGGCGCCGTGCATCCCTGCCGCGACCAGATATTCCTCTTCCGACGCCACGAGGTCGGGGGCGTAGATCTCGGCCAGCACCTGCCCACGTCGGACCGGATCGCCGGTGGCGGCAACGGTCAGATGCTCGATCCAGCCGGGCACCTTGGTCGTGACCGTCGCCAGGTGCCGCTCGTCGAACTGGGTGATGCCGGTGGCCCGAATGGCGCGGTTATCCGCCGGGCGCATCTCGGCGACTTGGGTCCGCACGCCCAGGGTCTGCAAGCGGCCGGGGCTGATCCGGACGGTGCCCGGCGGGTCGCCTTGCGCGCCGTCGTCGGCATAGACCGGCAGATAGTCCATGCCCATCGAATCCTTCTTGGGCTTGAGTGACGTGTCCGGCAGCCCCATCGGGTTTCGATAATAGAGGACGCGATGATCGGCGGTCGCAGGCGGTTTGGGCGCCGCCGCTTGCGCCGTTGCGAACGCGGCGGCCGAAGCATCGTCGAACACAGGTCGAAAATCCCGACCATCCGCCGTTTTCGTCGGCTCCGACGCGTAGGCGGGTTTACCGTCGGGGTCCAGATAGTAAAGCGGCTGACGCGGGGCGTCGTCGGCATGGGCAATACCCGTGGCGGCAAAGCCGACCATCAGGCAGGCCGAGAGGATCGGGCGCATCAGAGGTCTCCCCCGATCAGGCGTTCGATCGCGGCGAGCTGGATTTGTTGATCGAGCTGCGCCTGAAGCACCCGGAGATCGACCTCGTGCATCTGATGTTCGGCCTCGATTGCGGTCGTCAGCGTGCCCTTGCCCTGGCCGTAGTCGGCCAACACGGTCCGGTACCCGGCTTCGGCCTGCGGCATGGCCTGGTTTCTGAGCAGCACCTCGGTCTGATGGGCCGCACGCAGTGCGGCGACCGCTTCGCCCAAGGCCCCCTCGATCTCCTGCACGGTCGCCTCGTATTTTTGCTCTGCCGCGCCAACCAGCGCCGCCGCCTCATGCTGACCGGAGGCTTCACGACCCCAGGAAATCGGGATGTTGATGCCGACGGTCGCCGCGAAGCCGACAGGCCGATTGTTGGTCTGGATCAAGGGGCCTGCTCCGACGACGACATCCGGATACCAGGCCTTGTCCGCGAGGGTGCTCCGGGTCTTCGCGGCCGCAACGGCGGCGTTGCTGGACGACAGCGTGGGATTGGCCGCTCTGGCCCGGTCAAGCAACGCTGCAACATCTGGTGCTGCGGCCGGGATTGGCCGGAGCTTCAGCGGCTCCGCCAGCGGCGCGTCACCTGGACGACCGACGAGGGCGTTGAGGCGGGCGCGGGCGGCGTTCTTATCCCCCTCCAGCCGAACCGCCTCGATCTTGATGCTGGTTTCTTCGGAGTGGGCCTGGATGACGGCGGTCTGATCGCCGCCACCCTGACCGTAGCGGGCCGCCGCCGCCCCCCGCAGGCGACGGGCGAGATCGCCGATCTCCCGATTGACCGCGAGGTCGTGGCTGATCAGGTAATATTGCGCATAGGCGACCTTGATCTTTTCGTCGAGTTCATCCCCGACGGCCTGCTCCTGTCCACGGGCGGCGTCAGTGTCGGCGAAAGCCGCGTCCCGGCGCAGATCGCGCTTGCCCCACAGCGGAAACGCTTGGGAAAACGTCACCGTGTGGGCGCTGAAGACGCCGGGGTCTTTGTAATAGGTGTAGCTGTCGGTGATCGTCGGATCATCGAGCGCGTCGGCGCCCTCGGCCTTGGCTGCCACGGCCGCCGTTTTGAGCGACGCGGCGCGCAAGGCCGGGCTTAACTGCCGACCGGCGGCGATCAGACCCTCGGCGGAGGCGCCCAGCGGATCGTCGGCTGGCCGGGCTGCGGCGGGCAGGCATGCGATCAGGCTGGCCGCCAGCATCCCGCTGGTGCCAAGCCGCATCCACTGGGCGCGCACGTCACTTCACCATCGGCATTGACGGTGCCCCGGACCGTCTCCGTCTCGCCCTGTACCTTGGCGGCCAGATGGATCGCCCAGGTCCCGCCCATGTCGGGAGCGACCTCGAAGCTGTAGATGCCGTCCTTGGCCTTCAGCGCCTTCACGGGCGCCGCCATGGCGGCCATGCCTTCCGGCCCCATGTCGGCCTTGCTCTCGAAGACCACGGCATCGGGCACGGGCTTGCCGTCGGCGACATGGACGAGGCGGACCTGGACGATGCTCTTGTGGGCGGAGAGTTGCGGCTTGCCGACCAGCTCGAACTTATAGTCGGTCGTGGCGGCAAAGGCCGGGAGTGCCGCGATAGCGAGGCCGCTGGCGAACGCGAAAGCGCTCGCAACGATACGATTGCGATTCATGGAAAATACCCCTCGTAGCCCGTCGGCGGTTTGAGCGCCTGGCGGACGGAAACAGCTGATTGTCGAATGGGCGCACTTCGGGCGTGCGCGGACTCAATCAGGCCGTTCGGGGTGGGATGGGCTCTGGTTCGTGGTCGAGGCTGACAAGCTCGCCGTGGGACGCCCAGTAATCGACGGCACCGTACTCGACGGCGGACTCATGGGCGCTGAAGTGCGCCGGAAGCGCCTGGACGGTGACGCAGCCCATCTGCTTGATGCAGTCGGCCGTCATGCCCTTGCACGGCGCCATCGGCGCCGAACCGTCGCCGGATGCCGAGGTCGGCATGGCCATGTCGCACGGCATCTCCGCCATTGCCGCGACGGGGCTATATGCCGCCGCGTGGGCAAGCTCCGAGGTCGTTCCGCCGACAAGGGCGAACGCGACAAGCAGGAGCAGGAGATGGCGAAGCAAGCGGTTCATGGCCTTACAGGTTACCGGTCCGGGTGGCTCGCGATCAAGAGCCGGCGCCGAACATGGAGCTTTCCCCTATGGGAAGGTCAAGGCTGAAGATTTTACGGAGTGAAGCTTTCGCCACCCCGGTAGGGCTTACTAGCCGCGGAGACGCAGTGGTATCGGGGCGGAGCGCGGATTTAAAGCCGCAGCGCCATCGGAGCTTTTGCCGAAGGTACCGCAAGCGCCCGCATAGGCGGAAAAGCCGAACGGCAGATCTTCTGTAGTCCAGCCGGAATGCAGCCATTCCGCTTCGGTCCTTCCAGGTTGGGCGACTGAAAGGCCCCTTACGCAAGCGATGCCTCGCGTCAATCCAGTGATCCCATTCGCGCGCCGCGTTTGTAGCCTCCTCCCATCGAAAGGAGGCCGACGTCATGGGCTGTCGCGCTGGCTTTATCATCGGTTTGGCTCTCGTCCCCGCACTCGCAGCCTGTGCTGCCGATCCGCCGCCCGGCCGGCCGGAAGTCTTGACCGACGGGATGCCGAACGCCGAGGTCGCCCTTGAGCACAGTCTGGATCGGGTCGATCGGACCATGGCTGAACTCGGTGGCCTGACGGTACCGCCGTCAGCCGCGGCGCCACCGATCGCGCCCGCCGAGCTGCAACGGCCCGTATCCTTCGCCTGGAGCGGCCCCCTAGATGAGGGCGCTCGCGCCCTGACCGACCGGGTCGGGTACCAGCTCGTCATCCACGCGCCTCAAAATCCGAAGTCGGTGCTGGTCTCCGTCACGCTGAGCAACGTTCCGATCGTCGATGTCTTCCGCGAACTCGGCGCTCAGGCCGGCGCCCACGCGACGGTCTCCGTCGATTGGGATCACCATCAAGTGGAGGTCGATCATCGTGACTGAGGCGCTACGAACGGCTCTGTTTTCCGCCCTGGTCGTGGCCGGTCTCGTGTCGGCCCGACCGTGTCTGGCCGGCGACGTCAGTGCCGATGCCGCCCTGACCGATCTCCCGGTGCCCCCAATACCCGCTCCGGACGAGGTGGAAGAAGCTGCGCATAGATTGGCCAATCCGCTCAACATTCCGATCACCGGCGCCACGATCGCGCCACGCATCGGTGGCGGTGAGGTGCCGCCGTCGCTGGAGAGCCTTCAGGCGGCACGCCCCGACGTGAAGCCGAGCGAAGGATTATCCGGTCCACGTGCCGAGGCTTTGCGCGAAGCGGCACTTTCCTACGGCGCCCGGGGCGGCCTCGCGGCCCGCGCCTTCGCCATCAACGAGATGCTGCGCCGGTATGAGACGAGGCTCGATCGGAGTTTCGACTTTCACAACCTCGTCGGCACCGCGGCCGGCGGACAGACGCTGATGCGACCGCCGGTCGTCACCGAAGCCGAGTTGGCCTTCGCGCTCGCGGATGGCGGCCAGACAGCGCGGGAGACCGGCCATATCTACCAGATCACCCGGCAAGCCCAACTCGCCTCCGCACCGCCGAACTGGCGGACGTATCTCGTTCGAACCTGGGCCACCCCCTCGCCGCCCCCGGATGCGCTGCGACCGCGGACCGAGGATGAGGTCACTCACTGGGACCAATGGGTCGCCGAAGGCTGGGCAAAGGGCGAGCGCCAAGCGGTGGAAATCTTCCTGTCCGACCTGTCACGGCTCGAGCGGGATCTGATCGGCATGGCGCGATATCAGGTGTTGCTGCGTGCCGGGTTGGTCGAGCCCCCAAAACTGGCATTCGAGCGCCAGCCGGTCGAGGGTGGCCGCGACCTGATGCGGATCGACGATCGAACGATCCGCATAACCGACCAGCCCGGCCTCAATGCCAACCAGCGTCAATGGCATCCAGACCTGACTCGCCCAACCCGCGGCCCAATCGGAGCGGTACCGTGAATCGGGCGAGCCCAATCGCCGTGGCCGTCGTCGAACCTGAAGCCTGGCCTGACGAGACGGCGAGCTTCAGCGATCGGAGCCTCGATGGTCTGCTGACCTGGGCCTGGAAACTTGGAGCGTCACGGATCAGTCTGCAGACCGACCGTCCCGTCGCGATCCGCTTGCACGGGCTGGTCCACAAGGCGACCCGCCGGCCGCTGTCGGAAAGCGAAGTGGAGGGCGCCGCCAACCGGCTCTATGGCGCTGACGGGGTCGCCCGCCTGAAGAGCGGCCAGGACTTCGACGTGTCTTACGAGATCCAGCCGGATCGTCGGACCCGGCTCCGGTTCCGGGTCAATGCCGTTGGCGTACAGAGCCGCGGCTCCGGTGGTGTCGATATCGTGCTGCGCCCGATCCCTCGTCTGCCGCCCCGCCTGTCCGAACAACGGGTCGAATCCGGCATTCTCACCGCTTATCGACCGTTCGACGGGATGGTGCTGGTCGGCGGCCGAACCGGCTCCGGCAAGAGCACGCTCATCGGCGGCATGATTCGGGAGAAGCTCGAAGATCCGAGCAGCCATTGCGACATCGTCGAAGGGGGCGCGCCAATCGAGTTCGTCTACGAGGATCTCGACTGCCCGACCGCGACGATCGCCCAATGCGAGATTCCGCGCGATCTGCCCTCCTTCGCGGCGTTCATTCGAAACTGCATGCGGAAGGAACCGACCGATATCGTCGTCGCCGAATGTCGCGACGGGCCGACGATCACGGCGGCGATCCAGGCGGCGATTTCCGGGCATGTGGTGACGTCGACAATTCACACGAATGACTGCGCCGCGACTATGCAGCGCATCGTCAGCCTGTGCCCGATCGAGGAGCGCGACGCGCTGACCATTGCGGTCGCACAGTCGCTGCGTCTGGTCGTCAACCAGCGGCTCGTCCGCTCGACCGACGGCAAACGGACAGCGTTGCGCGAGTTCCTCTGCTTCGATCGGAAGCTGAGGGAGGATTTCCTCGAGGCTGGGCCGCAGCGCTGGCCGGCCCTCGCCCGTCGAGCACTCGCCGATCACGGCCAGTCGTTCGAGACCGCAACCCACCTGGCCCTTGCAGAGGGCCGGATTACCGACGCTGTCGCCCGCGCCGTACTGAAGGATCTTGGTCATGTGGCGTAACACCATGCTCCCGGTCCGCGCTTACATCGTCGACGCGCGCGCGCTCGTGCCGCTGATGATTTTCCTCATGCACTGGAGTTGGACGACGCTCTACGTGGCGCTCGTCGGGATCGCGCTGTTCGGCGTTCTCGAGTTTTGCGGCCTGAGCTTTCCGGCAGCGATCAGGACGGTCCGCCGCTGGATCGTTGGACCGGTCCGACCGGCCGTTCCGGCCTGGAAGAAACGGAGATTCGCATGAGCACCGACATCGTACGGACCGCCAAGGTCCTGCAGCTGCTGCTGGCCGGATCGGGCAAGAAGCTGATTCTGCCGGACCGGACGACCGGCGAACTCAAGGAACTGTCGCCGGCGCTCGCGGCCGCCGCCGAGGGCCTGCTGCCGGTATTCCTCGTTGCCGGCGATGCCGTCTGGCGGGAGGCGACTGGCCGGAGCTTCGGGCTTGGGCTGCGGCAGGATCCGGACAGCTTGATCGGCTACCGGGCCGAGACGATCGCAGGGGCCTCCTTCGCGGGGATGATGTTGAGCGTCATGGAGGCGGTCGCTCAAGTCGAACAGCCGACCGAGATTCCCCTCACTGCATTGGCGGCGACTTGGCAGGCGGCCTCGGCACGCCTGGACGACCCTATCCGACCCGATCATCGCCGGGGTCCCTCGCCCGCGTGGAGTTGAACCATGCGGCGGTCTGTTCTGAAGCGACTCACCTTCCCTCTTGCTCTCGTTATGGCCACCCCTGCGCAAGCGGCCGAATATCGAGACGCCCCGGCATCGGTCCGTTTGGGCGCCGATCCGCCGGCCGTCATCGCGGAATGCATCTCCGCCGCGGCCCGTGTCCATCACCTCCCTGCGACCGCACTCGGAATCCTCCTCATCATCGAAGGCGGGGCCCCGGGCCGGGTCAGCCGAAACGATAACGGCACCGTCGACATCGGCCCCATGCAGGTCAACGAACAGTGGTTGCCACGATTGGCAGTTCACTGGCATGCGCCGATCCCGGCCACATTCCTCGCCCTACGCGACGCGTTTTGCGCCAATATCGAGGGCGGCGCCTGGATCCTGCGCACGGCGATCGACGAGGCCGGCGGCGACTTTTGGGAGGGGACGGCCCGCTACCACTCCCACGATCCCGCACGCAAGACCGCATACCTGCATAAGGTCTTGCGCCAGGCGCTTCGCTTCCGGGCACAGGCGGAGGTGCCCATGAAGACGCCATCCGCGGAGAAGTGAGCCATGAGCCCGCAGCAGCCGGCGTCGCAATCCTCGTCCGATGATGGCCTGTTGATCGGCGGCCTGCTGCTGGCCATCCTCGCCGGCAGCGCCTGCTTTCTTTGGTGGCGCTATCACACCGAAATCTCGACCGCCGTCATGGCGGCGCAGCATCGCCAGATCGATCTTATCCGGGTCTTCACCGATCGCTACGACGTACTCGACGCCCAGGTTATGGCGGCGGACCCGGCCCGCGTTACGGTCGGGCAACTGTTCCGTCTATGCCATATGGTCGGGAGCTTCTTCCGCATTCCCGCGGCGCTGCTTGTCGGCACCCTCGCTGTCTTGTGCCTGAGCCGGGCTGCGCCGGCCCGCTTCTGCCGCAATCTCGACCTGGAGGGCCTGATGCGCGCTCAGGCGAAACTCTTCCGAACGACATCGGCCTTCGTCGGACGGAATCTCGGACTGGTGCCGCTCGCCGATGGCATCGTGCGGCCGGCGGATTCATCGCTCCATATCGACGAATGGACGAACCAGTTCGCTCGGACGGTTCACGGCCGGTTCGACCCCGATCTGGCGCGAGAGGAACTCGTTCGACAGCTGGGGCCGATCTGGACCGGGCCAGCGACCGCCTCGGCGCACGTCCGCTGCCTGTTCGCCGCTTTCGCGCTGAACGCGACACGCCGGCGCGAGGCGGCGCTCGACCTGCTCGGTGACATGGCAGAATCGCTACCGCGGAGGAAGGTGGACGGTCCTGCCGGTCCTGTCCAATCGCTCATCCTACCCGGCCCAGTCGTCGACCGCGCCGATGCCTGGCTTCGAGATCCGGAGATCGCGGTACCAATGATGAAAATTGCCGAGCGCCACTTCTATACGAGCACGGCGCTCATGAGCCTGCTGATCCACGCGAGGTCGCGTGCGGGTGTCCTGGCGCCGGCGCAGTTCAATTGTCTGAAGCTGGTCGACCGGCACCTTTGGTACGCGCTGCACTCGCTCGGATTTCCGAGTTCGGCCACCTGGGCGAGCGATCCCATGCCCACCCCGTTGATCGAGGCGCTCGGCTCGCGCCACCACTGGACCGCCGAAATCGAACTGGGCCGGCCGCTGGGCCTGCCGATGCTGGATACCGCGGTCGATTTCATTCGCGCGTCGCAGAGCGAGGCTGCCCGGACCAACAAGCATCCCTGCGGAGGCGCGTCATGATTCTCCATCTTAGCGACGGGGCAAGCCGGCTTGAGTTACGCATCGAAAGCGGCCCGAGCGAACCACGCTCCCTGTCGCTCGCCGGTCCACCCATTCCAGCCCTCTCGGAGAAATTCGCGCCGGCTCACCACGGTCGACGGACTAGTTTTCTGCTGTTGATCTGCCTCGCGACTGGCTTCGTCGGTTACGGCGTGGGCGCACTCGGCAACGGATCCTCAAGGCAGGCCGCCGTCGCCGCACCCGGGCAGCCAGGCGAACTGCCACCGGAGCTGAAACAGCAGTTGGCGACCCCGCCCATCATCACGCCACCGCCGAGCGCGCCGGCCACGCCGGCCGGAAAGAATCCGTTCGGGCTGGAATGATCCGGCGCGAGATCGCCGGCCCCGACGCAGCATTCGAGCGATCCGGCGCCGAGCTCTATCGGGAAACGAGCCACCCGCTCGTCCAGTTCGTCCGACTCTTGAGAAGCCCCGCATCCGGCGTGCTGCTCGCCGTCGCGGCAGTCGTCATCGTCGTGGAGCCAGGGCTTGTTGACGTGTTGACGCCAGTTTCGATTCTGTATGCGAGCTGGGTACTGACACGGCGCGTCGTCTTACCGATGCGACTGCCGAAAACCGCCGAGCGCCGGGACCCCCAATATCCTGACCCGAAGAACCGGCAGCCGCGCATGGCCGCCGGCATCATCTATCTTGGCCGGGATCACATGACCGGCCAGGAACTCTGGATAACGAACGAAGACGGCAGGCAGCACGTCGTGGTGCCGGGCACGACCGGCGCCGGCAAGACCCGGGCGCTTTTGAGCCTCGTCAGCAACGCGCTGACTCATGGCAGCGGCTTCACCTTCGTCGATGGCAAAGGCTCGAACGGCCTCTACGCAAACGTGCTGGGGCTGGCCCGCAAATTCGGCCGCGAGGACGACGTGCTCGTCCTGAACTTTCTCGTCGCCGCCGGGCATAAGGATTCGAACACCTTCAACCCGTTCGCCTATTGCAACGCCGACGTGCTGCGCGAGTTGCTGATCAGCCAGATCGAATCGAATCCGGGCGGCAAGGGGAACAATGAGGTGTTCATGCAGCGCGCCGGTTCCCTGCTCGGCGCCCTCGCCCCGGTCCTGGTCTGGATGCGCGATCACCGGGCCGTACCGATCGACATCGAAAAGATCCGCTTCGCGACCGAGTTGCAGAGCGTCGTCGCCCTGGCACTGGACAAGCGGTTCCGGCGCCTGCATGTCGACACCGGCGCCGTCGAGGAGATCCCGGTGCCGGATATTCCCGAGGCGCTGCTCTATCCGCTACGCGCCTATCTCGGCGAGACCGGCGGCTACGACCCGTCTCTGCCCTATAACAAGCAGAAGTCCGACGAGCCGGCGAAGCAGCACAGCTTCGTGACCATGCACTTCTCGAGCACCTTCACCCAGCTCGCGGTCAGCCTGGGCCACATCTTCAAATGCGAATTCGGCGATATCGAGCCGCGCGACGTCTTTCTGAACCGCCGGATTCTGGTCGTCATCCTGCCCGCGCTCGAGAATTCCGGAGAGACGACCGCCGCGCTCGGGAAGTTGGTCGTCGCCTCGCTCCGCAACATGATGGCGCAGATTCTCCCGGCGAAGCTGGAAGGTGCTTACGCCGACATCGTCGCGAATGGCGCCGCCTTGGCCCCCACGCCCTATCCGATCGTCTTCGACGAACTGGTCTATTACGTGGCACCGGGCATGGACAAGATGCTCGCCATGGGCCGCGAACTCGGCCTCATGTTCTATATCGCATTTCAGGAGGCGGCCGGACTCAAGGCACGGATCGGCGACGCCATGTATTCACTGCTCGGCAATGCCAATCTCCAGATCCTGATGAAGCTGAAGGATGGCGGCGAGACCCGGCGGTATGTGGAGCAGTCCGCCGGCGACACCCATGTCACCCAGGCGGTCGGCTACACGGCGAACGACAGTGGCCATTATCGTGCCAGCGATCACGCGGAGATCCGGCGGGTTGCCCGGGTCGAATGGACCGATCTGCTGGGGCTGATCGAGGGCGAGGCGATCATCCTGTTCGGCAATCGACGGATCTATGCACGGCTATTCCATGCTGAGATCGATATACCGGAGGCGCTCCGGCTCAATCGACCGGTCGCGGTTCGGCCGCCACCGGCCGACCAGGTCGACCGGCATGCCCGAAAGATCAATGAGATCCGTGCGGCGCTTGAAATGGGCAACGCCAACGGTCTGGACGAAGAACCCTCTACCCCCGCCCTGCGCGCGCTCCTCGCTGGATTCGAGACGGCGGTCGCCGCCGGCAACGGCGTGGCGACTGCCGCCGCCGCCGCGATCGCTGCACTGGAAAATGTTCCGGCCGAGGTGGCGACGGCCGAGCAGGGACGGGATGCGTCGGATACCGAGTTCACGGCGATGCTTCGGGGCCCGCACCCGGTCGACGGGACGGATTTCGCCGCCGGCCAAGCCGGCGTGACGGATCGGCAAGCGCTGGGTGACCTATCGGCGATCGAGGAGTTTGGCGGTCATCCCACCCACGTTTCGCGAACCCTGGCGACCTCGCTTTTGGCGGAGCGCGACGTGATCATGGAACATCTCGACGCTCGAACCTCTATGCCGCCCGAAGAGTTGCGCGCCATCATTGAAACGCTCATCGATGAGTTGGAGGTCGCCGCCGCACCTTGAGACCGCCCCCCGAGATCTGTGAGTGTCGGGGCCGTCATCAAACTGGTTGGCGCAGGTTCAAATCCGGGACCCGCAATCACCGATTCTCGCGATTGGCCGAACAGCGAATGGAAGCTGACGACTTGAAGGCAGGATTGGTGTGATTCGGAGCCGGTCGTGAATCATCATGTCGTAGCGGCGTTGGCAGCCCCCGTTCTGCGTAAAACCTCTGCGAGCTGGTCGACCAGCCGGTTACGGGTATCGGCCGATAGCTTATCCAGATTCAGCTGTTTCCACCGCACTGCCGGCAGATCCGCCGCACCGGGAACCCCTAGAAGCGTCCAATCGGGTGCCCCGCGCTTGAACCCCAAAAGAAACGCCTTGTGCGCTTCCGGCATGCCATACGCTACGGCGGCGATCAGAGCCTCGCGCGCCGCAAGCAACTCGTCCAGCCCGACCAGCTCTGCAGTCATACCGTCGAAGCCTTGCGCGAACTCTTGCGCAATGTCCTTGCGTCGTGGGATGAGCACTTCCGAAATCGGCCGGTCGTGACTGATCAGATAGACAATAAAAGCACGGCGCAGGTCGTCGCTGACGCCTTCGTTCGCCAGCAGGTCACGAACATCAAACAGGTCGCGCGGATGCTGCCGGTCGAGGGCAGCCATGATCTTGCCGGCATAGAGATCGGCGAAAGAGACGACCTGGATTTGCGCGAAGCCGAAAGCGTCCTCCACACCCGGTCGCACGCTGCGCACCTGCGGCTCGAAGACGCAGCCGCGCAGAACAGGGGTAACTTCGATTTTGATCTGCGCGTCAGGTACCTGGACCGTGAGCTTGGTCACGATCTGCTCTCGGGCATTCAGGACTTCAGTCACGCGCGCACCGCGGTGTCCAGCCCGGATGGCCCGCGCCATGCGTTTCATAGCGGCGTCGATGGCGGCAAGCGACTTTGGCCGCGGCGCCACCGGCAGATAGGTCAGGTCGATGTCGACCGACAATCGCGGCATGTCTCGGATGAACAGGTTTATGGCGGTGCCACCTTTGAGCGCGAATTCCGTCTCGGCGGCGACAAACGGCATTACCTCGACCAGGAGCGCCACCTGGCGCCGATAGCGTTCAGACAGGGGCATTGAGGTCGTCCGGTACGGTTATCAGATATTGCGGATCGAGCTTACCGCCTTTGACGAGCATGCGCTTACCGGTGCCGAGATCGACGAGTGCCCGGTCTATCTGCTTCAGCCACGTCGGCTGGTGCCGCTCAGCAAACCAGAAGAACAGCCGCTTGACCTTAACGCTCCTGCACTCGACCAGCAGGGTCTGGAGACGGCGGGGGCTCAGGGTCCGCAGGCCCTCGACGAGCATGTCGACCTGATGGAAGCTTTCGTTCTTGGGGAGTTCGTCCAACAGTTCGAAGAGCGCGCGCTCGGGCGTCGACACAGTAAGCGGCCACTCGGACGGCCCCGGCAGCTGCCGCAACGTGCCATCTTGCAATCCCTCCGCAGTCGCGAGTGATCTGAACAGGACCTGCGTGCGGTGAAACCGGAACCTCTCTTTCAGGGGAAGCTTAGCGAGCCAGCCGGGGGGCGTCTGTATCCCGTAGAGATGGATTGTCGATGATCCGGATGCCGATAGATAATGGCTGAAGCCTTGCAGATCGAGCGCAGCTCGCCCGCCGATGGTCAAATCGCGTCCAAGCAGCGTCTGCAGCGAAACCACTACCTTCTGCCAGCTCAGCTCTCCCAGCGGTCGTTTGTAGGTGCCGCGCACCGGCTGGACCAGCCAACCGGCTGAGACATATTGGCTGCGCAAGCTGGTCGAATAGCCGTGCCGTTCCATCCAGCCGGCATCGACCAGAAGCCCCTCCGGCAGGGCTCTTTCCAATTGGTTTAGCTTTCCGTAATTTCGCTCAGCCATGCTTAGTAAAATGGCATGGTTTCAAACCATCTTCAAGGTTTGAGAAGACGCGATATTGCGTAGCAAAACTTAGTAAACGCCATCGATTTCAAACCGAGACTGCGGGACCGTTCTGCTCATGCCCCATTTGAAAATCCTCAGCCTGCTGTCGCGCGACTTCGAAGCTGGCCCGTAGCCGGCGCAGAGGATCGCCCCCCTGATCATCGAAGCCCGTTATGGCATCGGCATTTCGTTCGATCGCCAGATCAAGGGCTCGGATTTGCCGTGTCAAGGCGCGCTGGATGGCGTCGATCCGCAAGCGAGCGTGAAACTCACGCCCATGCTCCCGCCCTGAAAGCTGCTGCTGCGCAATCCGTTCCTCGCTCCAGTGCAGGTTACCAAGCGTGTGCGCCTGCTGCCGTTCGGCCAGGCGCAGCAGCTGATCCGGCTCGGGAGCGACAATCGGAAGCTCGATGCCGGCCCCAGGTGGCGGAACACCAATCGCCTGGCCGACGGAACCGAGCGCGCCTCCGCGGCGCGAGATTGCCTGCTCCAGTGCATCAACGTGGGGGCCCAGCATTTTCCCGAGGGCGGCAGACCCGGAGCGGGCTCTGAACTCAGGACCGTGCTGCCGACCGGCCTGTTGCAACCGCTCCACGCGATGATCCGCTGCGATGAAACCGCGCACCGTCCTCTCGTGGCCAGATAAGGCGGCATCGAGCAGATCGATCGCCAGCGACTTGTAAGGCTTCTGGCTCATGTCCTCCGTAACCTGCGCCCAGAGATCCGCGGTCGTGACGGGTTCCTGGTCGCCAAGCGCCCGACGGAGTTTGACTGCCTCGTGGACAGCCGCTTCCGAGATCATTGTGAAGACCTGGCTCACGTGTCGGCTCTCGGCCACGTAGCTCTTGAAGGCGGTGATGCCCGCGGTGCCGCGCGGCAGCGCGTTGATGTGCTCGCCCGAGGTGATGCCCTGGGCGGCATCGATGGTCAAAGCGTGCCCGAAGCCCAGGAGCAGCCGCTCCGAACGGGTATCTTTGAGGCGACGCCACTCGACCTCTCCCACCTCGCCGGCAAGGTTGCGCAAGCTCAGCCCGCGGTCGCTTTCGCCGACGATCTCGACCACGTCGCCATTGCTGCCGATGAACCCATGCCGCCCCTCGATCCGGGCCGCGGTCTTCCGGAACAGGCGGACCTTGTCTCCAACCGCGATCGGCAGATCGTAGGTTTCGCCGCGCTGATCGATTGCCGGATACACGACCTCCTCGGCTGCGATCTCGCCTCGCTCTTTCAGACGGTCCCGCACCGCTCGGCTGATATCGGCGGCATCTTCGTTGGTCAGCGCCGAGATGGTCACGGTCCGGCTCGTGCCGCTGGCATGCAGAAAATCCCGGCGTGCCATATAGAGGTCGGCGATCCGCTCGACGACCTGGTCCTGATCGCCGCCGACCAAGCGAGCTGTGCCGTCCGCGCGCTTCATCGCCAAGGCCTGTTCGGCATTGCCCTCACGAAACAGCCCGGCGATCTCGCGCGCACGCGCCGTCGCTTGCCGCACCGTGGTCAGCAGTTCGGGGAGGGCCTCGGCCGGCAGCACCCGGCGCAGAATCTCGATCGTGTCGCCGGCCTCGATCGCCTGGCACTGCTCTCGATCGCCCAACCCCTTGATGAGAAATCCATGCTCGGCCTGCAGCTCAAGCAGTCTCAGAAAGGGCCGCGGTGCCACTTGGCTGGTCTCGTCGATGACCAGAACCTGGTTCTGCGAGAGTGTCACGCGGCCCTCATCGAGCGCGGAGAGGAAGCTGTCGACGGCGAAGGTCCGATGGATGCCGGCATCGTTGAGCGCATCGGCCTGTCGCCATGCGGTCGCGAGGCCGATCACGTCTCGACCAGCGGGCGAAAGTCGCGTGTCCGCCCGATAGGCCTCGACCAGCGGCTTCAGCAGCGCCGTTTTGCCGGATCCGGCGACGCCGGTCAGGACCGAGAGCGCACCGCCGGTCCCAAGCGCGTAGATCGCGGCTTTCTGCACGGCACCGTGATCCGGCTCGCGTTCGAAATCCAACCCCGACGCCTCAATCGCCTCGTGCAGCACCGCCACTGACAGCGCCCCGGACCGGTCGCATGCAGCGACGGCTGCACGCTCTGTCAGGTGCTGTTCGATCCGGACCTGCGCCGTGTTCGTCACCCGCACCTTGCCGTCGAGCATACCGATGACGAGAGCGACCTTCTCGCCCCTGAGCTCGAGTCCGCGCGCCTCAAGCAGGCCAACGACTTGATCGATATCCCTGATACCGCTGATCCCGGTGCTGATCAGGCCCCGCGCCGCATAGAGGCGGAGCTTGTCATGCTCGATGACCGCCGCCGTATGGAACTCCTTCGCGAGATGTATTGCCGCGAACCGGTAGGCGCGGTCATGGCGCTCTTCGTCGGTCAATTCTGCCCGCTCGGTCGGCTCGATCGCGGTCTGGTGCCGCCAGCCGATCGCCGCCGCCTGGTCGCGCCAAAGCTCGGCGTCGCTCTTGCCGTGATGCTTGGCGAGCCGTAGCGCCAGGCCGGCGGCGGACAGGATCTTGAACTTCCGTTCGGCCGAGAGTTCGTTCCAATCGAGCCCTTGGCGTTGGGCGTAGGCCTTGGCGTTTCGAAGCGTCTGCCGCCGTCCCTTCGAGAAGATATCGACAGCAAGTTGCGGGATCGCCGGAAGGATCACGGCCTGTTCTTTGCGGTCATAAGCGGTGCGCATGCCGAGCGCGCGCAACTCGTCGGCAAGACATGCCTGGAAATAGGCGCCGAACTCATGGATGCGCGTGCCAGTCAGTTCCTTGGAATCGAGCGAGCCGACCCGCCCATCCTCAGTGACGACGACGTTGAACAGCGCATTGTGGATATGGGCGTGCGGGTCGCCCGGGATTGGCAGGTCGGCCAGATGAGTGACGCCACCCGGTCCGTCTTCGACCGGCAAGGTCGGCCGGGCCGTATGGTGCCGGAACGAAACCCAGCCGACTGCCCCCGGATCGGCGCCATCCTTGCCGCCATCCCCTCGGCGCGCCCACCCGATTTCCCGGGCGACGTAACGCATCGCGGCATCATTCGCCCGATCGATCGCGTGCCAGATGGCGGCGCGCTCGGCCGGTGTCGCGGCAAACTCGGCGGCAAGCGTGACGGATTTATGCGGAGCGACAGTCAGATCGAAGGCGCTGATCTTTCGCTTGGCCTTCGACCAGGGCTCGCCCGTATCGGCACGCTTGGCCTCGAACAGCCGGTCGAGATCGGCATCTTTCGGCGGTCGGGTCGGATCGACACCCAGCGCCGCAGCAACGCTCGAAGACAAGTCCGGCCGCCAGGTCGCCCGGCTGTCGCGACCGGTATAATAGGCGGTCAGACGGCCACCGGCATCAGGACCAGGCGCGAAGCCGGCGGTCGCTTCCGGTTCCGGTGAGTGCTCGGTGAAATACGCCCGAACGAGCTTTCCGGACGATGCTGCCGCGATCTTGCGGAACGTCATCATCCCAGATTCGCCCCGCCCCGGTCGGGCTGACGATCGCCCGTCAGGCCCTGGTTCCCCTGCTCACCGATGACCTTGCGGATGCCTTGCGAGATCTGCGCGAGATGGAGGCTCTGTCCGTCCAGCTTGGCGATCAGGATGCGCAGGAGCGTCTCGAGGCTGGCCCCCTCGTCCCTTTCCTCTGGGGTCAGGATTTCGATGATCGTGGCGACCTGTTCGCCGTGGATCCGCATTTGATCGGCCATGACGGTGAGGACCCGGGCAAGATTCTGCAGCGCCTGTTCGAGCTTCGACAGTCTTTGATGGGCGTCGGCGTCCATGATGCCTCTCCTTTCCGGGACCAAGATGAGAGAGCTCCGTGCGAACGGGACCGACGCCGGCACGCGCATCGCGGAAGCGATGCATTGGTGTATGGACTGCCCAGATCGATGGGCGCGGGGTGGACGGCCGATAGGTCTGAGGTGGGCGTCGGGTAGGCTGAACATGGACGGAGAAAACGCCCGTTCGCGCGCCAGCGCCCGATCTTCACCGCATGAGCGACGACATTCTCACTCGGTTGAAAGCGCGGGCGCTAGCCAAGCCCTACCAGCGGCACTCCGATCTCTATCGATGGCTCCGATCGCGTCATCGCCTCCTCTCCGGTATTTTTATGGCGCACCAACCGTCATGGGAGACGGTCGCTGAAGAGATTGCGGCGGCCGGACTGCTGGGCACGCGCGGCAATCCACCGACGGCAGGCTCTGTCCGCCGGGTTTGGCAGCGCGTCTGCCGCGATATCGAAGCCGAGGCCGCAGATACGAGATCGCGAAAGACCTGCGCTTCGGCGCCTCCCGTACCGCCATCGCGCGTCCCAGCGGCCTGGCGCCCGGTTCCAGCCGTGCCGAAGGCTCCGCTCCTGAGTCCTGAATTTCAATCGGTGCCGTCACAGTCAAACCAAGTCGCCGGTGCTCGTTCGCGCACGGCCGCAGAAAAGCTGGCGGACTTGCAGCGCACCCTGGAGGAGCGCAGCGGGCGGCGTCCGCGAAAGGAGCAGTCATGAGCAAGACGAAGACGGATATGACATTGACCCTGGTGCCCGAGACGGAACCGCGCCCGAACGTGCTGGTCGTGCGCCTTGGTCGAGGCCGAACTGGAGGAAGTACCGCGCTGGATTGGATCATCCAGCGAGCCCGTAGCCAAGGCCGTGACGTGCTGATCGGTGACGGCGACATGCGGATTCCGACGAAGCCGGCCATGCATTCCAATCTGAAGCCGGCCACCTATTCCGACGCGAAGCCGGCCGGTGTTCCGATCTGAAGCCGGCCACCTTGGGCGTTGTCCCGTTGGGTCAGGTTGGA
>Ga0302314_10002850_pt1 | contig 32091 bp, 20 predicted proteins | sample III_Palsa_N2_3_FD_200533 | JGI IMG/M metagenome (GOLD analysis project Ga0302314, IMG submission 200533) | Peat permafrost microbial communities from Stordalen Mire near Abisko, Sweden - III_Palsa_N2_3 | ecosystem: Environmental > Terrestrial > Soil > Palsa > Peat permafrost | place: Sweden... | reverse complement strand
TCGGTAGCGCCACGGCCAGGACGATGGAGGCGACGGCCGACAGCAAGACGGTGACCGATAGGAGCCTCAGCAGCCGATTGAGCCCGATCGTCGTCGCGACATAGAGATCGAAGACGCAGACGCCGACGGTGAGGACGCTTCGCTTCAGGGTCAATGCCGGTTCGACTGACCAGAGCACCGAGGCCAGCAGGATGGCCGGTAGAATGAAATAGGGCAGATTGGCGCCGGCCGCTGCGACCATCCCCCGCCAATGCTTGGGCGCCAGAATTGCCGTACCGAACAACAGGACGGCAAAGGCGAGCATGTGGCGGATGTCGCTGCTTTCGGCCGATGCGGTTTCGCGCGCCGAGGTTGCCATGTCGATGAAGGCCCCCTGCAGCACAAGGAAGGCAAAACCCAGAAACAATGTCTGGATCCATCCGGGGCTTCGATCGGCCAAGGGAGCGACGCGGTCGGGCACCGCAGCGAGGGCGCGCGTTTCGACCAGGCTGTTCATGATGCCACGCGCGGCTCGCCGGCGACGGAGCCGGTTGCGGGTTGGCCGGTGCCGGGGCGCAGGCGTCGCAAGACCTTGTGGAGCCTCGGCGGTATTCCCCACACGGTCAGGAACACGAACAGCTGGACCGGGGTCGGTCGCCCATGGCGGAAGGCCAGAAACAGCAAGTGGGCGAACGGACGCCATCCGCCCGATCGTCGTGCCTGGTTCGCGACGACGGTCAGGCAAAAGCCGCTGAAGGCCCGCTTGGTCACGCTGCCCTGCATCCCAGCGATCCAGCGCAGCGATCCGTCCAGCCGTCCGCTCGCGGAGAGTGATGGGCGCTCCTCTTCCGCATGGTGACGAACGAGAATCTCCGGGGCCGTAAGCAACTGGGCACCGAGCCGCTTTACGGCGGTGATGACGAATTCCCAGTCCTCGTGCTGTCCGTGCGCCGGAAAGACGCTCTCATCGAACAACGTCTTGGGCAGCAGCAGCGACGAGGTCTGGATGAAGCTTTGTCCGCCGAACATCTGCCGGCGGTCGAATAACCATTCGTCGATCGGAAGCTTGCCATCATAGCGCTCGCGTGGGCGAACCGACGTGCCATGCGGCGTGACATAGGCGCTGCGGCAACTGAGCAGGACCCGGCCGGACGGCGGCATCGGCAATGCCAGTTGTCGCTCGAGTTTGGTCGGCATCCACTCGTCGTCGTCGTCGAGAAAGGCAATCCAGGTTCCGCCGGCCAGTCGGGCTCCGACGTTCCGCGCAGCGCCGGAGCCAATCGAGGCCGGATTGACATGGAACCGGAGCCGTCGATCCTCGATCGCACCCAGCCGCACCTCGGTTTCGGCATCGGTACCATCGACGATCACTATCACCTCGATATCGGTGATGCTCTGATCCAGGACGCTCCGAACCGCCCGGGCGAGGAGCGTCGGCCTTCCTCTGGTAGGGATGACGATCGATACGAGAGGCATGCCCGATTTCCCCAGTAGAAGTTCACTGGATTCACCCAAAATCCCGGAACTTTCGCCGTTGGACCGTCGTTACCAAACTCGGATCGGTCCCCAACAGGCTCATCGATTGGGTGAACGCGAAAGGCACAAAACCGTTCACTCGCAGCTCGACGGAGTGAGGCAAAATGACGGCACGCGAAATTATCTCTTTGCTGTTTCGCCATCGTCGATGGCTGCTCATTTGTCTCTTCCTGCCGCTGATCGGGGCGGTGGTTGCCTTCTCGGTCGCGACGCCGAAATACACCGCAACGGCTCGGCTGCTTCTGGCCTCCACCCATGATCAGGGGTCGCGTGCGAGCCTGACAACCACCGACTCTTCGGACGCTCAGACAACAAAGCAGGAGATCATCAACTCCGAGCTGGAGATTTTGACCGGCAGCGATCTCGAACTGGCCGCGCTCAAAAAATTTGGCCTCGATCGCCTTTTCCCCGGTCAGAATTTCACCGGCTCTGACGGGTCGGTGCAATGGGATCGGGCGCGGCGAGCCTTCGATCATTCGCTGAGCGCCAAGGCCGTGAAGAATTCCGAAGTCATCGAAATCTCGTATGAGGCCCGCAGCGCATCGCTGGCGCAGGAAGTGCTCACCTGGTACATCAGCGCGTACCAGCAGAAGCATGTCGAGGTCTTCGCCGTACCGATGGCGGCGTTCCTGAACACGGAACTGGAGGGGCTGGATAACCATCTCGGCAGCGTCGAAAAGGAGATCGCCGACTATCGCGTGGCACACTCGCTTTATGGCGCCGATGATGATCACAAGCAGTTGCTCGATCGGCGCAGCACGCTCGCGACGGCGGCGGCCCAGGTGCGCAGCCACGCGGTCGAGCTCCAGGCCCGGTTAGGCGAGCTGAAGACGACGCTGGCCGCCACGCCGCAAACGACGAAGACCTATTCCGAAAGCGAGCAATCCGACGCCCTGACCAAGGCGCAAAGCCAGTTGCTCGATTTGCAGGTACAGGAAAAGCAGCTGAGCGAGCGCTACAAGGACGACAGCGTGCCGGTGCAGACGGTCAAATCGCAGATCGCGACCGTGCAAAAATTCCTGAGCGGTCAGAAGTCACAATTTGTCGGCCGGGTCCGCACCGGTCGAAATCCACTCTATGACGAACTGCTGACGGAAATCGCCCGTGCCCAGGTCGAACTCGGCCCGGCACAGGCGCGTGCGGCGGAACTGGATGATGAGGTCGCGAAGATCGACCAGCAACTGGACGGCATGGAGCAGGCACAGGTCCATATCGACCAGTTGACCCGCGACCGCGATACCACGGCCGCGAGCCTGAAGCTCTATCGGGAACGGCAGCAGCAGGCCCAGTTGCAGGAAGCGATGGACCAGCAGCGGATCGTCAATATCCGACAGATCGAGAGTCCTACGACGTCCCAAAGCGGTCCGAAATTGATCTTGTATCTCGGGATCGGCTTGGCTTTCGGCTTGTTCCTTGCCGCTGCAGCCCTCGCGCTGATCTTTGGAACGGGCAGCACCCATCTGGTGCCCGAAAGCCTGGAGCGTGCGGTCAAGCTGCCGGTGTTCGTCAGCCTGCCGCACCGGCAGCTTTAGCCCACAAGCGATTTCAATTTCCGGCGGACGGTGCGGCGCGCCTCGAGCGAGCGCCGTACCCCCGATCCGGGCGTAGCGCGGGCAGGTTTGCCATGCTCGTGACCTCCACCTTCTGATCGGGAAAACCGACGATGAAACCGCTTGTCCCCCATAGCGCCCGCCGCTTTTTCAAATCCGTTGTCGCCTTGCTCGCCATCGCCATCCCGCTCGCGGGCTGCGAGCCCAATCTCGGCGTCCCGCCAAGCGACCTCGCCAAGACGAGCACCGTCCAGCCGACCACGGCCCCGCAGGCCTACCTGCTGCAGCCGGGCGATAACATCGAGATCAAGTTCGCCTATGTCCCCGACCTCAACCAGGCGCAGATCATTCGCCCGGACGGCAAGATCTCCCTGCCGCTGATCCACGATGTACAAGCGGCCGGCTTGACGCCAAGCGAACTTCAGGACGCCTTGCTCAAGCAATATCAGGACACGGCGCTGAAATCGCCCGAACTCGTCGTCATTGTCCGGGAATTCAACTCCAACAAAATCTATATCGGCGGCGAAGTCGGCACGCCGGGCGCGCAACCGCTGCTGACGCCCACCACTGTGTTGCAGGCGATTCTGCAGGCCAACGGCTTCAAGAATACCGCGCGGGCGAACGAGGTTCTGCTCATCCGTCAGCGGGCCGGTGGCGGCTATGACTGGCAGGTGCTGAATCTGGAAAAGGCGCTGTCCGGCGAGAGTTTCGCCGCCAACATTCCGCTGGCGCCGCGCGACGTCATCTATGTGCCGCGCAGCGACATCGCCAATGTCGACCTGTTCGTCGATCAATACATCCGCCAGGTATTGCCGATCGCACCGGGCGTCAGCCTTCCGGCCGGTTGAGGATGGACCGGGTTAGCTTGGAATTTGCCGCCGGGCCCGATTTGACCTTGCCGCCGATCCTCGTCGTGACCGCCGGTGGCCTGGAGCACGGCGGGGGTATCGGCAGAATGGTCGGCTATCTGGCCGACGAGTGGAAGCGTGATATCGCGGGACCGGAGTTCGAGATCCTCGATCCGAGGGGGCCCGGGCCGCTGAAGCTTTGGCCCCGTCGGCTTCTGTCCACTCTAAGGACGATCCAGCGGCATGCGCGGTCCGGGGCGCTGGTCTATATTCACGTGGCCGGCCGCGGCAGCAGCTTGCGCAAGCTGCTGGTGACGGCGTTTTGCCGTGCTCGCGATTTCCCCGTGGTGCTGCATCTGCACGACTACGACTATGAGGACTTCTGCAGCTCCTTGCCGGCCCCTGCCCTGGCGGCAGTCCGTTGGATGTTTCGAACCGCGGATCACGTCATCGTGCTGGGCCAGGATGCCCGACGGACCGTGACCGGCCTGCTGGGCGTGCCCGGCGAGCGCGTGTCGGTCCTGCCCAATGCGGTGCCGGCGCCGGCATCGATCATCCGACAGGCGTCCGCCCCGGTCGAAATCCTGTTTCTCGGCCAATTGAGCGAGCGCAAGGGCGTCCATGATCTGATCAGGGCGCTCGATCGGCCCGCCATGCGAGCCTTGCCCTGGCGCGCGACGATCGCCGGCGGCGGCCCGCACCAGGAAGTATTTGAGCACCAGCTTGCCGCGACGATGGTCGCCGATCGGGTCGCCATGCCCGGCTGGCTCGATCGGCCGGCGACCGTCGACCTCTTGAATCGGGCCGATATCCTGGTGCTGCCGTCCTATGCCGAAGGGATGGCGATGTCCGTGCTCGAAGGCATGGCGCACGGGCTCTGCATCGTCAGCACGCCGGTCGGGGCTCTGGGCGAAGTTATAGAGCCCGAAATTTCCGGATTGCTGGTTCGGCCCGGCGATGTCGAGCAGTTCGCCGATGCGTTGGTACGTGCGATTTCCGATGACGACCTGCGCCGCCGACTTGGCCGGGGCGCCCTGGCGCGCTTCCGACACGGGTTCGATGCCGCGCGCTATCCTGCGCGCCTGGCGCCGATGCTGCACCTGGCTCTGCGTCATTTTGCCGGCAAGCGCGCCCAGGCCAGGCTCGCGATCGGACCATAGTGGCTCAGGACGCGAACGGCAGTCTGGACAGAAGCCGCCGCGCCTCGCTGGGGGCGAAGATCCCGACCAATGCCGCGTAGATGACCGCTCCGATGACCACGAGGCTACCGAGCGCTACAGGATTGCCCATGACGCTGACCAGCAGGGGCCGAATGGCAACGACCGCAATCGCCATTGCCAATGCAAAGCCGAAGAGCGAGCCGGTGGCGGCGGCCACGGCTCGGGCCGGAATGCCGCAAACGCGCGAAACCACCAATGCCGGGTATGGCATCAACAAGAACAATCGCAGCACCATGACCATGCAGATCGCATTCAGACCGAACGGCACGGCCACCAGAACGAAAAGCGCGTTCGTCAGGCTTTGCACGACCGAAATCCTGGCTTCTTCCTTGGGAAAATTCAGCGCCAGCAGCACGGCGCTCGAGGCGTAGAACAGGACCTGGGGCGGGACGGTCAGGAACATCAGCTGCGAGGCCTGAATGCCGGCTTGCCACCGGTCGTCCAACCAGACCGAGATCAGCAACGGGATCGTCGCAGCCGCACCGAGGCTCATCGGAAATCCGATCAACGCGATGTCGCGCAGCAGCCGGTAGAAGGCGTTCGACAAGGCCTGCTCACCGAACTGGTAGCCGCGCAGATCGATGCGCGCGACGATCGCCCGTGGCGAAATCACGATCTGCGCCAATGTCTCCGGAAACCGTGTCGCCAGCGTGAACAGGCCCAGATCGACCGGTCCGAGGAAATAGCCGATGATGACCCGGGGCAGTTGGCCGCTGAGGAAAATCATGCTGCGCGAGACGAACACATGCGCGGCATAGACCCGTAAATCCTCGTAGTGCGGCCGTGACCAGCCGAGACCGACGCCGGCGCCAGCGCCGGCGGTTATCCAGAGAATCACCACCTCGGACACGCGCTGCAGCAGGATTTGCGCCACGAGCGACCACACACCCGCACCGCCGATGGCGAGCGCAACGCCGGCGATGCCGCCGATGATCAGGCCCAGCGTCGATCGGATCGCCAGCGGACGGAAATCCATGCGTCGCTTCAAAACGGCGACCGGTGCCGACGTCAAGGCCGAGATCGCCGGCAAAATCGAAAGCGCCTTGAACAGCGGCGACAGCTCGGCATCGCCGAACAGCCGGCCGAATAGCGGCGCCAACAGAAACACCACAATTCCGGTCAGGACTGAGATGATCAGGTTGCACGTTGTCGCGGTATTCAGGTGCCGGGGCTCCAGCGGATCCATGCCCATCAGCGCTTCGGCCGCAGCCTCGACCGTGACGAACTCGCAATAGCCGATAAAGACCATCACGATCGCAAACAGCCCATACGGCCGCGGCCCCAAAATCGGGGCGAGGACAGCGAAGAGCACCAACCACACGGCCTGCTGCGAGAATTTTTCGATCGTTACCCAAAGGCTCGGCGACATCAGCTTTCGCCCATAGTGAAAATTCTCTCATCTGAAGGCGGCCGGGAGAGTGAAGTCAGCGCGTCACTCGATCGGGTATTTCGCCAATCCCAGCTGTTGCTTGGCGACGTGATACAGAAACTGCGGGATGACGCGCCGGTATCGCGGCCACAAGCGCTTGGGTTCGGTCGCCAGCCGGAACAGCCATTCGAACCCGGACCGTTGAATGACTTTCGGCGCCTGGGGCTTATTCCCGGAGTGAAAGTCGAAAGCCGCGCCGATGCCGAGCAGAATGGCCGCGTCCAGCCGCGGCCGGAATTTCGCCATCCAGCGTTCCTGCTTCGGCGTGCTGAGGCCAACCCAGACGAAGTCCGGACGGGCATCGTTGATCATGCGGACGATCTCGTCATCTTCCTCGGCCGTCGTCGGTCGGAACGGCGGCATATGGGTGCCGGCAACCTCGAGCCCGGGGCAGCGGGTCGCCATCCGCTCCGCCAGGGCCGCAGCGATGCCGGGGCCGCCGCCGAAAAAGAAATGACGGTAGCCGCGCGGCACCGAATAGGCGCAGGTCTCCACCAGCAGGTCCGGGCCGTAGACCCGATCGACATCGCCGACGCGCGCGAGCTGGGCCAACCGGACCAGGGGCATCCCATCCGGCGTGACCATGCCGGCGCCGTTGTGAATGCGGCGGAAGTCCTCGTTCCAGCGGCTCTGCATGATGGCATGGACGTCGGCCACGCAGACATAGTGCCGCGCGCCGGCGGTGATCCAGCGGTCGAACTGCTGGAGCGCCCGCGGGATCGTGATCGCACTGACACCGACACCCAGGATATTCGCCCGTTCGCTCCATCCCCCGGCTGAAGACGGCGGCGGAGCGAGCGCTGACTCGATAACTGCGTCCATGTTCTGTCTCACAATATGTGCGTCGATTTCGCTCTAACTCGTGCCTGCCGACGGAAGGATGATCGTCTTCCCCGACAGCAACTTGACGTCGCTGACGATCCTGTTCCGGCTCATCACCTTCGAGATCATCGAGGGCGCCACGTCGGGCCCGTAGGCCTGCACGCAGATCTTCCACAGCGTATCGCCCGGCTCGACCGTGTAGGGCGTATCGCGGATCGCAGCATTTCTGGGGTCGACCGGCGCCGGTGCGGCGGCGACTTCCTTCGCCGCAGGCGGTTGCGGCGTCGGGGGCGCGGGCGCCGGAGCCGCTGCGACCGGCGCCTGTGGGGCTGCGGCGGACGGTGTCGATGCCGGCGGAAGCGCAGGTGGCGGCGGGGCCGGGTCCACGGCGCTCGAGGCTTCTTTGGCCGGCGCCGGTTGGCTTGGCGGTGGCGGGGATACCGCGGCGGCAACCTCGGGCGCCGGCTGTGCTGGCGCTGGCCCTGGTGCGGTCGCCGCCGGGGTTCCGTCGCTTGGGCTTGCCGTGAACTGGGAGGAGATCTGACCCAGGCTCCAGGCGGGGCGATGGGTTTGCCACACCAGGGCGAGACCAGCGACGCCGATCGCGAGCACGACGATCGCGGGCACGCTCCAGGATTGTCGCCGGGGCGGCGGCGCCTTCTCCCGGGTGTTGCTGTCGGCGATCTGGCGCACCCGGGCGGCCGATACCGGCTTTTCATTGGCACCGAACGCGTCGATCAGTGTCCGGTTTGCCAGAATGTTCATCCGTCGGGGAACGCCGTCGGCCAGGTCGACGATGGCGCGCAAGGCTGCCGCCGACAGGATGTTTTCCGGATCGTCGGCACCGGCCAGCGTCAATCGATGGCGAAGATAGCGCAGGGAATCCTCAGGTTTCAGACTATCGAGCCGCGCCTTCAGAACGATGCGCTGTTCGAGCTGACGGAGGTGCGGTTGGGCCAGGACGTATTCGAGTTCGGGTTGTCCGACCAACACGATCTGCAGCAGCTTGGCATCGTTGGTCTCAAGATTGGTCAGCAGCCGCAAATTTTCCAAGGTGTCTTCCGGCAGCCGCTGCGCCTCGTCGATCACCAGGATGACCTGACGGCCTTCGCCATAGAGGCGGATGAGTTCGCGCTGGATCGCCCTTAGCCGGTTGAAGCTGCCGATGTCCTTCTCAAGCGTCAGGCCAAGTTCATCGGACAGGAGTTCCAGGAGGTCGTCGAAGCTCAGGAGCGGGTGGAAGACATAGATGGGCAGCAGCTTGCCGCGGTCGAAGCGATCGAGGAAAGCGCGAATCACCGTTGTTTTGCCCATGCCCACTTCGCCGGTGAGCATGATGAAGCCCATCCGGGTCGCGACGGCATATTCGATCGATGCGATGGCCTCGCGATGGGCCGGCCCGTCGAACAGGAAGCTGGGATCGGGCGATGCCTCGAACGGCAGCCGGTTCAATCCGAAAAAGCGCGTATACATGGCTCCCGTCTAGGCACGTCTTGCGGGCAATGTGCTTCACCGCCGTCTGGACGGGCGGCCTACAACCATTTGTATAGGGTCTTCGGGATGTACTGCCGGCGCTTGTTGAGAACGAGCCCGAGGACATGACCGTTGGCCTCGCCGATCAATCTCGTCGTCGCATTCACCACTTCCGACCGGGAGCGTTCGGCCTCGACCACCATGATGACGCCGTCGGGAACGCCCATGAAGCCACCCCAACTTTGCTGTTCCAGAACCGGCGGAACATCCACGATGACCAGATCGAAAGACTGACTGTTGGCCGCCAGCCAATCCTTCAATGCCAGTTTGCTGCCGAAGCCGGAATCCCGCCGATACAGATCCGCAATATCGACCAGGCTCAAGCCGGGTCGGCTGGTGTCGACGATGGTCCGGGACTGGGTCTCGGTCGTGCCGGAGTTGAGGCGGACGGCATCGAGGTCGGCCGGATCGCCGCAATAGAGCACCGTCTTGCCCTCGGCGGCGATGTAATACGCCAGTTCCCGGGCGACGGTCGATGTGCCCTCGCCGGCGCTCGACGCCGTGACCGCGAGCGTGACCGGCCTTCGATCGTCGAAAAGCGGCTGTAGCCGGCTCGAAAGCGTGCGCATTTCCAGGCCGAAAATGGCCGGACTCGGCTTGGCGACCCGAGGCAATGGGGCCGACACTGGGACGGAATCCTGGCGCCCGCGTTGTAGCGCTTCATAAACGTTGGCCATCGCCGACCCGCTTCTCAGTTGGACAACTGCTCTGCTGATGGCAAACGCGAGGCCGCTCATTAAGTTTCCGACCGAAACACAATAAAAGTCGGGCTGAATGGTGCGTTCCGGCTTTTGAAAGCGTTACTCTTTCGGCACCGCAGCGGAGCCAATTGTTCTTGCGGTAAAAGGCTACTCAATGCCGACGAAGCTGTTCGTTTCAACAGAAGGACGTGCTGCCGGATTCAACGGCGGTAAATTCGGCAGTCTGGAATTTGCACGCGGGATCGCCGCCCTATTGGTCGTGCTCGACCACGCGGGCTACATGGTGCGCGAGGACCGGTATTTCGGCCAGGATGCCTTCGGCGGATTGCTGCTCAATCTCCATGTCGGCGTCGACTTCTTTTTCGTCTTGAGCGGTTTCATCATCTCGACGGTCCATTGGGGCGATGCGGGCAGGCGCGATCGGCTCCGGCACTATGCCAAGCGTCGCTTCATGCGCATCTTTCCGCCCTACTGGGTCGTGCTCACGTTCGTGGTCGTCGCCTACGCGCTGTCACCGCAGTTGGGTGTCGCGCGCCAGCACGAATGGCCGAACGTGGTGGCATCCTATGTTCTGTTCCCGATGCCCGACCAGCCGGTTCTGGGCGTTGCCTGGACGCTGGTGTTCGAAATGGCGTTCTACATCTTGTTCGCCGGCTATATTTTCATCGGACGTTCTTTGCTGTGGATCTTCGCTCCCTGGGCGATCGCCGTGCTGTGGGCCGCCGCTCACGGTCCGCTCGACTATCCGACCGACTTCCTCACCAGCCCTTATCATCTGGAATTCGCGATGGGCGTACTCGTGGCTGCCGGCGTCCGGAATGCCGGCGATCTCGGTACGCTGCCGATGGCGGCGCTGATCGTGGCCGGACTGGCGATCTTCGGCGGATGCGCGCTCTTCATGGGGCCGTCCTCCGTGCTGGAGGTGCCGATCGTCGGCCGGCTGGTGTTCGGCACCGCTGCGGCGGCCGTCATCTTTGGGGCGACCAAGCTCGAAGCGGCCGGCAACCTGCGCATTCCGCCGTTGGCGCAGATGCTAGGTGCGATGTCCTACTCGCTCTATCTCAGCCACGTCGTGACGGAGTCGCTGTTCATGCGTTTCGCCATGCGGCTGCCCGAACGCGTGCGGACACCCGAGACCGTCGCGATCCTGATCTCGATTGCCGGGATCGTCGGCGGCTGGGCGTTCTGGCGGCTGATCGAGCGGCCGTTACTCGAGCATTTCCACCAGAGGCGCCGGGCGATTGTGCCGTCGATCCCGAACTGAGCTTACCGCTTGGGCGATATCGCCCAGGGATCGGGCTGCATGGACAATCCTTGCGACGGCTTTTCGAACAGCGGCCGAGCGCCCTCGGGCGTGTCGCCCAATTCGCCGGGAAGCGGCGAGGTGTCCAAGGCCATTCCCGAGCCGGGTGTCGCTTCCAGCCGCATCCCGGCGTTCGGTCCCCGATCGTCGCGGAACGACGGCAAGCGGGCGTCGTCTTCGTCACCGCCGCCATGACGACGGATCGTGGTATCGATGGGCGGCCGCGCCGGCTGGCTGACCGACGGCGCCGCCGGGCTTGCCTCATCGTCGGATTGCGCAAGCGCCGCGGGCAGATGCAACATTGCCAGCAAGAGGACGACGCCGACGGTACCGGCGGCTCTAGCGAAGGCCTTGGAAAAGGCGAACATTGCGGGCATGTCCCTCTTCAATGGCTATATTGATAGGCGCCGACATCGATCGGTCCGCCGGTAGGGCGACGCTTGCCGTCCAGGTCGTTCGCCGGGGCATGGGCAGGGGAAGCGCGTTTCAGCGCCTCGCTGCCGGCCGTCAGATGCAGATCGCCGCTCTGATCGTTCGCGAAGCCTGCCGTTCTCGCGACGAAATTATGGCTGCCCCAGGCGATGTCGGCGGCATCGCGACCAAGGCCCGGCGGCTTGCCGCCGACCATCATGTTGTAATCGGCTGCCATGCCCTTGACGTGTGCGACCATGATTGCATAGGCCTTGCCGGTGCGAACTTCGATGAGGTTGTTGAACAGCGCGATCCGGTCGGCAAAGGCCGCATAGATCTCGCCATATGTTGCGTCAACCATGTGCGCGTCGCGCAGGTTCCCGAACGACGTATTGTTGATCATCGTGACGTCGTCGCTGTGAAAGATCTCCAGCCCGCGGCCGCCGTTGTTCAGGGTCACGTTATTCTCGATCAGGCTGGCCGACCGGTAGGGGCCGGTCTTGCGCCCTTGCCAGACCTGGTCGTGGCGGAAATCATCGAGGATGATGCCGTTGCCGTCGGTCGTATGGCCGGCGAGCGCCGGCGGCAGCTTGGGATCGGGGACGTCGTTCCTGTTGTCATAGACGAGATTGCCGCTGATCACATTGTGAAAGCCGGGGGCGTCGTCGCTGTTGGCGGCCTGATAGATGCTGATCCCGCTGCATTGCCACGGCGACCGCTTGCCATTCCCGAACACCCGGTTGTGACGGATTTCGAGATGGTCGGTCTGAAGCGCCGCGATGCCGCCGCAACCGGAATCATGGGCGACCGTGTCGGCGATCGTGACATGATGATGGCCGGTCTGGATGACGATGGCGCTGCCCAGAGCGCCGGACGAGGCGGCGTCGACCCGCGATAGCTGAATATAATCCGCGGAAATGCTGACGGCGTCGCCGTCGCTACGCAGCAGCGGCAACGGACCGTCGGCGCCACGGATGTGGATCGCTGCCGTCGCCGTGCCGGATCGGGTCACGTGCAGCGGCTCGTCATAGCGACCGGGCTCGATGATCAGCTGATCGCCCGGGGCCAGCCGGCCGGCGATCTGAGCGAAATGCCGGAACGCGGTCGCCTGGCTGAGGCCGTCGCCCTGGTCAGACCCCTGCTCGGCGCTGACGAAATAGGTCGCGGCGATGGCCGGGGAGAGGTGAACGCCGGCGATCGCTGCCAGTCCCGCGGTCACCACGAACGATCGACGGGACCGGCGGCGAGACATCATGCGCTCTGGGCGCCCAGATTATAGACCTCGTCCGGCCGCACCTTCTCCAGCACCCGACGCAGAACGGTCGCACCGGTCAGGTCCGCATAATGCAAGGTGAAGCGCGGATCCGCCACGTGTGGATCCTGGTAGAGGTGATCCACACGCTGGGTGTTGAACAAGCTCGCGCGGCGCACGAGGCCATGGACCTCATCGTCTTTCGCCAGCAACAACTCGGCCAAATATGATCCATCCTGCCGGGTAACGCCGGTAATCAGCGCGCGCTTTGTCATGGACGACTCCAAAGGCCAAAGGGACCCTCGCCGTCGAGCCGTGCTCGATGTGTGGCACGCTGCGAACAAAGAAACGGCGCAGTCGTTCCGGAAATGTCTCGCAGATGCGAAGCGGATTTTTCCTCGCGATGCAGGAACAATTGCCGCTCCCCGTGGTTGGCGGGGGTGTCGTGAGAATGCTTCGGGGCGGGCAACTATGGAAACGTCGCGTGACGCAGCCGCAATGGCGTGGGCGCCGGGCGATTTTACGGCAAAGTTCGACCGGGAGCCCTTCGGCTTCACGCACAACCTGTCGCGGCTCGACCTATTCGCGTTCGACAAGCTGGTTGCGCTTGCCGAAAAATATGCGCTGTTCGATCAGGAATATTTCGTTGCCGGCAGCGCGCCCACGCCGGGTACTGAATTCTATGCGGTACCGACGCTCTATCAGAGCCCGCACGACGCACTGCAGCACCTGGACACCGCGGCCTACCGCGTGCTGCTCAAAAGACCTGAAAATTTCGACCCGGGATTTGCCGACCTGTTGCGGCATTTGTTTGCCCAGGTCGCGGCAGCCTCACCCGCGCTGGCGGGCGAGCCGATCGTGCGGTTGGAATCGGCGATCTTCATTAGTTCCGCCGTCGCCACCACGCCGTTTCACTTCGATCCGGAAGTGAATTTCTTCTGCCAGATCGAAGGCGACAAGACCTACCATGTCTATCCGCCCGCCGTGGTGAGCGAGGACGAGTTGGAGCGCTTCTACAAACGCGGCATCGTCAATATCGGCCAAGTCGACCTGTCCAAGCGCCCAGCCAGCGAGGAACACGTCTTTCAATTGCGCGCGGGCTTCGGCCTGCATCAGCCGCAAAACGCACCGCATTGGGTCGAGACCGGAAAATCCCGTTCCATTTCCTACAGCTTCGTGTTCGAGACGGCAGCGTCGCGGGCCAGGGGCCGCGCGCGCTCGTGCAATCACTACCTGCGCAAATTCGGTTTCAATCCCGCGCCGCCGGGCGTGAATTCGACCATGGATGCGATCAAATCCGGCACGATGCAAATTGTTATCCCGGCCCGCCAAACCGTTGCGCGTTCGGTTCGCAGCATGCTCGGTCGCTGAATCCAACGCAGGAACATCCATGCTTCCGTCAGTGTCCGGGATCCCACGCCCGGTTGGCGCGGATGGCGAGCGCCCTTTGCTGCAGGATCCCGACGCCTGCCCCGAACATCCGCATTTCGCCTACTGGTCAGCGGACCGGTCGGCGTCCAGGATCGCTGGGAGAAGGCGCAGAGAGCGCGTACGGACCTGCAGGAGACCAGCAGCGAGATCGCGCATAACAACTCGCTCTGAGCGGGACCCCGTGACCCCTAGAGCCTGATCCGATCAAACCGATTCGGTTTGATCGGTGAATCAGTCTCTAACTATTTGATCTAGAGCGCGATTCAGATATGAGGCCGACCGGGCCTCATATCATCGCGCTCTAAGTCCCTTTGACCACATTGTCCAGGTACCACCGATAGCTGGAGCGTAGCCCCGCTTCCAACGGAATCTTGGCCGACCAGCCCAACTGGGTGAGCCTGCCGACATCCAGCAGTTTACGCGGCGTTCCATCAGGCTTTTCGGTATCGTAGGTGAACCGGCCCCGCCAGCCGACGGTCTCGGCGATTTTCTCGGCCAGTTCCCGAATGGTCACGTCCTGGCCGGTACCGACATTGACCGGCCGCTCGTCCGCATAGCGCTCGAGCAGGAACACGCATGCGTCTGCCAGATCATCGACGTGCAGGAACTCCCGGCGGGGCGTTCCCGTGCCCCAAAGCGTCAGGCTTTCGGCGCCGGCCTGTCGTGCGGCGTGCGCCTTCGCCAACAGGGCCGGCAGGACATGGCTCGAATCCAGATCGAAATTATCGTGCGGTCCATAGAGGTTGGTCGGCATGGCCGAAATGTAATTCAGCCCGTATTGGCGCCGGTAGGCCTGGCACAGCTTGATGCCGGCGATCTTCGCGATCGCATACCACTCGTTGGTCGGCTCCAGCGCCCCGGTGAGAAGCGCGTCTTCCGAAATCGGTTGGTCGGCAAATTTCGGATAGATGCAGGACGAACCCAGGAACAGCAGGCGCGCGACGCCGGCCTGACGCGCACCTTCGATCAGGTTGGTCTCGATCGCGAGGTTGTTATAAAGGAACGACGCCGGACGGGTACTGTTGGCCAAGATGCCGCCCACCTCGGCCGCCGCCACGATCAGGACGTCCGGCCGCTCGGTTTCCAGCCATCGGAACGTCTGCTCCTGGTTGAGCAGGTCGGCCTCAGTGCGCCCCATCCCTTGCACGTGGCAATCGAGCGGCTGCAGCCGTCGCATCAGCGCCGCGCCGACCATCCCCCGATGTCCGGCGACGACGACGCGTCGCCCGGTCAGTGGATAAGCGACGGGGCCTTGGGCGGGCACGGGGATCATCCTGGAACTCTCAGCCGCAGCATACATCGCTGAACCCTATATAAAGTCGAGAGGACAAGGCGGGTAAGGCGCGAAGCAGCTGCGGGCGGACGGCGCCTTTGGCCGGCCAATATCGATTCTTATTTCCTCGAGCATCGGGCAAACGCAGCTGCAGCGATTTCGTTGCAGTCTGCCGGGCGGCGTCACCGCTTTAGCGCGAGTGGACTGATTCAAAAATAAACACCAAATGCCGTGAACTTTCAGAATGCATTTTCGTTTTCCGATTTGCTGCATTGATTGCCGACATGAGACACGGGCATGGATCTGGAAAGGGCGCAGACGGATACCGGTCCAGGCAAGCTGCGCCTGTCATGGTCCGTACCTTCGCTGTTTGGGGACGTGGCTGCGGCTCATCCCGAGAAGACGGCCCTCCTTTATCAGGGCGGCAGCCTGACCTATGGCGAGTTGGCGCTCGCGGCGGATCGTGTGGCGGCCCATCTCACGGCGATGTCGATCGGACCCGGCGCGTTCGTGGGCATCGGCGCCGAATCCTCGCCCGCTGCGATCGTGGCCATGCTCGGCGTTCTCAAGGTCGGCGCGGCCTATATCCCGTTCGATCCGTCCTACCCCGAGAAACTGCTCGATTTCATCCGCCAGGACAGCGCGCCTGCGGCGGTGCTGATATCCCGGCGGCAGTATGAGCGGTTACCGGCGGCAACCGCCGGGTCCGCAGGCCTCGTCATCGAGGATCTGATCGAGCGGCCGGCATCGGTCGATTTCGTGGCGGATGCGGCCACCGATGCCGAAGATCTCACCTATGTCATGTATACGTCAGGCTCGACCGGTCGCCCGAAGGGCGTGATGGTGCCGCACCGGGCGATCATCCGGCTGGTTCTGGATGCCGACTATGCCGGGTTCGCTGCAGACGAGGTGTTCTTGCAGCAGGCGCCGTTGGCGTTTGATGCCTCGACCTTCGAAATCTGGGGCGCGCTGCTGAACGGTGCCACGCTCGCGATTCCGCCGGGCGGCCGCGCATCGCTCGACGATATCGCGGACGCGATCCAGCGCTTCGGGGTCACGACGCTGTGGCTGACCGCCGGTCTGTTTCACCTCATGGCAGAGCATCGGCTGGAGGCGCTGCGTCCCTTGCGGCAACTGCTGGCCGGCGGCGACGTGCTGTCGGCCGCCGTCGCTGCCAAGGTGCGCCGGGCCCTTCCGCATTGCCGCCTGATCAACGGCTATGGTCCGACTGAAAACACGACTTTCACCTGCTGTTACAGCGTTCCGGTCGACTTCGATCCGGCGCAAGGCTCGATCCCGATCGGCACCGCCATCAACGGCACGACGATTCATGTGCTGGACGAGCAGGGCCGGCCGGTCTTGGACGGCGAAAGCGGCGAACTCTATGCCGGAGGCCTGGGGTTGGCGCTGGGTTATCTGAACCGGCCCGACCTGACCGCTGAGAATTTCGTGTCGAGCCCGATCGACGGTGCTCGTCTCTATCGAACCGGCGACCGGGTACGGCGTCGGACGGACGGGAATCTCGAATTCCTGGGACGCGTCGATCGCCAGGTGAAGATCAACGGCAAGCGCATCGAGCTCGACGAAATCGAGGCGACGGTCCGGCGCAGCGGTCTGGTGCGCGATGCGGCGGCCGTGGTCAACGAAGGTGCAGGTAGCGTACGAACCATCGCGCTGTTCGTCACCCCGCCCGCGGATTTTTCCGCGGGCGTAGAGCCGTTGCGCCGCTTCATCGCCGGCGAATTGCCGGACTACATGATGCCGGCGCGGATCGAGTTCATGCCCGAGTTGCCGTTGTCGCCGACCGGCAAGCTGGACCGGACGAAGCTTGCCGCGAGCCTGGCACGCCCGGTCGCGGTCGATGCCATCGGCTCGACCGGCGAGACGGCCCGAGTGGTCATTGCTGCCTGGCGCAAGGCTTTGGGCTCGGACGCCTTCGGCATGGAGGATAATTTCTTCGACGTCGGCGGCACGTCGCTGCAGCTCGTCGGCATGCATGCCGACCTGCAGAGCGCATTCGGGCGCTCCTTCCCGCTCATCGACCTGTTCTCCCATTCGACCGTGCGCGCGCTTTCCCATTGGCTCGATCGGGATAGTGGCGTGAAGCCCGTTTCGACCATCCAGCAGGACAAGGCGGCAAAGCGTAGCGCTTCGCTGGCCCGCGCACGCCTAGCCCGAGGATTGACGCCTTCATGAACGAAGATGAGAAGCCGCTGGGGCCCGGCGTCGCCATCATCGGCATGGCCGGGCGCTTTCCGGGCGCCGACACGCCGGACGCGCTCTGGGACAATATCTGCGCCGGTGTCGAATCGATCACCCCCTTCACCGACGCGGATTTGGACGATTGGTTCGATGCGTCCGAACGGGCGATGCCGAACTATGTCAAGGCGCGGCCCATCCTCAGGGATGTGGATCAGTTCGACCCCGAATTTTTCGGGATGTACGCCACCGAGGCGGCGCTGACGGATCCGCAGCACCGGATCTTCCTCGAATGCAGCTGGCAGGCGCTTGAAGACGGCGGCTACGACCCGGCGGCCTATGCCGGGCCGGTCGGCGTCTTCGCCGGCAGTAGCATGAATACCTATTTCCTCAACAACGTCTGCGCCGACCGGGCGACGATCGAGAAATTCACGACCAGCTTCCAGGTCGGTTGCTATCCGATGCTGCTCGGGGCAGGCCAAGAATTTCTAGCGACTCGTGTCGCCTACAAGCTGGGACTGACCGGTCCGGCCGTCACCGTGCAGACCGCCTGCTCGACCTCGCTGGTCGCGGTCGGTCAAGCCTGCCAGAGCCTGCTGCTCTATCAGAGCGACATGGCGCTGGCGGGCGGCGTTTCGATCAGCTTTCCCCAGCAGCGCGGCTATATGCATCAGGAAGGCGGTCTCGCGTCCGCCGACGGGCATTGCCGGACATTCGACGCCGCGGCCAGCGGCACTGTGTTCGGCAGCGGCGCCGGCGTCGTGCTGCTGAAACGCCTGGAAGACGCCATTGCCGACGGCGACCGGATCTATGCGGTCATCCGCGGCGTCGGCATGAACAACGATGGGGCGACCAAGGCCGGCTTCACCGCGCCCAGCGCCGATGGTCAGGCCGTCGCGATCGAGCAGGCGCTGGCGCTCGCCGGCATTGATGCACGTGAGATTTCCTATGTCGAATGCCATGGCACGGCGACGCCGCTCGGCGATCCGATCGAGATCGCCGGCCTGACCAAGGCCTTTCGCCAGACCACGGACGACCGGCAATTCTGCGCCCTTGGCTCGATCAAGAGCAATATCGGCCATCTGGATGCGGCGGCGGGCGTCACCGGCCTGATCAAGACGGCTTTGTCGCTGATGCACCGCCGGCTGCCGCCGACGCTGCATTACCGGACACCCAATCCTCAGATCGACTTCGAGGCCTCGCCGTTCTTCGTCAATACCGAACTGACCGACTGGCCTGCCGGTAGAGGGCCGCGGCGGGCCGGCGTCAGTTCGTTCGGCGTTGGCGGCACGAACGTGCATGTCGTCGTGGAAGAGGCGCCGGAAGCGCCGGCCGCCGTCGCCGGCGAGGGACCGTATCTGCTGCTGCTGTCGGGGCGCACGCCCGGCGCGGTCACCGACGGGCGGGCCCGGCTTGCCGACTATCTGCGTCGCCATCCCGAGGTCGATCTCGCCGACGTCGCGGCGACGCTGCAGAGCGGCCGCCGCCACTTCAAGCATCGGCTGGCCATCGTCTCAGCCGATACCACCGATGCGCTGGCGCAATTGGACAGCGCCGGCTCCTCACCGATCGAAGCGACGGCGGATACGGCCGAGTTCGCATTCCTCTTTCCCGGCCAGGGCTCGCAATATCCGGAGATGGGCGAAAGGCTCTACGCGACGGAGCCGGTGTTCCGAGACGCAGTCGATGCCTGCGCCGAAATTCTCCTGTCGCTGACCGGCGAGGATATCCGCCACTCTCTCTATCCAACCGGCTCGATCGAGGCAGCCGCAAGGGCGCTGACCTCGACACTGATCGCGCAACCGGCGATCTTCACGGTCGAATATGCCATGGCGCAGCTGTGGTTGAGCTGGGGCCTGAAGCCCGCGACCATGATCGGCCATAGCATCGGCGAATTCGTGGTCGCCTGTCTGGCCGGGGTGTTCTCGCTGCAGGGTGCCTTGACGGTCGTCGCAGCCCGCGGCCGACTGATGCAGGAGCTGCCGGGTGGCGCAATGCTGGCCGTGCGCCTGACGCCGGTGGAGCTCGAACCGCTGTTGCCGCCCTCGCTCGCCATCGCCGCGATCAATGGGCCGACGCTGTCGGTCGTCGCCGGTCCGCACGAGGCAATCGCGGAATTCCAGGCTTCTCTTGAAGCGACGGGGGCGTTCAGCCGCCTATTGACGACGTCCCATGCGTTCCATTCGCCCATGATGGATCCCATGATCGACGCCCTGCGGGAGGTTGTTGCCGGCGTGCGCCTGTCGCCCCCGCGCTTCGCCTATGCGTCGGCGGTCACGGGCACTTGGATCCAGGCGGAAGAGGCGACCTCGCCGGACTATTGGGCCCGCCACGCCCGTGAGCCGGTTCGCTTCCACGCGGCACTCATGACCCTGTTCGAGGCGGCCAAGCCGATATTGCTCGAGGTTGGCCCAGGCACGACCTTGACCAATCTCGCGCGGCAGGCCATTCGCGGACTGGATCGACGGGCGATCTCATCGCTGCCGGACCCGAGCCGGGAAATCGACGACGTGACCGCAGCCTTGACCGCCGCAGGCGATCTCTGGGCGGTCGGCATCGATCTGGATCTTGCCGCCGTGCGTCGCGACCGCGGCCGGCGGATCTCGCTGCCGACCTATCCCTTCCAGCGCAGCCGCCATTGGATCGCTCCGCCTATCCGCCTCGCACCTTCTGACAGCACCGGCGTCCCGCCCGCTCGCGCGGTCGTGCCAGCCCCATCAGAGGATTCGGCCCCCATGTCTGACCCGTCCGTCCAGCCCTCCGCCGCCGGTTCGGACAATGCCGAACTTTGCGCGCTCATCAGGACCGTCATCGAGGAGCTCTCCGGCGACTCCATGGCCGGTGCCGAACCCGGGACCAGCTTTCTCGAAATGGGTTTCGATTCGCTGTTTCTCGGCCAGGTCGCCCAGCGGCTGCAGGCCCAGACCAAGGTGAAGATCAGCTTCCGCCAGCTGTTGCGGGACCAATCCACGATCGAAAAGCTGGCACTGTTCCTGGCGGCCCAGATGCCGGCGCCCGCGCCAAAGCCTGCTGCGCTCCCGGCGGCCGCGCCGGCCGCGCAGCCGATCGCGACGGCGGCCCCGGGGATCTCCCCCGAAGCTTCGGGCGGCATCGAGGATCTGTTCCGTGAGCAGATGAACGCGATGAAGGGTCTGTTCGAGCAGCAGCTCCAGACTCTGCGCCAGATGGGCCAGCCCGTCGCTGTCGCGGCTGCGCAAATCGCGCCCACCGCCCCGAAGGAGCCACCGCCGCCGGCGGTTGACGACGGCACACCCTCGCGCTTCCAGGTCTATCGCGCCGGCGCCAAAGCGGCTGCACCGGAGGTAACCCCGGCCCAGCAGGCGCATCTCGACAGCCTGATCGCGCGCTATGCCGCGAAGAGCGCCGGTTCGAAGCGGTTGACCGCGCAATATCGGTCCTCGCTGGCCGATCCTCGTGCCGCCGCCGGTTTTCGTGCCGAATGGAAGGAGATGGTCTATCCGATCGTCTGCCAGCGTTCCCAAGGCTCGAAGATCTGGGACGTCGACGGCAACGAATATATCGACCTGGTCAATGGCTACGGCCAGACTGCCTTCGGTCATGCGCCGGAGTTCGTGACCCGAGCCATCGCCGAGCAGATGGAGCGCGGCTTCGCGATCGGACCTCAAGCCGAACTCGCCGGACGGATCTCAGAGCTGTTCCGCGATATGACCGGCAACGAGCGGATGACCTTCTGCAACACCGGCTCCGAGGCGGTGATGGCGGCGCTGCGCATCGCCCGCGCGGTCACCGGCCGCACCAAGGTCGTGGTCTTCAATGGCGCCTATCACGGCCAGTTCGACGAGGTCCTGGTAAAGGGCCTCGCCCGGTCGAGCGGCAATCCGCGCTCGCTGCCGGTCGCACCCGGCATCCCGGACTCGGCGGTCAGCAACTTGGTGGTGCTCGACTATGCGACCGACGAGGCGCTCGCCTATATCCGCAAACATGCAGACGAACTGGCGGCGGTCGTCGCGGAGCCGGTGCAGAGCCGGCATCCGGCATTGCAACCGGTCGCATTCCTGAAAGCCGTGCGCGAGATCACCGAGGCGTCCGGCACGGCATTTATCCTGGACGAGGTCGTCACCGGCTTCCGCACCCATCCGGGCGGCATGCAGGCGGTCATGGGCATCCGGGCCGACATGGCGACCTATGGCAAGGTCGTGGGCGGCGGCCTGCCGATCGGCATTCTGGCCGGCAAGGCCGCGTTCATGGACGCGCTGGACGGCGGTGCCTGGCAATATGGCGACGATTCGGTGCCCGAGGCGGCGGTTACCTTCTTCGCCGGCACCTTCGTCCGCCATCCACTGACGCTGGCCGCGACCTGGGCCGTGCTGAACCATTTGAAGGATGCCGGGTCGGCGCTCCAAGAGCAGCTAACCGCGCGGAGCGGCCAATTGGTCGATCGCCTCCGCACGCTGTTCCGGACCTATGGCATCGATGCCGCGATCGAGAATTTCTCCAGCTTCTTCTATTTCAATCTGGGCTCGGAACATCCGCTGGCCGGCCTGCTGTTCCATCACCTGCGTTATCGCGGCGTGCATATCCAGGACGGCTTTCCCTGCTTCCTGACGACGGCCCATACGGATGCGGATATGGATACCATCGTCCGGGCCTTCGACGAGAGCCTGGCCGAGTTGGCGAGCGTCGGCATCTTCGCGCGCCACGACGCTGCCGCGCCCGTTGCCGAGCCTCTGGCTCAGGTGCCGCTGACCGAGAACCAGATGGAGATCTGGCTCGCGGCCCAACTGGGCGAAGACGCGTCCTGCGCCTTCAATGAATCGGTGACGCTCAGCTTCGAGGGCATGCTCGACCGCGCGGCGCTGCAGACGGCACTCGACCAAGTGGTTGCCCGCCATGAGTCGCTGCGCGCACGTTTCAGTCCGACCGGCGAATGGCTCAGCATTGCCGCGCCCGAACCGTTCCGGTTTGCCTTCCACGACCTGACGGGTGCTGAAGCGGGGGCCTTCGATGCGACCGTGGACCAGGACGCGCGCACGCCCATCGATCTGGTCAATGGACCGGTGTTCCGGGCGCATCTGGCCCGCCTCGGCGCCGACAGGCATGCGCTCGTGCTGACGGCCCATCACATCGTCTGCGACGGGTGGTCGATCAACGTCATCATCAATGAATTGGCCGAGATTTATAGGGCCGCCGTCACCGGCCAACCGGCGACGCTGCCGGACGCTCTGCGCTTCAGCGAATATACGCTGCGCGAGGCGGCGGCCAACGCGGAGCGTGCGACGACGGAGGCCTATTGGCTCGGCAAGTTCGAACGCCTGCCCATGCCGCTTGATCTGCCGACGGACCGCCCCCGGGCGGCGACCAAGAGCTTCAGCGGCTCGAGCCGGTCGCGCCGCATCGATCGGGAACTCTATCAGGCGCTCAAAACGGTCGGCGCCAGGCAGGAATGCACGCTGTTCGTGACATTGCTCGCCGCATTCGAAACACTGATGGGTCGGCTGGCGGATCAAAGCGAAGTCGTGATTGGTGTGCCGACAGCGGGCCAGTCGCTGATCGACGACGAGGCACCGCTGGTCGGGCATTGCGTCAATTTCCTGCCGATCCGTGGGCATTGGAAAAGCCACACGACGGTGGCGGACCATATGCGGCGCGTCGCGGGCCAAGTGCTGGAGGCCTATGAGCATCAGAACTACACATTCGGGACGCTGGTCCGAAAACTCGCCATTGCGCGCGAGGTCAATCGCCTGCCGCTGACCGAAGTCCAGTTCAATCTCGAACGCCTGTCCGAACGCCTGAATTTGCCCGGCCTTGCAGTCGAGATCCGCCCGAATGCCAAGGCCTTCGTCAATTTCGACATCTTCCTGAACGTCATCGAATCGAAGCAGGGTCTGCGGCTCGACTGCGACTACAACACCGATCTCTGGGAAGCGGCGACGATCGATCGTTGGTTGGACTATTACGAGACATTGCTTCGCTCGTTCGTGCAGGACGTCGAGAAATCCGTCACGCAGATCGATCTGCTGCCGCCGGCGGAACGCCGCTGGCTTCTCTCCGAACTCAACGCGACGCAGCACCCGTTCCCGGCCGATGCCTGCGTCGACGTGATGATCAAGGAGGTTGCACGCCGGCACCCCGACCGGATCGCCGTGACCGCTGCAGGCCAGTCGCTCAGCTACCGCGATCTGGATGCCAGGGCCAATGCCATGGCTCGCCACATCCTGGAGCAGGTCGATCGCCCGGGCGCGCTGATCGGCATCTGCGTCGAGCGATCGACCGAAATGCTGGTCGCCCTCCTGGGTGTGCTGAAAGCAGGCTGCGCCTATGTTCCGCTGGATCCGCGCCACCCGCTGGAACGACGGCGTCTCATCCTGGGCGAGGCCGGCGTCGCGGCTTTGATCACGAGCGACCGGGAGCTGATCCCGGTCGTCGGGGCCGACTGCGCGATCATCGATCCGCTGCTTGGAGCTGCCGCGAAAAGCTCGGCCCTCGAGCCGCCGGCCGTGGCCCGAAACGCCGGCCAGCTTGCCTATGTCATTTATACCTCGGGCTCGACCGGCCGGCCAAAGGGCGTCGAGATCTCGCATCGCGCCGTCGTCAATTTCCTGACCAGCATGGCGCGGGAGCCAGGCTTCAGCACCGACGATACCCTTCTGGCAGTGACAACGATCGCTTTCGATATTGCGGCACTCGAGCTGTTCCTGCCACTGACCGTCGGCGGCAAGATCGTCATCGCCGGACCGGACGAGGTGAGCGACGGGTTCAAGCTGGCGGCAGCGCTCGCCGATAGCGGCGCCACCATGATGCAGGCGACGCCTGCGACTTGGCGGCTGCTGCTCGAAGCTCAATTCAAGGCACCTGCCGGTTTCAAGATGCTCTGCGGCGGCGAGGCTCTGCCGCGCGATCTGGCGATGCAGCTGCTCCAGACCGGCGGGCGGCTCTGGAACATGTATGGACCGACCGAAACGACGATCTGGTCTTCCTGCGTCGAAATCACGAAAGAGACGGCAGAGATCACCATCGGCGCGCCGATCGCCAATACCGAGTTCTATGTGCTCGATCGCCATGACCAGTTGGCGCCGATCGGCGTGCCCGGACAGTTGCACATCGGCGGCGAGGGTTTGGCGCGCGGCTATTTCAAGGCACAGGATCTGACGCTCGACAAGTTTATCGCCAACCCGCTCGGCGGTCCGTCGCCCCGGCTTTACCGTGCCGGTGACGTGGCTCGCCGCATGCCGGACGGCACGGTCGTGCTCAACGGACGCCTGGATCATCAGGTCAAGCTGCGCGGTTTCCGGATCGAACTCGGCGAGATCGAGGCAGCGATTGCCCGCCAGCCGGAGATCGCCGGCTGTGCCGTCGCGCTCCGCACCAGCCCGTCGGGCGCCTCGCAACTGGTCGGGTATGTCGTGCCGCGCAGTGGCCAGACCGTTTCGTCGCAGTCGCTCCGCGGCACCCTGTCGGCGATGCTGCCCGACTATATGGTGCCGGCCGCCTGGGTCTCGCTCGACGCGCTGCCCTTGTCGCCCAACGGGAAGCTCGATCGGGCGGCCTTGCCCGCTCCGGACGCCAGCGCCGAGGCGGCCGCGGACGACAAGCCGGAGCCCGCGAGCCCGCTGGAAGCGCAAATACTCGCGATCTGGAAGGACGTGCTGAAGCTCGACCGGATCGGCACGAACGATGATCTGTTGGACCTGGGGGCGGACTCGATCCACTTCTTCCAGATCACGGCGCGTGCGAACCGGGACGGGCTGCAAATCGCGGCGAAGCAACTTCTGAGATATCGGACGATCGCCGGCTTGGCGGCCTTTCTGCAGACGCAGAGGGACGAAGTCGTTGCGGATCAGGCAAAGGCCGGTTGAACCAGGTTGCTATCGGGAAGGCGAGGAATTTTGACATCAGGACGTCCCAGTCTGGCGGGGGAGGCCCGTGCGATCGGCTCGGAAATGGTTCCGGAGCAACATTACCCCTGTACGCTCGCGCAGGAGAGGTTCTGGATCCTGGATCGGCTGCTGCCGGGCAATCCCGCGCTCAATATCTCGGTGCGCTGGCGGCTTGTCGGCCGGATTTCGACGAACGAGCTGGAACAGGCGTTCCGACTGATCCTGTCGCGCCACGACGTGCTGCGCACCGCCTTTGCCGAACAGGACGGCGAACTGCGGCAGAGCGTCCGGTCCTCGGTTCCCTTCCGCCTGCCGATGGTCGATCTGTGCGATCTCAGCGAAGACGCTGCCGAGATCGAGATGGAGCGTTTGGCCAAGCTCGAAGCCCGTGGATCGTTCGATTTGGCCGAGCCGCCGTTTCTGCGCGTGACACAAGTGCGCATGCGGGACGACCAATCGGTGCTTCTGGTGACGGTCCACCATATCGTTGCGGACGGCTGGTCCATCGGTGTCCTTGCCCGCGAAATGGGCGAAATCTGCGCGGCGTTGCAGGCGGGACGCCTGCCGGCCCTGCCGCCGCTCTCGCTCAGCTACGGCCGCTTTGCCCAGCAGCAGCGCGCCAGCCTGTCGAGCATCGATTTCGAGACGGACGAGACGTTCTGGCGGAGTACGCTCGAAGGCTTGAAGCATTTCGAGCTGCAGACGGACTTTCCCCGGCCGCTCGAACAAACCTCCAACGGTGCCATTGTCTCGATCCTGCTGCCCCGCGCAACGACGAGCGAGTTCGCGAAGCTCGCGCGCCGAAGCGGCTGTACCTTGTTCATGGCCGCCTTGGCGACGCTCTATACGCTGCTTTACCGATATTCGGGCGAAACCGACATCGCGATCGGGACGCAAAGCGCCGGCCGTGACGAGGTCGAGGTCGAAAACCTGGTCGGTCTGTTCATCAACACGCTGATCTTGCGCGGTGATCTATCAGGCGATCCGAGCTTCGAGGCGTTGCTGGAACGCGCGCGCGATCTGGTCAGCGACGCCTTCGAGCATCAGCGGTTGCCGCTGGAACGGGTCATCGAAATCGTGGCACCGCAGCGCGACCTCAGTCGGAACGCGCTGTTTTCGATCAATTTCATCTTTCAACGCTCGTTCATCGAAAACGCCACCTATGGCGCGTTCGATCTGATCGATATGCCGTCCCGGTCGGCCGGCGCGCTGTACGACTTGAATTTCTTCATGGTCGAGCGTCCGGAAGGCTGGCGCATTTCATGCGAGTACAACACGGATTTGTTCGAGCAAGCCACGGCCCTGCGCCTGATCGAACATTTTAGAAATCTGATGCTCTCAGTGATCGCGGACCCGACAGCCACCCTCTCGGATCTGTCGATCCTCAGCGACGGCGAACGGCAGGCGCTGACCGTGGGGGCGAATCCTCCCGTCACGGCCTATCCGGATCGGGCGGCGCTGCCGCAGTTGCTGATGGATCAGGCGCTGGCGACACCAGCCGCGACGGCCGTGACCTGCGGTCGGGTCTCGCTTAGCTACGAACAGCTGGATCGACAATCGACCGTGCTCGCCCAGCACCTGATGACGTTGGATGTCGCCGGCGGGCTGGTCGGCGTGATGCTCGAACGGTCCATCGACTTGCCGGTGGCGTTGATCGGCATCATGAAGGCCGGGGCGGCTTATGTCCCGCTCGACCCCGCCTATCCGGCAGCACGCCTGAACCAGATCGTCGAGGACGCCGGCCTGGTGGCGATGGTCACCCACAGCGGTCTGTCCGACCGCTGGCCGACGGCGGCTGCGGTGCCGCGCCTCGATGTCGATCGCCTGCCGGATCCATCGGTGCCGAGGGACTTGCCTCCGATCGCTCCCGACGCCCGCGCCTACGTCATTTTCACCTCAGGTTCGACCGGTCGGCCAAAGGGTGTGCAAATCCCTCACCGTGCGTTGGTCAACTTGCTATGGGCCATGCGGGATCGTCCGGGGCTGACTGCCAGCGACGTCCTGTTGTCCGTGACGACCATCTCGTTCGACATTGCGGCGCTCGAGATCTTCTTGCCGCTGATCGTCGGGGCTCGACTGGTCATGGCGACGGCCACGCAGACCGTGGATGGCCGCGAGCTGCTGGCCCTGCTCGACCGGGAAGAGGTGACGGTGCTCCAGGCCACGCCGGTCACCTGGGAGTTGATGATCGAGGCCGGTTGGCGGGAATCGCGATCGTTGAAGATGCTGTGCGGCGGTGAGGCCCTGTCCCGCCGACTGGCGAACCAGCTGTTGGAACGCGGCGGCGAGCTTTGGAACATGTATGGCCCGACCGAGACGACGATCTGGTCCGCCGCCTATCCGGTCGGACCGGGCAAGGGCCCGGTTCCGATCGGTGGCGTCATTGCCAACACGCAATTTTATGTCGTCGATAGCGCCGGCGGACTGGTGCCGCCGGGCGCGTCCGGCGAATTGGTCATCGGCGGCGACGGCGTGGCGATCGGCTATCTGGGACGGGACGATCTGACCCGCGCGCGGTTCGTCCCCGACGGGTTCCGATCCGTTCCGGACGCGCGGCTCTATCGCACCGGCGACATCGTCCGATCGCGCCGACCCGGCGAATTCGACTATCTGGGACGGACCGACCATCAGGTAAAATTGCGCGGCTTCCGGATCGAACTCGGCGAAATCGAGGCCGCTATCCTGGCCGATCCCGAGATCGCCGAAGCCGTGGTCACGATCCATAGACCGTCTCAAGGAGACCCCGCGCTTGCGGCCTATATCGCGATGTCCGGTGCGCAGCGAAAACCGCCGCATCAGGCCGCAACCCGGTTGCGCACGCACTTGGCCCAATCGTTGCCCAAATATATGCAGCCCCAGTTCGTGACGGTTCTCGATGCTTTGCCGCGGACGCCGAACGGCAAGATCGATCGGGAGTCGCTGCCGGCACCGTCCGCAGGCGATACCGAGGGCTCAAAGCCGTTCTTGCCGCTCGACAAGATCGAACAACGTCTTGCCGAGCTGTGGAGCAGCGTGCTCGGCCTGGAGAGCATCGATAAACAGGCCGACTTCTTCGAGCTTGGAGGGCATTCGCTGCTGGCCGCTCGGCTCTTGATGCGCGTCGAGGCCGAGTTCGGGCAGAAGATCAGCCTCGCCAGTCTCTTCAAGTCGCCCACCTTGGGCGCCATGGCCCAGTTGCTGAAGCAGACGGAGCTGCGTCAGCATGATTTTCGCCAGGTAGTCCGATTGCAGACGACCGGTTCCAAATTGCCGATCATTGGCATCAACAATACCGGTCTCTATTTCACGCTGTCCAAGCGGCTGGGAAACGACCGGCCTTTCACCGCACTCCAGCTGTTCGACCCCTCCTTTTCCCGCGACCGGATGCCCGAGAGCTTCGAGGCCATCGCCCTGCACTATGTCGCCCTGATCAAGGAGGTGCAGCCGAACGGGCCCTATGCGCTGCTCGGCTGGTGCGTCGGCGGAGCGCTCGCCTTCGAGGTCGCCCGGCAACTGGTTGCCGACGGTGATGAGATCACGTTGCTGGCGATGATCGATACCTGGGCGCCCAATTATATCGAGCGTCTCGGGCCGATCAGGGGACGCCTCGCCAACTACTCCTATCGGTGGCAGCTTATTCTTCAAGATTGGGCGCGGGCGCGGGCCGAACCCGGTGGGATCGGCCGCTTCATCGGCAATCGGCTTATGGTCCAGAAGATCGCGCGCCTGTTCGGCGGGGGGCGCACCACGACGGATATGACGCTGGGCGCCCAAGGGCGATATGTCACGGCGGACGGCTACGACCAGTGGCTGCTGCGCTATCTGCAGCAAACCATCCGCCGCTACCGGCCCGGCTCCTATCCCGGGAAAATTACCATCCTGCGCAGCGCGCAAGAGCCGCAAGGGCCGTTCCTGGACCGGAAATTCGGCTGGCAGGACCATACCGAACAGCCCGTCGATGTGGTCACCATCCCCGGCGACCATTTCAGTATCTTCATGGAGCCGGGTGTCGATCTCATGGCGAAGGAAGTCAGCGAACGGATCGCTCATTTCGAATCCGGAATAGGCTCACCGCGGAAGATCGCATGAGGATGGGCGGCCTCGTCGCTGCGGGGAGCGCGATCCTGCTCCTTGCCGGCGCCTTCTTGATTTTTGCCGCCAGGCCGGTGCCGCTGCCACCGCCGTCGGGAGCCCTCGGCATCGATCACCGGGTGCTGCATCCGACGTTCGATGACCCGGTCGCCGCGACGCCGATTGTCGAGCTTTGGTATCCGACCGGCGGCGCTGCACCATGGCCGGTTCTGGTCTATCTGCCGAGTTGGACCGGCACCGAGATCGAGAATCTTTCGACCATCCGGGACTTGGTCAGTCACGGCTTCGCCGTCGTCGGCTTGCGATATCCAACGGCTGCTGAGGTCGCGGACAGTGAGAAGAGCGGTCAGGTACTCCGAGCGGAGCTTCCGGGCGAGATGGATTTTTCATCTGAGGAAGCCTTCCAAAAAACGCTACGGTTGGGCAACGAGCGGGTCCGCCTGCGCGCGCGGAATGTCGCCGCGGTTCTTGATTATTTGACCCGCCTCAACCTGGAGCCAAGCGGCGAATTCGCCTCCCGGCTGGATCTGAATCGCGTCGGCGCCTGGGGCTTTTCGCTGGGTGGTGCCGCCGCGGCCCAGGCCGCGTGGTTCGATCGACGGATCAAGGTGGCAGCCAATCTAGATGGCTGGCTGTTTGCAGATGCAGCGACCGAGGGCCTGCCTTGTCCCTATCTCTTGATCGGAGATGCATCTCCGTTGCCCGGGCCGGCAGACTTGAATTCGTCCAATCCCAAGCGGCGGCTTCCCGCGATATTCGATACGCAAGACTATGAGCGGCAGGTTGCGGGTCTGTCGCGCTCCGGCGGGTTCATTGTGACGATCGACGGGACGGAGCATCTCAATTTCGCCGATGCCGCCGCGCGCTCGCGCTTCGGCCACCTGAACGGCGCGGGTTCGATCGATCCGCGGCGCGCCCTCACAATCACCAACGCCTATTTGGCCGGGTTCTTCGAGGTCTATCTGCAAGGGCGCCCCTCGCCCCTGCTGGTCGATGGCGCGGCCCCCTATCCGGAGGCGCATCTGCAGGTGTTCGGCCATGGCGATGCACGGTCCTGACGTTCGCCCGACGCGTTTGCAAAGCCTGTTTCCGCCGGAAATCATCACGGTCGAACGCTTGGCCGAGGGCGATATCGACGCCTTGTCGGCCGGGGAGGCAGCCTGCTTGGGCCAGGCCGGGCCGAAGCGGGCGCGGGAATTCGCCGCCGGTCGGCAGTGCGCCCGCGCGGCGCTGCATCGGTTGGGCGTGGCGAGCTGGGATCTGTCGGTTCGACCGGACCGCACGCCGGTCTGGCCCGATGGCATCGTCGGCAGCATTTCCCACACCACGGGTTTTTGCGCCGTCGCGGTCGGTCGCGGCCGGGATTGCCGCTCGATCGGGCTCGATGTGGAAGTCGATCTGCGGGTGACGGCGGAGCTTTACCCGCAATTTCTGACATCGGCGGAGCAGACGTGGCTGAGCGGCCGGCCGCCGGATATGGCTGACCGGTTGGCTACGCTGATCTTTTCGGCCAAAGAAGCCTTCTATAAGGCACAGTATCCGATGACGGCGGAGTGGCTGGAATTCGCCGATATAGAGATCGATCTGCCGGCCGAACCGTCGAATGTCGGTGACATCGGGGTGCGCTCGACCCGCAGGCTGATGCTGGAATCCTTGATCCCGGGACCTTGGCTCGGCCGATATGGCCGCTTCGACGGATTGGTTGCGACCGGCGTGGCATTCCCGGTTGAGCGGCGGTCTTAAAGGGCGCGATACAGTATCGTCGCCGTCAGGATCACCACGCCCCAGCATCCGAGCGCGGCTATAAAGATGCCGGCGACGACGCTCCATCCCAAAATCTGCTTGGCCAACGGCGCGCGTTCGCGCGTCAGCCTCACCGCATGTGAAACCGACCGCTGCAGAATGATGAAGCGGTATGCGACCGGACGGTCTTCAGACGGTGCTTCCGCGCCAAATTGCTGCTCCACGGCAAACGTCCTTGGCTCACCCTCAGGCGTCATAAAATATCAGCTTCGGTGCGATAAGGCACGGCCTCAGGATTTGGAGCGGCAGGCGATCGATCAAATTTCAGTGTGATCGACCTGCCGAATGGACGCTGCCGGTGTCCAGGTCTGGAACTGGCGGCCGCGCAGGGACTGAAGTACGCCCAGTGAAGCGCCGGCGAGCGCCATCAGGATCTCCGCGATCGAGGAGAGCGGTCGCAGCTGGAAGCGCATCGCCCCCCAGAGCGAGCCGACGGTGAGGGCGATCAGCAGGGCGAGCGCCGGCACCGGCACGCCCATGACCAGGAGGCCGGCCGAGCCCAGCATGGTCGAGGCGCCGAGGTTGAAGGCGGCGAGCCAGCGCAGCAGCTTGTGCGAGACATACATGTAGACCACGACCGGCGGCAGGCGCTTCAGGCGCGGCCAGAGTTCGCGGTGCACGTTGAACGCCTGGCAGGCGATGCGGACCTTGCGGCGGAACTCCTCGTCGGACGAGGTGACCGACGCCTCGTAGGCCAGCGCATCCGGGGCGGTCACCACCTTGCGGCCGTCGCACAGGATGCCCAGCGAGACGAACATGTCGTCGATGAGGTTCGGCGGCACGGCGCGATGCAGGCTGCGGCGGATGGCGAACAGCGAGCCGTCGGCGCCCATGACCGCGCCCATGGTGCTCTCGTGGCGCTTGATCGCCT
>Ga0302314_10002848_pt1 | contig 32092 bp, 24 predicted proteins | sample III_Palsa_N2_3_FD_200533 | JGI IMG/M metagenome (GOLD analysis project Ga0302314, IMG submission 200533) | Peat permafrost microbial communities from Stordalen Mire near Abisko, Sweden - III_Palsa_N2_3 | ecosystem: Environmental > Terrestrial > Soil > Palsa > Peat permafrost | place: Sweden... | reverse complement strand
AGGCGCTGAAGCGTCACGGCCGGGCCAAGGCCATCGTCACCGACGGGCTTCGCTCCTACAGCGCGGACCTGAAGGAGATTGGGGCGGCCGATCTCCAGGTAACGGGGCGTTGGTTGAACAATCGCATTGAGGGATCACACGTCCCCCTGCGAAGGCGTGAGCGGGCGATGAGCCGGTTTCGGAGGATGAAAACACTCCAGAAATTCGCCTCGGTTCACGGCTCGGTCCACAACCACTTTTCGCAGGAGCGCCACCTCGTCAGCCGCAAAATCTATAAAGAGAGACGGGCCGCCGCACTGGCTGCCTGGCAGTCAGTCCTAGCCTAAACGCCGCTCGGGTTTGGGCTCATTACGTCTGACTGGAGACGAGTTGCCGTTGGTCTGACAGCACCGCCAATCCTTGTTGAAATGATTGGACTTTTCGGGAGCTTCAAGCCACCACCCACCAATAGGACCGCCAAAGCGGAAGTGGCGCTCTGTGGCGTCTCGCCCGCTCGCCAACGCCCGCTGTCGAGCGCTGATCCGGCGACCGCTATCGACCCTTACCGGGCGGTGGAGTTCATTCCGTGATGGACGCTCATTGCGGATTCGCATCGGAAAACCCTAAATGCCACGCTAGGGCATGATCCGTGCTCGACGGGTCCATTTTGAGTTCGCGTAGCGTATATGGTCGAAAGTAAATCGGGATATTTCGGAAACACACCGGAATTGGATAGTGTAAATCGCTTTATCGCGGCGTGCGGTGTAGGTGCGATTGGCGGGCTGTTTGTCTTTGTGTCTGTGATTATTGCCATTTCTTCGCATGAAAATTTTAGAGTGCACAAGGCGCTTCGGGTATATGGTCTAATATCCACAGGTCATGTTATACGCCTCGAGGGCCTTACCGGTCGAGTGGCAAATTACGGAGCTTCATTTGAATTTCCGGTCAAAACCGGATTGGGAAATAATGCGGTTTCGTTTGGGTCGCAGAGGATTGGTCTTGTTGATGCTATTGCTGTGCGCAGTGGTCGTCCGCTTCGGGTCATTTACGATAGGCAAGACCCTTCGATTGCTCTCATTGACTTCAGCGACGCCCCCGCAAGAGGGCGCGGAGGAGGTGATCCAATGACGACTTGGCTGGCGGTGGCATTGATTTTATCGGTCGCTACGACAACCGCGATTGCCTTGATCCTGAGGGGCTCTACTCCTCGACCGTAGAACGCGGTTGGCCGAAACCCCCTCCTCCCGCTCACTTCAATCTCTCGGCATGCCAGGCCAGGTGCTCCGCCATGAACGTCGAGATGAAATAGTAGCTGTGGTCGTAGCCCTGCTGAATGCGCAGCGTGAGTGGGGCGCCGGCCGCCTCGCATGCCGCCTTGAGCAGCTCGGGCTTCAGTTGCTCGCTCAAGAACGGGTCGGCGGCGCCTTGATCGACCAGGATGTCCGCCACGCGGGCGCCGTCTTCGATCAGCGCGACCGCGTCATGGCGCCGCCAGGCCGTTCGGTCCTGGCCGAGATAGCCGCCCAGCGCCTTCTCGCCCCAGGGGACCTGGCTCGGCGCGCAGATCGGCGCGAACGCCGAGACGGCGCGGTATCGATCGGGGTGGCTCAGCGCCACGGTCAGCGCGCCGTGACCGCCCATCGAGTGCCCCATGATCGACTGGCGTTCCGCATCGATGGGAAAATGCTCAAGCGCCAGCGCGGGCAATTCGTCGGTGAGGTAGCTCCACATCTTGTAGTTGGCCGCATAGGGCGCCTGGGTGGCGTCGACATAGAAGCCTGCGCCCAATCCGAAATCGTAAGCCCCCGCGGGGTCGTCGGGGACCTGCTCGCCGCGCGGGCTGGTGTCCGGCGCGATGAAGATCAGGCCATGCTCGGCGCAGGCCCGCCGATACTCCCCCTTCTCCATGACATTGGCGTGCGTGCAGGTAAGACCGGACAGGTACCAGACCACCGGCAATCGCTCGCCGTCCTTATGCGCCGGGACAAACACCGAAAAGACCATGTCCGTCCCGGTCGCGCTCGATCGGTGTCGGTAGACGTGCTGCACGCCGCCAAAACTCTCGTGGGCTTCGATCTGCTCGATCACCGCCATGGGCGTCTCTCCAACGGTTCCTGGAAGAATATCACGGAGCGAATGCGCTCGTCCGCCGGCATCAGGTCGAACACCTCGATGATGCGATCCAGAGGCAGGGTGCGGGCGATAGTCTGGCGGTGGAGGTCTGGCAAGCGCCTCAACCAGGGCCGTCCCGTCAACGAACAGGCGATGGCGGTCATCCGACTTCTTATTGCCAGGCGACCGCGTTGCGGGGCACCGTGCAACCACGAGGAGCTTTACGATGCCCATCACCATCACCGCCTTTGAACGGTCCCCCGATCGCGGCAGGGGATTGGCGCGTGATATGCGCGTCCGCTGGGCGCTAGAAGAGGTGGGCCAACCCTACGAGGTTCGCCTTGTTTCATTCAGTGCGATGAAGGAACCCGCGCATCGGGCGCTTCATCCTTTCGGCCAGATTCCGACCTATGAGGAAGGCGATCTCGCCATGTTCGAGACAGGGGCGATCGTGTTCCATATCGCCGAGCGCCATGCGGGCCTGCTGCCGGATGACGCCAATGCCCGGGCGCGCGCAATCACATGGATGTTTGCCGCGCTCAACACGGTGGAACCGCCGATCCTCGAACGCGAAACCGCCAGGCTCCTGGAGGGCGACAGGGCCTGGTATGAGGAGCGCCTGCCCCTGCTCGAGGATCGCGTCCGCAACCGGCTGGACCAACTTTCCAGTCGCCTGGGCGATACCGACTGGCTCGACGGCCCGTTCAGCGCGGGCGACCTGATGATGGTGTCGGTGCTGCTCAGGTTGAAATTATCGGGGATGCTGGACGAATATCCGAACCTCTCCGCCTATCTCGCCCGCGGCGAAGCGCGGCCGGCCTACCAGCGCGCCTTTGAAGCTCAGTTGGCGGTTTTCAAGAGCAACTCACCGCTCGGCTGATAGAGGTCTGCGCTGGCCGCATTCGCCCTTGGCGCAGCGCCAGGGGTCGGTCATTCGAAGGCTTTCGCGCGTGGGGTCTGGAACGGACGTGGCCACGCGGTCTTCGGCCGCTCACTCTCACGGCGCCCGATTTGGCATCCTGGCCCTGGCTTCGTCGGCCGACAGCGTGGCGATACACCATTTGCCGTTGCAGGCGCTGGCGCCCGCCTTTTCCCGCGGGAGAACAACGACGCCCGGGCCCAGCCGCTCAAGATAGACCGACCGCGGCAGGACCTCGACGTAGTAGTCTCGGCCGGACTCGGCATGGATCGGCAGCGCGAGCTCGCGGAAGTCGTATTCGCTCTGGACCGCGATATTCAGGTCGCCGGGCGTTGCGTTCGCGACCAGAAGGTCGCCGTTCCTCAAAGCGCCCACCGTCTTTCGGTCGATCCTGACCATCGTGGCGAAAGCGCTGTTGGAAAATTGGCGCTCCCGAAAGATCGTCACCGAAGCCCGATCGGGATTGTTGTCGGCGACGAATGGGACCACCGGCGGCATGGTGGCGCAACCGACCAGCAATCCGGCGACCACCGTCAGCGCGGCGAGCGCCGCCGCCTGCGACCTTCTGTGTCCCTCAGCCTTCATCGAACCGCCCCGGTTTTGCGGCAACCTTGCCTTGGGTCCCCATCCGGCGCAAGGCCGACAGGGTGCAAGGACACGCCTCCTCTAGTTTTGGCTGATTGCGAGCATTCGTGGACGTCGGCTCATGGAACCCATGGTCAGAGCTTCGCCAAAATGCCCGTTCAGCCGCCGGGCCCCTGTTCGGCGGGGGCGGCGGACTTCTTGGGCTGGTTGACGAACGCGGCCAACCTGGACTTCCACCATTCGCTCTTGGCGGGGCGGGCGACATAGGTGTCGACCATCGCCGTGGCCTTGCTCACGTCCGCGCGGCCGGCCCAGACCTCGATCATCTCGCGGCCGATCTGGGTGTCCACGTACTCGGCGAGGTCGGCGGCGGCCGCATGCAGCGGATGATCCTTGTCGTCCTTGGCGATCTGGGAATGGGTCAGCCCTTGGGTCTTCCCCTTGCCTGTGTAGGTCTCCTTGGTGTGGACGCCCATCCTCCACGAGGCGGCGGGCCGCATCGCCGCGAGGAGGCCGGTCAGCACCGCGTCGGCCACCACCGCCGCCGATACGGCCGCCGCCGCGACCAGGAAGCCGGCCACGGGGCCGAGGAAGGTTCCCACGGCGTCGCCCGCCTTGCCGCCAATTCGCCACCCGGCCTTGGCGCCGGCCACGGCGCCTTTGCCAAACCCGGTCACGGCGCCTTTCACCAGGCCGCCGATGGCGGCGAACGGCTTCTGCCACCAGTGGCGCGACTTGCGCCAGCTCTCCGCCGCGCCGCGTCCCGCGCCGACGACGGCGCCGCCGACCGCCCCGCCCACGGCCCCGACGACTCCCCCGGCCACGGCCCCGGTATAGTGGGGCAGCGCCTCACCGCCCTTCCACCCGTAGATCGCCGCGCCCTTGATGAGGAGCTTGCGGATCTCGCCGCTCGGGAATTCGGCCTTGATGACCTCCCACTTACCCACCTTGTCGCCGGGTCCGGGCGCCGAGGTGCCGGTGACGATCTGCGTCTCACCATCCAGCGTGCCAAGCTTCTTCCAGTCGACGCCGGGGTATTTCTTGGTGGCCAGGTAGCTGGGGTTGTCGGCGGCGACGGGCTTGCCCTTTTCCTTGTTGACCAGCTGCTCCAACGCCACCTCGATAAAATTGGAGTGGGCGAAGTAGTCCTCCACGGCGTGCAGGCCGTCGCCCAGCGCTGCAAAGCCCTCCGGGGTTCTGCCCAGTTTCGCCGCACGCTCGATCATGTGCATGGCGTGGACTTTGCTGCGCTCGATGTACTCGGGGAGGCCCGAGGTTATCGAACGCAGATTGATATCCTTCTGGAATTCCTTGGTCTGGGTCTCGGCGATCCAGGCCTGCTGCGATTTCGACAGGGCCTTCACGCGCTTGTCATGCTCGGCCGGGCTGAGGGCGGGGTTCTCGGCGCTGTCGCCGCCCTCGGGATTGTCCATGTGCTCGCTCGGCAGATAACGGCCGAGTTCCTCCCGTGTCGGCTTGCGACCGAACTTGCCCGCGGCGAGGATGGGGATGATGATGTGGAACCACTTTATGTCGTAGCCACCGGACGGGTCCACCTTCTGAGAGAAGTCTCTCAGCCAATTGCCGTAGTAGATTTCGTCGCGTTCTTTTTTGTCGGAAAAGCCCGCCTCCTTGAGCGCGATCTCCTCTATGCCGCCATGGCCGTCGTCACCGGCCAGGAACCGCTGGACGACGGGCGCGCCTGTCGCCGCCGGCGCGGCGCGACCCGCGAGACCGGGCGTCGCGGCGCCGCGGCCGGTCATGACCGCGTCCGCCTTGCTCTCCGCCGATCGCTCGAAGGCGTCGCCGGGATCGCTGACGCGCAGGCCTCCCGGGCCGGGAACGCCGGAGACCGCGCCGGCCCGCTGCTGAGTTACATGGGTGAGTTCATGGGCCAAAAGCCGCCGGCCGGACCCGCTCGTCGCCGACTGACCGGCCCCGAAGAAGATGTGGTCGCCCACCGTGAAGGCCCGGGCGCTGAGCGCGCCGGCGGCCGCGGCCGCGGAGGCGTCGGCGTGCACCCGCACCTGGCTGAAGTCATGGCCGAAGCGGGGCTCCATGAACGCCCGCGTTCCCGCATCGAGCCGCTCGCCCGATCCGGCCATCGCTCTTTGGACGAGGACTGAAGGCTCGGCCCCGGTTTCCCGCGAAGGGTTCCCCCAGGACGGGGTCTCGGCGAAACGCTGGACGAAGATCGGCCGCGCGGCGGGCGCGACGGCTGGGCGCCTCGCCTCCGGGGCGGGGGCCTGCTGACGTGCTGCGGCCGTCTTCGCCATCCGACGTCTCCGACGAAGCCTTGGACAATCGCTGTTGATCCGGTTTTGATCCTAGGCCGAAGCTTGCCAGATCGTCCAGCGCCAGCATTTGATGCTGTTCAGGACAAGCAACCCCGGCCACCAGGGAGAGACGTAGCGCCGACGGACTTCGCCGGTCGGCTGAATCAATATTGCGCTATTGAAAAAAAAGTGAGACTTTTTGTCGAAGGTTCGAAATGGGGCGGTGTCCTGGACCTACGACCTGTTGCTTGACAGTTGAATAACGCCATAGCTTGGGCGTCCATTAACGCATCACTGGCGCTCGCGTCTCTTGGCGAGCCGCTTTTCTACACCTTTTGTACTATGGGGGAAACGCTATGGCTGTTACGGTCAGCTACCCTGGCGTCTATATTCAGGAGTTACCGAGCAGCGTACACACCATTACTGGTGTGTCGACCTCCATCGGCGCCTTCGTCGACACCTTCATATCCGGACCGATGAACACGCCCGTGCGGGTGCTGAGCTTCGCCGACTTCGAGGCGCAGTTCGGGGGCCTGGCCCCCGGTAGCGAGGCCAGTTACGCCATCCAGCAGTTTTTCCTCAATGGCGGCTCCGAGGCCTACGTCGTGCGCGTGACCAGCGTGGGGGGCGACGACACGCCGGCCACTCCGGCGCAGATCGCCCTGGAAGACAAGGCGGGCGGCTCGATCCTGCTCACGGCTACCGCCAGCGGCGCGGGCGCCTGGGGCGCCAACCTGCGGATCGACGTGGACTACGGGGCCGCCGATCCAACCTCCCAGTTCAACCTGACCGTCACCGAGATCGCCACCAGCGGCTCCGCGACCACCGTGATCGCCAAGGAGATGTATCGAAATCTGGTCATTGACGCCGCCCAGCCCAACGACGCGGCGACCACGGTCAACGCCGCCTCCCAGTTGATCAGCCTGGCGACGACCGGATCGGGCGGCTCCGGTCAACGGCCGGCCGAGACGGGAACCGCCAGCGCCGCCGTCACCGACTTCGCCAGCCTGGACGTCGTCAACACCGACACCATCACCGTCAGCCTGAACGGGACCAGCCTGGCCGCAACGGGTGCGCTGTCGGCCACCGCCGGCAATCCCAGCGACCTCAATTCGCTCGCGACAGCTCTGCAGTCCCAGATACGCGCACTGACGGGCAATCCCTTGCCCAACGCCACGGTGAGCGTGGTCGGCAGCGCATCCGGCACGGCTTATCTGGTGGCCAAGGCCGGAACCGGCGTCGCCCAGGACATTCTCACCTTCTCCGACGCCGCGGCCGGAGGCCTGGCCACCAAGCTGGGCTTCACCAGCGCCGGCTCGAACGTTCAGCAGTATGCCCTCGGCGGTGCAGCGGCGGGAGCGCAAGCCCTGCCCGGCGGCGCCGACAACCCCGTCACTGGCGACGACGGCAGCTGGAACCCCAACCAGATCCCCGCCCAATGGTCGACCACCGACGGCGTCGCCACCGGCATCATCGGAGACCCCGTGGCCAAGACCGGCCTCTACGCCCTGCTGAACGTCGACCTGTTCAACATTCTCTGCATCCCCGCGACCATGAACCTGGGCGACACCGACGCCTTCGCCGTGGCCACCGCGGCCATCTCGCTGTGCGAGACCCGGCGGGCCATGTACCTGCTCGACGCCCCCCAGGCGGCGGCCAGCCGCGACACCGTCTCTTCGATCATGTCCTGGCTGGACGGGGCTGCGGGCCTGCGCAGCGCCAACGCCGCCCTCTACTTTCCGCGGATGGACATCGCCGATCCGCTCAATCAGCAGAGGCTTCGCGCGGTGTCACCCAGCGGCACGGTGGCGGGCATGTGGGCGCGCACCGACGGCGCCCGCGGCGTGTGGAAGGCGCCGGCCGGCACCGCGGCCACCCTCGCGGGCGTGCAGAAGCTGGAATACGCCCTTACCGACCCCGAGAACGGCGTGCTCAATCCGCTGGCGATCAACTGCCTGCGCAACTTCCCGATCTATGGGCCGGTGTGCTGGGGCGCTCGCACGCTCAACGGCGCCGACCAGATGGCCGACCAGTGGAAGTATGTCCCGGTGCGGCGTCTGGCCCTGTACATCGAGGAGAGCCTCTACCGCGGCACCCAATGGGCCGTGTTCGAACCCAACGACACGCCGCTGTGGGCTCAGCTGCGGCTCAACGTCGGCTCGTTCATGCAGACCCTGTTCCGCCAGGGGGCCTTCCAGGGCAGCACCCCGCAGCAAGCCTATTTCGTGGTCTGCGACGCCACCACCAACCCGCAGGCCAGCATCAACCAGGGCATCGTCAATATCGTCGTGGGCTTCGCGCCCCTGCAGCCGGCGGAATTCGTCGTCATCTCGATCCAGCAGATGGCCGGCCAACTCTCGACCTGAGGACGCGACACCATGGCTCAGTTCACCGTCAATCCGCAGCGTTTCGACCCCTACAAAAACTTCAAGTTCCGGGTGAAGTGGGACGGCAAATATGTGGCCGGCGTCAGCAAGGTCGGCATGCTCAAGCGCACCACCGAAGTTGTAAAGCACCGCGAGGGCGGCGATCCCTCCACCAGCCGCAAGTCTCCCGGACGCACCGAATACGACGCAATCTCCCTGGAGCGCGGCGTCACCCACGACCCCGAGTTCGAGCTGTGGGCCAATACCGTCTGGAGCCTGAACAACGGCCTGGGCTCTGAGGTCTCCCTGGCCACGTTCCGCAAGGACATCATCCTGGAGATGTACAATGAGGCCGGCCAGCTGGCGATTTCATACAACATCTACCGAGCCTGGGTGTCCGAGTACCAGGCCCTGCCCGACCTGGACGCCAACGCCAACGCCGTCGCCATCCAGCACATCAAGCTTGAGAACGAAGGGTGGGCCCGCGACCTCTCGGTGCAGGAGCCGACGGAGCCCAGCTTTACGCCGCCGTCCTGAGGCGCCGGCCATGCACCCACCGACCGTACGTGCGCCCACCACCGCCCAGTTGATCGAGGCGTGGGACCTCGCCTTTCCGAGGCCCGCGCTCGAACGCGCCGAAACCCTCCTGGCGCTCGCCAGTCCGGACGCCGACGCCGCGGCCCTGGACGCGCTTACGCTCGGCGAACGCGAGCGGCGCCTGCTGGCTGTGCGCGCCGCCGCCTTTGGCTCGAAAATCACCGGCCTGACCGCCTGCGAGGCCTGCGGCGAGCCCCTGGAACTAGAGCTGGCCGTGGACGAACTGCTGGGCCTGACGGCGCCCGCGCCCGGCGAGATCCTTCTGAACCACGGAGATTGCACCCTCAGCCTGCGGCTGCCCAACGGCGCCGATCTGCGCGCCGCCGCCCAGGCGCCGGCTGGCGCCGCCGCCGCGGTGCTCTTGGCCCGCTGCGTCAGCCGGGCGGAGCGGAACGGGGCGCCCGTCGACGCCGCCAAATTGCCGGCGGGCGTGGCCGAGGCCGCGGGCGAGGCGCTCGCCCAGGCCGATCCCCTGGCCGATCTGCGGCTTGGCCTTAGCTGTGTCGCCTGCGACCACGCCTGGCGGGCGCCCTTTGACGCCGCGGGCTTCCTGTGGGCTGAGCTGGACGCCTGGGCGGGACGCCTCCTGCGCGAGGTGCATACGCTCGCCAGCGCCTACGGCTGGACCGAGCGGGACATACTGGCGTTGAGCCCCGCCCGCCGGGCGCGCTACCTGGACATGGTGGCGGGGTGAGTGGCTTTTTCGAGACCCTGGCGGCGCGCGCGCGCGGCGAGGCGCTCGTCGTCCGCCCCCGCCTTCCCAGTCGTTTCGAGTCAGAAGCGCCGGAAACGCTGGACCTGAGTGGGGAAACCCTTGCCGAGCGCCTGTCGCCGCCGGAGCCCGCCGCGACGCACCCGGCCGAACCCTTGCGCGCGCCGCCGGTCGCGACGCATCCCATCGAGCCCTCCGCATCGCGCGCCGCCGCCTTGCCCGACGCACCGCGCCCGGCGGCGTCCGCTGAAGCCCTGTCGCCTCTCGTCACGCCTGCCCCGCCCGCGCCCCGAAGCGCCGAAGTCAGGCTGGACCCACCAGACTTCGCCCATCCCGAGCCCGCCGCCGCGCGACCGCTCGACGCCCCAGGCCGGGTGACGACCGCCCCGGCGCCCAAGTCCCGCGACGAGCGCCCACCGCCCGCCGCCCGGCGGATCGCCGCGCCGGACGCGATCCAGCCCGAGACGCGGTCGGCGACGGACGCCGCGCGCACGCTGGCCGAGCCGGCTCTCCCCGTCGCCCCTCCGCCGCGGAAACTAAATGAGCTGGAGCCCCACCCGCCACGCACCCGGGCCGAACGCCGCGCGGCCGCGCTCACTCCACCCCGGGAAGAGACCACGGTCCACGTCAGCATCGGCCGCATCGAGGTCCGGGCGGCGCAGCCTGTCCAGGAGACCAAACGCAAAGAACCACCCCGCCCCGCCGTGATGAGCCTGGAGGACTATCTGCAATCGAGGCGTGGCCGCCGATGAGCCCCCGCGTCGTGACCAGGAGGCCGGGGGATGAGTAACGCCCAGGCCGTCGCGGCTGTCACCGCCACCCTGCAGGCCATCCTGTTGAATGAAGTGCCCATGGACTCGCCCGATCTGGGCGACCTCGGCGTCTCGATCATGCCTCTGGACAAGGCCCGGGGCGCCAACACCAACAATCAGCTGAACCTGTTCCTATACATGGTGGCGCGGAACGCCGCCTTCGCCAACGCGGACATGCCCCGGCAGGTGCAGTCTGGCGAGGTGGCCATCCCGCCCCTGCCGCTCAACCTATATTACCTTCTCACCGCCTTCGGCCGGGACGACGACGTCGTCAAGCCTTTCGGCCACGAGTTGCTCGGCAAGGCGATGAGCGTGCTCTACGATCACCCGGTCTTGAGCGCCGCCGACATCGCCAGCGCCACCCAGACCCTTCTGCCGGACAGCGACCTGGCCTCCCAGGTCGAACACGTTCGCATCACGATGCACCCGCTGACCATCGACGAGCTGTCCAAGCTGTGGACCGGCTTTTCCATGCAGTACCGCCTTTCGGCGGCCTATGAGGTAGGGGTGGCGCTGATTGAGAGCACCCGGGGAACGCGCGCGAGCCTGCCCGTGCTCATGCGGGGTCCCGGCGACCAGGGCGTGGCCGCCCAGTCCAACCTGCTGCCGCCGGAGCCCACGCTCACCGGCGTCAGCCCGCCCAACAACCAGCCGAGCGCGAGACTGGGCGATGTGGTCACCCTCACCGGCTTCAACCTGGATGGAAGCGACATCAGCGTGCTGCTGGACCATCCGCTGCTCGACCAGCCCGTGCCGGTGACGCCGAACCCGGGCGGCACGGCCACCAGCCTCGCCTTCCAGGTCCCCGACACCCCGGCGGCCCTGCCGGCCGGCTTCTGCACTGTCACGGTGATGGTCGAGCGGCCTGGCGAGACCTTCCAGCGCGCCACGAACGCCGCCCCGCTTGCGCTCGCCCCTACCGCGACGCTTTCGCCCGCCAGCGCGCCGGCCGGGACCATCGCCTACACGGCCACCGTCTCGCCCCAGGTGCTGCCCGCCCAGCGCGCCTCGCTCCTGCTCGGCGGCGCGGAGATCCTCGCCGACGCGCATCTCGCGCAGACTGGCGCCCTCACCTTCACGGCCATGAACGTCGTCGCCGGCGACTACTGGTTTCGCATCCGCGTCGACGGGGTCGACACCCAGCTGGTCGACCGCACCAAGACCCCGCCCGCCTACGATCCCACCCAGCAAGTGACGGTGACGCCATGAGCGAAGCCATGGCGACCCATGACGACTGGCTGGAGGCCAACGGCCGGTTCATGGCCGCCGCGGTGGCCTGGGTGCGCGCCCTGCTGCGTCGTCGCGTCCCCGTCGAGACGCCGCGCGGCTTCGACCGGCGGCCCCGAGAGGGGGCCGGGCTCAATGCCGACGATCCCGTCCGCGCCGAGGCGGCGATGAAGGCGGCCGCCCAGGCGATGACCCCGCCGCCGGCGCTGCTCATCCTTGCCGAACGCCTGGGGCTCAGCCCCTTCGAGCAGCGGGCGCTGCTGTTGTGCGCCGCCGCGGAGCTGGACACCTCCGTCGCCGGCCTCTGCGCCCAGGTCCAGGGCGATCCCACCCGGCCTTACCCCACCTTCGCCCTGGCGCTGTCCCTGTTCGACGACGCGACCTGGGATGTGCTTACGCCTGAGCGGCCTCTGCGCCGCTGGCGGCTGGTCGAGATCGACCGGCCGGGCGGGACCGCGCTCACCGTCAGCCCCCTGCGCGCCGACGAGCGGATCGTCAATTTCCTCAAGGGCGTGACCTATCTCGACGAACGCCTGGGCGCCCTGCTCGAACAGCTACCCGCCGCCGAAGGCGACCTGCCGCCATCCCAACAGTCCGCCGCCCAGCGGGCCATACGCCTGTGGAGCTCCGTCGACCCCGGCCAGCCGCCGCCGCCGATCCAGCTCCTGGGCCCCGATGCGGCCAGCAAACGCGCCGTGGCGGCGCACATCGCAGAGGCGCTCGGTCTTCGGCTTCTTAGGCTGGACCCGGCTCTGCTTCCCACCACACCCACCGATCTGGACGCCTTCGCCCGGCTGTGGCGGCGCGAGACGCGGCTTCTGCCGGTGGCCCTCTATCTCGACGCCGACGGCGCGGACCCCGCCCAGATAGTCAGTGTCGACCGCCTGATCGCCCGCATCGAAGGCCCCGTCCTACTCGCCGCCCGCCAGCTTTGGCCGAACACCGACGACGCCTCTGTGGCCGTGGATGTGGACAAGCCGACACCGGCCGAACAGGCCGACCTCTGGCGGGAGGCGTTGGGACCCGATGCCGCAGATCTGCCTGACGCCTTAGCTGCCCAGTTCAACCTGGCCGCCGGCGCCATCGTCAACCTTGCACGCCGGGAGCGGCTCCAGGCCAGCGACGCCGAGGCGGACGGCTCCGAGAGTGATCGGGCGGGGCTGCGCGAGCGCCTATGGGACGGCGCACGCGGCGTCTCCCGGCCCCGGCTGGACACCCTGGCCCGGCGCCTCGCCCCCCGCGCGACATGGGACGACATCGTCCTGCCCCCGGCCGAAACCGCGTTGCTGCAAGGCGTCGCCGATCAGGTGGCCCAGCGGGCCAAGGTCTACCGCGAGTGGGGCTTCGCCGAACGGATGAACCGTGGGCTGGGTATCAGCGTGCTGTTCGCCGGTCCGTCCGGCTCGGGCAAGACCATGGCCGCCGAGGTGCTGGCGTCGCATCTGCGGCTGGACCTGTTCCGCATCGACCTGTCCACCGTGGTGAGCAAGTACATCGGCGAGACGGAAGCCAATCTTCGCCGCGTGTTCGACGCGGCTGAAGACGGCGGCGCCATCCTGTTCTTCGACGAGGCCGATGCGCTCTTCGGCAAGCGCACCGAGGTCAAGGACAGTCACGACCGATACGCCAACATCGAGATCGACTACCTGCTGCAGCGCATGGAGGCCTTCGGCGGCCTGGCGATCCTGGCCACCAACATGAAGAGCGCCATGGATGCGACGTTCCTGCGCCGTCTTCGCTTCGTCCTCGATTTCCCTTTCCCGGGCGTGCCGGAGCGCAGCGCCATCTGGCGGCGCGTCTTCCCCTCGGCCACCCCCACCGAAGGGCTCGATTTCGACCGGCTGGCCCGCCTCAACGTCACCGGGGGCCACATCGCCGTCATTGCGCTGAACGCCGCCTTCCAGGCCGCCCACGCCGGCGGCCCGGTGACCATGCCCATGGTGCTCCACGCCGCGCGCATCGAATTTCGCAAACTCGGCCGGCCGGTGAACGAGGCGGATTTCCACTGGCGGGAGGCGGCGGCGTGAGGGTCGTTGTCCACATCGACCGGCTGGTGTTGGAAGGCTTTTCCAAAATGCCGGACCTGGACCGGCTGCGCGCCGCCCTCGAAACCGAGCTTTCCCAGGCGCTCGCAGCGCCTGCGCCGCGCCGCGCGCCGGATGCCCCTCGGTCCGCCCATCGCCCCGCCGTGCTCAGGCCGGCCGACCTCATCGCCGGCCCCGAGGCCCTGGGGCGCGGCATCGCCCAGGCGGCGCTGACCCGCATGGGCCCAGCGAGGGACGCCATCGGCCGGGCGGGCAGGCGCGCCGCAGCTCGTGCGCCGGAGGCCGCGCCATGAGCGGCTTTCCGGGGTCTCCCCGCATTCTCAAGGGTGGGTTGGTGTTGCTCGACCCGGTGAGCTTCGCCGTGGTCCAGGGCGGGATCATCGTCCTGCAGTACAATCCCGACACCCTGACCCGCACGCTGAAGATCAAGGGCGCCGAAGAGGGCGGCGACCGCTCGGAGGCTCTGCGCCTGACCGGCCCGGCGGTGGAGACGATCAAGCTGGAGGTGGAGATCGACGCCACCGACCAGCTGGAGAACCCGGCGCAGAATCCGACCACGGTGCAGTACGGCGTCAGCCCCCAGCTCGCCGTGCTGGAGACCCTGGTCTACCCCACCTCGGCCAACCTGCAGAACAACTTCAGCCTCTCCCAGCGGGGGACGCTGGAGATCATGCCCATGATGGCGCCGCTCTGCCTGTTCGTGTGGAGCGCCTCGCGCATCGTCCCGGTGCGGATCACCGAATTCAGCGTCACCGAGGAGGCCTTCGATCCGAGGCTCAACCCCCTGCGGGCCAAGGTGAGCCTGGGCATGCGCGTGCTGTCGACCGACGACCTGTTCTTCAATGACAAGGGAGGAAGCCTCTACATGGCCTATCAGCGGCAGAAGGAGGCCCTGGCTGCGCTCAGCCAGCCGGGGACCTTCAGCGCGCTTGGCCTGTCAGGCGCGCCATGACAACCGATCCCACCACCGATCCCGTTCAGGCGATGCTGGCGCAGACCTCGCTCCAGCGCTCGCTGTTCCAGGCCAACAGTCGCTACTATGGCCTGGCCACGACCACCTTCGAAACACCCGACGGCCCGGTCGCCTATGTGAAACGGCGCTTCGCCCCCCAGCCGGAGCGCTTCCAGCTCATCCAGACCCACACTGTCCAGCAGGGCGAGCGGCTGGACAACATCGCCGCCCAGTACCTGGGCGATCCGACCCTGTTCTGGCGCCTGTGCGACGCCAACCGGGCCCTCAAGCCCTGGGTGCTCACCGAGACGCCGGGAACGCAGCTCAACATCACCATGCCCGACGGGATCACCGGGAGCGCGCTGTGACCCCATGAACCAGGGCTTTTACCTCAGCCTGATGATAGGCGGCTTCTCCGCCAGTCCTGTGCCCCAGGCGGTCATCGACGCCCTGGTCTCAGTGCAGGTCACCACCACCGTGGGCAACCAGGGCGGGTTCCAGCTCAAATTCACCTGGGGCAAGACCTCCCCGCTCGCCGCGCTCCAGGCCTCCGGTTTCTTCGATCCCCGACAGCGGGTGATCATCGCCGTCACCGTCAACGGCGCGGCCGAGGTGCTGATGGACGGGATCATCACCAAACAGGACCTGGCCCCTTCGCTCGAGGCCGGCAAGGCGACCTTCACCGTGACCGGCGTCGATCTCACCGCGCTGATGGATCTCGTCGACCTGACCGGCATTCCCTACCCGGCCCTGCCGATGTTCGTCATCGTCGAGCTCATCCTGGCCAAGTATCTGCCCCTGGGCGTGATCCCGCTGGCGCTCCCGCCCCTGCTGGCGCTCATCCAGAACCCCATCGAGCGGTTCATGAAGCAGGAGGGGACCGACTATCAGTACATCACCACGCTGGCCCAGCAGGTGGGCGCGGTCTTCTACCTCGATCCCGGGCCAAGCCCCGGCCGGAGCCTGGCCTATTGGGGCCCCGACCTCTCCAAGCTGCTGGGCGGGACCCAGTCGGCGATCAGCATCGACTTCGACGGCTCCGCGACGCTGGACCAGCTGAGCTTCAGCTATGACGGAACGCTCGCCAGCAACTACCTGGTCACCATCATCGAGCAGAACACCCAGCTGCCGATCCCCATCCCGCTGCCGAGCATCGCGCTGCTCAAGGCGCCCCAGGCGGCCAATGTGGCGACGCCGCTCAGGTACACCCAGCTTCGGCCAATCGCGAACCAGGACCCGATCGGCGCGGCTCTTGCCGGCCTGGGGAAGCTCTTCGAGAGTTCCGACCCCGTCACGGCCAGCGGCCAGATGGACGTGCTGCGCTACGGCAAGGTGTTCAAGGCCCGGCAGCTGTGCGCCGTGCGCGGCGGCGGCGCCTATTACGACGGCGTCTACTACGTCAAGTCGGTCACCCACGATATCAAGCGCGGCGAATACAAGCAGAGCTTTTCCCTGGCTCGTGGCGGCACGGGCTCAACCGTAGCGACGGCCACCCCATGAGCCAGTATTTCGGCATCTATCGCGCCACCGTGGTCAATAACATCGACCCGATGCTGATGGGCCGCATCAACGTCATCGTGCCGGACGTCGGCGGAGCGACTCCGTCGAGCTGGGCCCTCCCATGCGTGCCGATGGCCGGCAAGCAGATGGGCGCCTTCTTCGTTCCCCAGGTCGGCTCGGGCGTGTGGATCCAGTTCGAGGGCGGCGATCCCGACTATCCCGTCTGGACGGGCGGCTGGTGGGGCAATCCGGCCGAGGTGCCGGCGCTGGCGCTGGCCGGGCCGCCGGGCTCTCCCAACATCGTCCTGCAGACCGCCCTGCAGAACGCCATCGTGGTCAGCGACCTGCCCGGCCCTACCGGCGGAATCATGCTCAAGAGCACCACCGGCGCGACGATCATCGTCAACGACACCGGCATCTATATCCAGAACGGCAAGGGGGCGAGCATCGTCCTGGCCGGCCCCACCGTCACCATCAACACCGGCGCTCTGGTGGTGACCTGATGCCGGGCTTTCTCCTCCACGTCGGCGCGACGGTGACCTGCAGCCACGGCGGCCAGGCCCAGCCGACCGTTCCCAATCCGCGGGTGACGGTCATGGGCCAGCCCACCGTCGCCCTCACCTCGCCCTATGTGGTCGCCGGCTGCGCCTTTCCGCCGCCGCCGGCCGCGAATGGCCCCTGCGTCACCGCCCAGTTCCTCACCGGTTCGGTGCGGGTGACCTCGATGGGCCAGCCGCTCCTGTTGCTCTCCAGCCAGGCGATCTGCGCCCCCACCGGCACGCCGCTGCTGGTAGTCGCCACCCAGACCCGCGTCGTGGGGACCTGAGGCCATGAACATCGACTTCCCCTTCGGCTTCGACGCCCACGGCCGGACGGCCTGCACCGACGACGCCGACCACATCCGCCAGATGGTGGAGCAACTGCTGTTCACCTCGCCGGGCGAGCGCGTGAACCGCCCCGACTTCGGCAGCGGCCTGCTGCAGATGGTTTTCGCCCCCAACAGCGTCGAGCTCGCCGCGGCTCTGCAGTTCACCACCCAGGCGGCCGTGCAGCGCAATCTGGGCGACCTCATTGACCTGCAGAACCTGACCGTCACCGCCCAGGACGCCACCTTGAGCGTCACTGTCAGCTACGTCATCCGCGCCACCCAGCAGTCCCAGACCGCCACCTTCGTCAGGAGCGCGCCATGAGCGTGGCCGCGGAAAGTTGCGGACTGGACCAGCGCCGGGAGGCGGTGCGCCAGTCGCCGCTGCTGGGCGTCGACTATGTGGAGGTCAGCCCCCTCCAGACCAGCCTGGAGGTGTTCTTCCTGGGCCGTGCGCCCAAGACCCTTAACCCCGCCAACATCGTCATCACCGGCGGCGCGGCGGTGAGCATCACCAGCCTGCGCGTCAAGCGCGAGCGCGATCTCACCCTGGATGACTGGATGGAGATCACGCTCGATCATCCGGGCGACGCCTCGATCTACACCCTCTCGCTCGTTCAGACCGACGACAGCGGCGCGCAGACGGACATGCCGCTGGCCGGCTGCGATCCGATCTATGCCTCGGCCCGCTTCAGCTTCAAGGCCGCCTGCCCCACCGACGCCGACTGCGCCGCGTCGCACGTCTGCCCGCCGCCGGCTCGCACCGCGCCGCCCATCGACTACCTGGCCAAGGACTACGCCAGCTTCCGCCAGTTGATACTCGACCGCCTGGCCCAGACCCTGCCGGAGTGGACCGAGACCCACATCCCCGACGTCGGCGTGATGCTGGTCGATCTCCTCGCCTATGTGGGCGACCAGCTCTCCTACTATCAGGACGCGGTGGCCACCGAGGCCTATCTGGGCACGGCCCGGCGCCGCATCTCCGTGCGCCGCCACGCCCGTTTGGTGGACTACCGCATGCACGAGGGCTGCAACGCCCGCGCCTGGGTGGTGATCACCGCCCAGGCCGCCGAGTGCGTGCTGGACCCCACCAGCGTCTTTTTTGGCGCGGCCTTTCCGGGCGGTCCGCCGCCGGGGATTCTGCAGCCCGCCGATTTCGCCAAGGCCCCAGCCGGCAGCGTCACCGTCTTCGAGCCTCTGGTCACCGATCCGGCCCAGCCGCTCACCATGCGCGGCGCCCACAACGAAATCCGTTTCTACACCTGGGGCGACTGCGCCTGCTGCCTGCCGACCGGGGCGACCTGCGCGACCCTGGCCGACTATGCTGAGGACGATGAGACCCGCGCCCGGGTCCTGACCCTCAGCCCTGGCGACATCCTGATCTTGGAAGAGGTGGTGGGCCCCAGGACCGGCGCGGCCGCGGACGCCGACCCCAGCCACCGCCAGGCCGTGCGCCTGACCGAAGTCACCCCTGACGCCGACCCGCTCTATGATGCCGAGCAGGGCGGCCGGCCCGTGCTGCGCATCGCCTGGTGCGCCGAGGACGCGCTCACCTTCCCGCTCTGCCTCTCGGCGGTGATGCCGGCGCCCGACTGCGACTGCCGCGAGGGGATCAGCGTCGCTCGCGGCAACGTCGTGCTGGTCGACCAGGGCGCCACCCTGCCGCCGGAGAGCCTGGGAACGGTCCCGATCGACACCAGCGCCGCTTCCTGCCCCACCGACTGCTCCCCGGCCACGGTGACGCTCACGCCCGGCTGGTTCCGACCGACGCTCGGCCACGCGCCGCTGACCTTCGCCCAACCGCTGCCGGGCTGCATCTGCGCCGCGCCCGTGGTGCTCCAGGATCCACGCGAGGCCCTGCCGGAGGTCACGCTCACCAGCGTCATCGAGGGCCCCGGCGGTCCGGTGGCCACCACCTGGGCCTCGGCGTACGACCTGCTTGACAGCGGCCCGGACGACGCCCGCTTTGTGGTGGAGATGGACGACGGCGGCGTCGCACACCTGCGCTTCGGCAATGGCGACGAGGGCCGCCAGCCCGACGCCGGCGCCCGGTTCACCGCAAGCTATCGGATCGGCAACGGTCCCTCGGGCAATGTCGGCCCCGAAACCATCTGCTATGTCATCTTCCGCGAGACGACCGAGGGGACCGGCGCGCTCACGCCCCGCAATCCGCTGGCCGCCACCGGCGGGACGGTCCCGGAGGCGGTGGCCGACGTGCGCATGGTCGCCCCCTACGCCTTCCGCGACGTGCCCGAGCGGGCGATCACCACCGACGACTACGCCACCCTGGCCCGAGACAACGCCCGGCGCCTGGCCGCACGGCCAAAACTGTCACAGCCCGCGCCGTCCCCGCCGCCCGCCCTGCCGCGCCAGGCCCAGGAAGAAGAGCCGCCGGAGCCCGCGCCCCTGCCCCCCGACCTCTGCCTGATCCCCTTTATCCCTCTGCAGAACGCCCGCGGGACTCTGTGCTGGAACGGCAGCTGGTATGAGGCCCGGGTCGCCCTCGATCCGGATGGAACGGAGAGCGCCGACCCGGAATTGCTGGCCGAGGTCGCCGCCTACCTCGCCCCCTATGGCCGCATCGGCTACGATCTGGCGATCACTGGCGCCAGCTACGCCGCCCTCGACCTTGGCCTCTCCATCTGCGTCAAGCCGCTCTACCTACGCGCCCAGGTCGAGGCCCTGCTGCGCCAGCGCCTGGGGACGGGCGTGCTGCCCGACGGCGCGCCGGCCCTGTTCAACCCTGACAGCCTCACCTTCGGCCAGGCGGTCTATCTCAGCCCGATCATCGCCGCCGCCCAGACCATCCCAGGCGTCATGGAGGTGCAGGTCACGCGGCTCGACGTCCTGGTTCCCGGCCGGCCGCCGCCCACAACCAGACCCGACAGCGTGCCGGCCAGCGGCATGCTCGCCCTGGCGCCCAGCATGATCGCCCGGCTCGACCAGGATCCCAATCACCCGGAGAACGGCCGGCTGACCCTTCTGCTGCGAGGCGGACGATGAGCGAACCGTGCGGATGCTGCACCGGCGTCGAGGTCGCGACGCCCCAGAGCGAGATCAACCCTCCGGGCCTTGCCGCCCTGACCTACCGGGCGGGCGACTACGCGACCTTCTACGAGACCATGCTCGCCCGCCTGAGCGGGCTTACCCTGGAGATCGCGGCCCCGGACGGCGGCCCGTCGCAGATCGTCACGCCGCTGAAGGGCCTCACCACCCGCGATCCGGCTGACCCGTCCATCGCCCTGCTGGACGCCTGGGCGGTGGTTGGCGACGTCCTCACCTTTTATCAGGAGCGCATCGCCAACGAAGGCTATCTGCCCACGGCCGTCGAGCGCCGCTCTCTGCTGGAGTTGTCGCGCCTGATCGGTTACCGCCTGCGCCCCGGCGTTGCCGCCAGCGTGCGCCTGGCCTTCACCGTCGCCGGCGGCTTCACCGGGACCCTGCCGGGCGGGACCCGCGCCCAGAGCATCCCCGGCACGGGCCAGAGCCCGCAATACTTTGAAACCTCCGCCGATCTCGACGTCCGCGACACGTGGAACGCGCTCGCCCCCGGGCTCACCCGGCCCCAGCGGATCACCCCTCCGGCCGCCGATCCGGTCACCGACATCCCGTTGGTCAGCGGCGCGGACGTGATTGATTCCGTCTATTTCGACGGCGTCTCCACGAACCTCAATCCCGGCGACCCCCTGCTGTTCGTGTTCGGCTCGGCTATCGACAACACAAATCCTACCCAGCAGTTCCTGCGGCTGGCCGCCGCCATCGACGCCCAGGCGGCGCAGTCGCGCACGGCGGTCAGCCTGGCTCCGCGGATCCCCGGGGGCCTCAGCGCCGCGGACGAGCTGCAGCTCTATGTGGACAAGGCCCAGTACCTGTTCCCGGGCAGCGACATCGCCGCCCAGGTAGTCGCCCTGCTCACCCCCACCATCGCCAATCTTGGAACTTCCGGCCGCACCACCACCGCCGTCGCCGCCTTCCTGCAGACGCCCATGTCGCGCATCGCCCTGCTGCGCGGGGTCGCCATCCAGAGGGGCTTCACCCGGGTGACCGCCTGGCTGACAGCCCTGCTGCAGGTCATGCGCCAGCCCCTGGCGCCGATCCGCGCCGCTGCCGACGGCGGGCTGATGAAGCTGCCGCCCGCCCAGCCCTCCTCGCCCCTTGCGGGCCTGGTGGGCATCGTCGATGCGCTGGCGCTCGCCCCGTCGCGCCAGCCCGTGAGCGCCCTGCGCCTCGTCCGATCGGTGGCCGCGAGCTTCGCCCCGCAGTCGGACGTGGCGCCCCGGCTGCTGGCGGCCCTTAAGCCCACCGCCGCCGGCAGCCTCTATTCCGCCTGGGCCTCGCTGGCCGCCCCCGCCGGCCAGGTAGAGGTCTACGCCGCGCGCGCCAAGGCCGGCCTGTTCGCCAGCGCCTGGGCGGGCCCGGCCACGGTGACCACCGGCGAGCAGGTCACCACCAGCTTCACCGCGCCCACCATCGCCACGGCCTGGGTCACCGCCACCGCCGATGTCGCCGACACCATCGCCGAACTGCCCCTGGACACCACCTACGGCCAGATCAAACCCGGAAGCTGGGTGGCCATCGACCGGCCTGTGGTGGACGGCAACGGAAATCCCACCGGCGATCGCAAGGTCACCTTCCACACCGTTCTGTCCCTGCGCACCGGCGCCGTGGCCACGGCCCAGCTCTCGGACGCAGGGGACGTGGAGCTCATCGCCGCGGCGGTCCCCGTCCCCACCGGCTTCTCGGCCAAGGTCACTCTGCTCACCCTGGAGCCCCGCTGGCTGTCCGAGGAGACGCCGGCTCAGTACGCCGCCGACATCGACTCCGAGCCGGTGCTGCGCCAGACCGTGGTCTACGCCCAGACCGAACCGCTCACCCTCACCGGCGAGCCGCTGGACACGGACATAACCGGCGGTTCGATCGACCTCGATCAGGTTTACAGCGGCCTCGAACCCGGCCGCTGGGTGATCGTGTCAGGAACCCGCACAGACATCCCCAATGTCAGCGGCGTAACCGCCAGCGAACTGGCCATGATCGCGGGCGTGCAGCAGGGCGCGCAGCCCGTGGACGGCCAGGCCTTTCCCCTCTCCGGCCCGCCGTTCAAAAGTGTCTACCAGACCACCGACGCGGACGCCTTCGGCGACCGGCTGGTGGTGGGCCAGCTCAATGCGGCCTGGTCCGACTTCGCCCAGCAACTCGCGACACTGCCGGCGCCGCAAAGGCTCAACCAGCAGTACGCCCAGGCCGTCGAGCTGGCGCCGGGCGTCTACGCCGACGCCTATGTGCCCACGGCGGCCGAGAAGCAGGGCCTGTTCCCCACCTTCGCCGGCCTGGTGGTCAATCCGGCCAACCAAGAGCCCCTGACGGACGGCGATCTCTCCAAGCTGCTGGCCAGCGGGGTCTTCGCCTGGCGGGTCTCGGGTCAGGCGTTGAACACCGTGCTCAACCTGGCCACGCCGCTGGCCTACAGCTACGACCGTTCCAGCGTCACCATCTACGGCAATGTCGCCGACGCCACCCAGGGCCAGAGCACCGGGGAAGTGCTGGGCGATGGCGACGCCTCCAAGGCCTATCTCTCCTTCGCGCTCAGCCAATCGCCGCTCACCTATGTGCCGGCCGCCACGGCCGCCGGCGCCGCCTCCACCCTCACCGTCGCCGTCAACGATCGGGCCTGGAGCGAACTCGGCGACCTTACCGAGGCCGGACCCAGGACCCGCGGCTTTGTCACCCGCGAAAGCGACGCCCAGAAAACCACGGTCACCTTCGGCAACGGCGTGCGCGGCGCCCGGGTCCCGACCGGGACGGCCAACGTCAAGGCCATGTACCGCTATGGCATGGGTTCCGGCGGAAATGTGGACGCCGGCCAGATCTCCCAGCTGGCCACCCACCCCCTGGGGGCCCAGGGCGTGATCAATCCCCTGCCGGCCACTGGCGGGGCCGATCCCGACACCCTGGGTCAGGCGCGGATCAACGCGCCGTTGTCGGTCACCGCGCTAAGCCGCCTAGTCTCGGTGAGCGACTACGCCGACTTCTGCCGGGTCTATGCCGGGATCGGCAAGTCCTCGGCCGTGCGCCTGTCCGACGGGCGCCAGCTCACCGTCCACGTCACTGTCGCCGGGGCCGAAGACAGCCCCATCGATGTGGGCTCCGACCTCTACGCCAATCTGCTGACCTCCCTGCAGACCTACGGCGATCCCTACCAGCCCGTGGAGTTGGCGGTGCGCCGGGTGCGCCTGATCGTGCTCGCCGCCACCGTGGGCCTTTCGAGCGGCTATTTCTGGGATGACGTGGCGCCCCTGGTGCGCTCCGCGGTTCAGGCCCTTTTCGCCTTCGACGCCCGCGAGCTCGGCCAGGCGGCGTTCCAGAGCGAGGCGGTGGCCGCCATGCAGGGGGTCCCGGGCGTCGCCTGGGTCAACGTCACCACCTTCGACAGCGTGCCGGAGGGCGTCACCGCCGCCCAGCTCGCGGGCCTGGCCTCCAGCCTCAGGACCCGCGCCCATGTCCGCGCCGAGCTGGCGCACGTGGACAAGCAGGCCGCACCGGGGTCGGCTGGGCGCATCAAGCCGGCGGAGCTCGTCTTCATGACCCCGGACATCCCCGACACCCTCATCCTCAGCCAGGCCGGAGCGTGAACCTCACCATGATCCGCGACCCCGACTTCCTCTATGACCTGGTCCCCACCGTCTATCGCCTGCGCGACGCCGACCAGGGCTGGCCCCTGCGCGGCCTGCTGCGGGTGATCGCCGAACAGGCGAACGTGATCGAGCAGGACATCGGCCAGCTCTACGAGAACTGGTTTATCGAGACCTGCGACGACTGGGTGGTCCCCTACATTGGCGCTCTGGTGGGCTACACGCCCGTCGCCGTCGGCCCCAACCCCGGAACCGGCGCCCGCGCCCAGGCCCGCGAGCGCATCGCCGTTCCCCGCCGGGAGGTGGCCAACACCATCCGCTTTCGCCGCCGCAAGGGTACGCTATCGGTGCTGGAGGACCTGGCCACGGCGGTAGCGGGCTGGCCGGGCCGGGCGGTGGAATTCTACAAGCTGCTCTCGGTCGCCCAGAACATCGACTACCTGCATCTCGACCGGGGCCGCACCGTCGACCTGCGCGACGGCGACGCGTTGGACGACCTTGGAAGCGCCTTCGACGAGACGGCTCGCACCGTCGAAGTGCGCCGGGTCAATTCCGCTCGCGCGCAGGGGCGGTTCAACATCCCCGAGGTGGGGCTCTTCATCTGGCGCCTGCGCGCCTACACCGTCACGGCCGCCCCGGCCTACTGCTACGAGGAGGAGGCGCCCAACTGCTTCCTGTTCAGCACCCTGGGCGCCGACACCCCGCTGTTCATCAACCCGGAGGCCGCCGGCGCCGATCCCAAGCTGCCCATCCCCATCACCCGCCGCGCCATGCTGGCCCACGAGACCGACGAAGCGGTCGGCGCTGTCACCGACGCAGCCGCCTTCTATGGCCCCGGCCAGAGCATCCAGATCGCGCTCGGAACACCGGACAAATTGATCGATCCCAGCCGCATCGTCCCGGCTGACCTCAGCGGCTGGGCCTACCGGCCCACCGGCGACCAGGTGGCGCTGGACCCCAATCTGGGGCGGATCATGTTCCCCGTGGGCCAGCCTAGGCGTCAGAGCGTCTGGGTTTCCTACGCCTACGGTTTCCCCGCCGATCTCGGCGGAGGCGAATACGCCCGCGTGCTCAGCCAGCCGGCCGGGGCGGCCTTCTATGAGGTGGGCGGCGGCGCGAAGTATCAGAAGATCGGCGACGCGCTCGCCCAATGGACCGCCGACCAGCCCGCCGCGGCGGTGATCGAGATCGTCGACAGCAATGTCTACGCCGAACCCATCGCCATCGCGCTCGCCGAGGGCCAGGCCCTGGAGCTGCGCGCCGCCAGCGGCGTCAGGCCCACCATCCGGTTGTTCGACTGGCAGACCTCGGCGCCCGACGCGCTCACCGTGACCGGGGCCGCCAACAGTTGGTGCGTGCTGGACGGCCTTTTGATCACCGGCCGGGGCGTGCAGGTCGGCGAAGCGCTCAGCGGCCTCACCCTACGTCACTGCACCCTGGTCCCGGGCTGGGGATTGGATTGCGGCTGCAACCCGCTTCGGCCCACCGAACCCAGCCTGGTGGTCGCCGGGGCGGTGTTGTGCGTGACCGTCGAGCACGCCATCCTGGGCGCCGTCCGGGTGGAGCGCGACGAAACCGCCGAGAATCCCCTGCGCCTCAGGATCAGCGACAGCATCCTCGACGCCCTGGGGCCGACCCGGATCGCGCTCGGTTCGGAGGGCAAACCCTGCGCCGACGCCACCTTGGACATCCGCCGCACGACGGTCTTCGGCATGGTGCAGGCGCATCAGATCGAACTCGCGCAGGACAGCATCTTCATGGGCGAGGTCCGCGCCTGCCGCCGCCAGGCGGGCTGCATGCGCTTCTGCTACGCACCCCAGGGTTCGCGTACGCCGCGCCGCTATGAGTGTCAGCCGGACATGGTGCTGGCCGCCGTCGCCGCCCAGACCGCCCGCGACAATCTCAGCCCCGATGCGGCCCAGGCTCTGCGGCTGCGCGAAACCCTGCGTGTCGAGCCGGAGTTCGAGAGCGTCCGCTATGGGACGCCGGTCTACGCCCGCCTGGCGCGGGTCGCCGCGGCGGAGATCGCCCAGGGCGCCTCGGACCTCTCGGAGATGGGCGTTTACCACGACCTGTACCAGCCGCAGCGCCTGGCCAACCTGAACCAGCGCCTTTCCGAGTTCACCCCCGCGGGCGCCGACGCCGGCGTTATCTATGCGAACTGAGGGAGCATTCCAGTGAAGGCCGACCTTACCCGCGTAAGCTACGATCCGGCGAAGACCTTCAGCCGCGTCCTGATGCAGCAGGGCCGCGTACAGCTCGACGCCGACTGGAACGAGCAGGCCTCGATCCTGCTGCACCTGATGCGCCGCCTGGCGGCGGACGTGGGCGGCCAGGCCTGGACCACCAACGGCGCCTTCATCCCGCTGGCGCTCACCGATGGGCCGGTAAGCGACGACGTGGCCTTCGCCGCCGGCGACATCTACGTGGACGGCATTCTGGTCGAGAACCAGGCGACGCCGGTCACCGTCACCCTGCAGCCAAATTCTCCCAATGTGCTGGGGGTTTCCCCCTGGACGGTGAACGATACGCCCTTCGCCGTGGGCCAGTATCTGCAGCTCTTCGACCCCACCCAGCCGGCGACGATCGTGGTCTGCAAGATCACCGCCGTGGACTACGCCTCCGGCCAGGTCACGGTCGACACGACGCAGGGCATTGCGGCCGCGGACGCCAACGTCCAGGCGGTGCGGCTGGTTACCTACAACACCCAGCCGAACCTCATCGCGCCGCCAGCCCTCTTCGCCGGCGAAGGGCCGGTGGAGCTCTATCTGGACGTCTGGGAACGGCTGATCACCTCGGTGGAGGACGACAGCATCCGCGAGGTCGCGCTCGGCGGCGCCGACACCGCCGCCCGCGCCAAGGTGGTCTGGCAGGTCAGATCGGTCCCCGCCCCCTCGCAGGTGGCCGGCAGGGGCCGCCCGGCCGCGAGCATCACCGCCGCCCAACTCGCCCAGCAGTTCCAGCCGGTCAACCGGGGCCTGCTGCGCGCCCGGGTCCAGCCCGGCGCGGCCTCCACGGACCCCTGCGCCGTCTCGCCCACCTCATCCTATCGCGGGCCGGAAAATCAGCTCTACCGAGTGGAAATCCACGACGGCGGGGCCATCGGCGCTGGGCCGAGCTTCAAGTGGTCGCGGGAGAACGGGTCGGTGGTGTTCCCGCTTTCCGCCGCGGCGATTCCCGGGACGGGCACGGTGACCGCGCCGCTCGCCAACCTGGGCCGCGACGCTCGCTTCGGCCTGGCCGAAGGCGACTGGGTGGAGCTGCAGGATGACGCGCTGGCGCTGTCCAGCGCCGCGGCCATGGCCCAGGCCCCCGCCCTGCTGCAGGTGCAGTCGATCAACCGGGGCGCCCTGCAGGTGATTTTGGCCGGCGCCGCGCCAAGCCCGGCCTTCGGCTCCCAACCCGGCCTGCACCCCCTGTTGCGCCGCTGGGACCAGCAGGCCGGCGATCCCACCGCGGGGGGCGTCGTTCTGACCAGCGGCGGCGCGGTCCCCATCCCAAGCGCCACGGGCCAGTGGATCGACCTGGAGGATGGGGTGCAGGTGCTGTTCGAGGCCCAGGCCACGGCGACCTATCGCACGGGCGACTACTGGCTCATACCCGCCAGGGTAGCCACCGGCGACGTGATCTGGCCTCAGGAAACCGACGCCAACGGCCAGTTCCAGCCGGTCGCCCGCCCGCCTGACGGGGTCGACCACCACTATGCGCCGTTGGCCATCCTCACCGCTGAGGACAACGCCGTTCCGGCCATCCGCGGGCTGCTGACGACCAGCTCGTTCTGAGTGGTGGGCAGCGATGGACTAAGTCCTTGGGTCCCGGCGCACGGATTGGGCGCGCCGGGACCCAAGCGGTCAGGCGGCGAGCTGATCGTCCGGGGTAAAGCCGGACGCGGCCATGATGCGACGCCCCATCTCCGCTGCGCGACTCACGACGCCAGGCGTCGGATCGACGGCGCGATGGGCGTACTTGCGCACCCGGCCGGCGACCATCACCGTGTGAACATTGGCCACGCTGGCGTGGAACACCACCGCCTGAACCGGATTGACCAGCGGCGACGCCTGTTCGTGCGCCCAGGACAGGATGGTCAGGTCCGCGTCCTTGCCCGGCGTGATCGACCCGATGCGCGAGTCCAGACCCAGCGCCTTGGCGCCCTGGACGGTCGCGAAACGCAGGGCGTCGCGCGCGCCAAGCGGCAAGGCCTCAAGCATGCCGCCACCTTCATGGGCCTTGGCGTTGGCCAGCATGCGCTGCGCCTGAACGGCGAACCGCATCTGAGAGAACATGTCCGCGCTGACGCTGCTGACGACGTCCGTACCGAGTGTGATGGCCCCGCCGGCGGCCTGGACCCGGCCGGTGACGGGCACGCCATGGCCCATCTGCATCTCGACCTCGGGCGTGACCGAGATGCTGGCTCCCATGTCGACCGCCATGGCGATCTCATCGTCGAGCAAGCGGTTGCAGTGGGTGAGATTGATGTCCGGGCCGAGCAGGCCGGCTTCGCCCAAGGCGCGACCGTGCGGCGTGTAGTCGCCATACATGCCGACGGCCAGGTGCATGCTGGCCATGATCCCCAGCGAGCGGGCCAGCTGGATATCCGCCCGGTTGACCTCGTCGACCGCGAAGTCCGGACCACGCATCGACAAGCCGAGCGTCACCAGGGCGTCGTCGGACGCCAGGCGGGTCTTTCGGATGCGGATGATGTCATCGGGATGGGTTTCGCGGCTCTGATAGTACCATCTGCCGACATCGTCGCCCGGCGTACCGTGACCGAACACCGCGCGTATCCCCGACTGCTGCAACCCGTCGATGGCGCCGTCGGCGTGCTCGGGCGTGTTGAGGATGTGCGACCAGTCGTAGAGCGTGGTCACGCCGGCGTCGATCTGCTCCATGGCGCCCAGCAGCGTGGCGACGTGGACATCCTCGGGACGGTAGAATTTTCCCGCCGTGCCGAGAATTTTCTCGAGGTAGTCGCCAAACGACCAGTCGCCGGCGCAGCCCTTGATCACCGTTTGCCACAGGTGCACGTGGCTGTTGACGAAGCCAGGGATCACGACCTTGTCGGTCCCGTCGATCACCGCCGCGCCCTCACAGACGAGATCGCGGCCGACGGCGGCAATCTTGCCATCCCTGATCAGGATGTCGCCGCGCAGGTCGCCGATCGCGGCGTCCATGGTGACGAGGTGGGCCTGGCGGATCAGGATGGGCCGGCCAGGCTCAAGCAGTCCCGCTTCGCGAGCAGTTGTGGCGTTTAGATCGGCCATGCCGAATCTCCTCAGTTAAGGTCGGTCGGCCTCAAGCCGACGTCGCGGGCAATTCGGCGTCCCGATTCACCGAGTGATTGCGTCAGTGAATTCAGGTCATCCCAAAGCAGCCGGCCGTCGCGCTTGCGCCAGGCTCCGGCGATCATCACCGCGTCGATGTTCGACGGGTTGGACTGCATGACCACCGTCGAAATGGGATCGTGAATCGGCTGCAGGTTCAGTGCGTCGGCCCGAAGCATGACGAGATCGGCCTGTTTGCCTGGAGCGATCGAACCGATGCGATCCTCCTGGCCAAGCATCCGCGCGCCTTCCACGGTCACCCAGGACAGTGCGTCGCGCGCGCGAAGCCGGCTTTTGCCGCCGAACTCCCCTTTCGCCCGGGCATCGATATTGTCCAGCGCGCGCTGGTGGCTCAGCGCGATGCGGGCCGCGGCCAGCAGGTCGCTGGAGTGGGCGCTTTCGATGTCCGAGCCGATCGACGGCTGGGCGCCCAGGTCGCGCAACCGGCCGAGAATCGGATGGCCGTGACCGGAGATCAGTTCCGATTCCGGCGTGATGGTGAACCGCACGCCGCATTCGACGAAGCGGGCCAGCTGGGCTTGCGAAAGGTCGTTGCCGTGAACGATGTTGACCAGCCCGTTCAGCAGGCCTTCCTGCTCGAGGCGCGTCCATCCTTCCGGGTTACGGGGCGCGCCGCCGCCCTGGTGCATCGACGCGATCAACCCAAACTCTTGCGCCAGGCGGAAGTCGTTGAGCGTGACCTCCAGCGTGGCGTAGTGGGGTCCCAGGACAGCCAGGCCCAGAGAGATCATGTCGCTGTCCCGCTCCAACTCCCGAAGCAGACGCAGAACTTCCGAGCGCGGATGCGGCGTTTCCCAATAAGGGATTTCGCCAGGACGCGGCTCAGGCTTGGGCGTGCCGTGCAGGAAAGACGCGCGGATGCCCGATGCTCTGAGCGCGGCGATCGCGGCGTCGGTATGATCGGGAGTGGGATTGTTGTGGCACCAGTCCACCAGGGTGGTGGTTCCGCAGTCGATCTGGTTCAGGGCGCCGACCAGGGTGGCCACGTGAATATCGCTGGGCCCAAAATGCGTCGCCAGCCCCGCATGGATCCAGCGGGAGTATTCCGGAAAGGTCCAGTTGGACGAAATCGATCGCAGCCCGGTCTGCCACGTGTGCATGTGGGCGTTGACCAACCCGGGCATGACGATGAACCGGCGGCCGTCCACCTGTTCCGCATGCGGCGCTTCCAGCCCGACGCCGACATCCGCGATCGTCTGACCTTCGATCAGGATGTCGCCGCTGATCACGTCGTCGGGACCACCACGCATGGTCAGGACGGTCGCGTCTTTGATCAATATTGAGGTCATCGGCCGCGCCATGACATGCAACTCCAAGGGGTCAGCGCGGGCGCGACGACGATTCGCGGACCACCAGGTCCGGCTTCAAGACGACGTCCACTCCGCCTTGCGCTTGTCCGCGCACCAATTGCAGCAACAGACGCGCGGCCTGGACGCCCATCTCACGATGGCGGATGCGCACGGTCGTGAGCGGCGGCGAGACCATGTCGACGAAAGGCATGTCGTTGTGACCCACCACCGAGACATCGCCTGGGCACGACAACCCGCGCTCCCGCAGGGCGTCGTAGAGGCCAAGCGCCAGAAGGTCATTCGCGGCGACAACAGCCGTGAGTTCGGAATACCGGTCCAGCAACGCCAGGGCTGCCGCGCGCCCGGCTTCCCGCATGAAGGCGGTCGCGATCGAGATGGCTTCGGTGGGCGGCTCTAGTCCGTGGCCATTCATGGCTGAGGTAAAGCCTTGCAGCCTTCCCGTACCCGTCGAGAGGTTCTGGGGCCCCGCGATGTGGCCGATCCGCAAGTGGCCCAGCTCCACCAGATGGTCCACGGCCAATCGCATGCCACGGGCGTCGTCGCTGATCACCGACGACACGCGGTGATCGACGTCGCCGCGGTTGACCACCACCAGCGGCACCTTCGCCTTGAGGCAGTGATCGATGATCGGATCGTGGCGCGTGGCGGTCGCCAGCACCAAGCCATCCACCTGGCGGGCGAGAAGGCGTTCGATCACCAACCGCTGCCGTTCCGGGTCCGCGCCGGCGTTGGCCACCATCGCCACATAACGGTCAGCGGCCAGCGCCTCTTCAAGGCCCTGCAGGATGGGTGGGAACACGGGGTTGGTGATGTCAGGAAGCACCACGCCGATGGTTTCAGACCGGCGCGTACGCAGGCTGGCGGCCAACCCGTTGGGCACATAACCAAGCTCGTCGGCGATCGCGATGATGCGCGAGGCGACCTCCTCGGTCAGTCGGTGACGCGTAGCCGGATTCAGCGCCCGCGACACTGTCGACGAATGCACGCCCGCCTTTTTTGCAATGTCCTGAACCGTGAACCGATCGGTCATCGGTGATCAAACTCGTGCAATGGATTGCCCTTGGTAAAGACCCATTATCCCGAACCCAACACGTGTCAACAGGTAACTTTTCCTTGGTTTCCAATTGACAGAGGTCGGCGCAAGGCCCATCTTTATGCAATCGATTGCACGAGATTACCATGATTATCGAGCACGAATCCGAGGTTACCGGCGCCGTTGAACGCGCCATGTCCGACACCCCCGATGCCCGGTTGCGAGAGGTGATGGCGGCGCTTGTTCGCCATGCGCACGCCTTCATCCGAGAGACACGCCCCAGCGAGGACGAGTTCGAGGCGGGCATGCGCTTCCTTGTCGATATCGGAAGGGCGACCACCGATGTAAAGAACGAGGTGGTGCTGTTCGCCGACGTGATTGGCGTCTCCACGCTGGTCGGACTGCTCAATAATCCGATCGGCGCCGGCCAGACCGCCGCGGCCCTGCTCGGCCCCTTCTGGCGGGCCAACGCGCCCCATTGCGAGTTGGGTGACAACCTCGCCCGGTCCGAGACGCCGGGACTGCCGATGTTCGTCTCCGGCTATGTCCGCGACCGCAACGGCGCACCGATCGTCGGCGCGTCAGTCGACGTCTGGCACGCCTCGCCGGTCGGCCTCTACGAGAACCAGGACCCCGAACAGGCGGAAATGAACCTGCGTGGATTGTTCACCACGGACGAAGACGGCCGGTTCAAATTCCGGTCGGTCCGGCCGGCTGGCTACCCGGTGCCGACCGATGGTCCGGTGGGCGATCTGTTGCGCGCGCAGGTGCGCCATCCCTATCGCCCGGCCCACACTCACTTCATGGTCACCAAGCCGGGATTAAAACCCT
>Ga0302314_10002847_pt1 | contig 32094 bp, 26 predicted proteins | sample III_Palsa_N2_3_FD_200533 | JGI IMG/M metagenome (GOLD analysis project Ga0302314, IMG submission 200533) | Peat permafrost microbial communities from Stordalen Mire near Abisko, Sweden - III_Palsa_N2_3 | ecosystem: Environmental > Terrestrial > Soil > Palsa > Peat permafrost | place: Sweden... | reverse complement strand
CTTGCTGGTGCATCTGGGAATGCATCGAACCGGCCTCGGGCTGAAGCTGCGGGCCGCGGTCGAGAATCCGGATGCGGCGCGGCTGATGAGCATCGATGTCACGATGCTGATTGCGCTCACCTATGCAGCGGCGGCGCTTCTGGCCGGGATCGGCGGCATCCTGATCGCGCCGCTGTACAACGTCGCGTATGACATGGGTACTCTATTCGGCATCAAGGCGTTCGCGGTGGCTATCCTTGGCGGTCTCACCAATCCCTGGGGTGTCGTGATCGCCGGGCTTGCTTACGGTCTGGTGGAAGCCTGTGCCACCACCTGGCTGGGTTCGAGCAGTACCCAGATCGTCACCTTCACCGCCGTCATCGCCGCGCTGGCGCTGGCGCCATCAGGACTATTCGGTGGCCGGACCAAGGTGCGCGTATGAAGGCCATCTTCATCGTGATCGCGGCGGTGCTGGCCGCCGGCGCCGCTGCAACCTGCCTTTTGGCGCCCGGCTACTACGCCTATTTGATGGGAACACTGGCGACGACCGCCCTGGTCGGCGTCGGCCTCAACGTGCTGCTGGGTCTCGCCGGCGAGGTCTCTCTCGGCCAGGGCGGGTTTCTGGCGCTCGGTGCTTACGGCGTCGGAATCCTCACGACCAAGGCCGGCTTGAATTTCTGGGAAGCCTTGCCGCTCGCTGTTTTGCTGGTCGCGGCGATATCGGCCGTGCTCTCGATCCCGGCGCTCCGGGTGACCGGTCCCTATCTGGCGATGGTCACCATCGCCTTCGGCTTCATCGTCGAATCCGTCTCGATTGAGTGGAAAGGCCTGACCGGCGGATCCAGTGGTCTCGCCGGAATTCCAGCGCCGTTCGGTACCGGCGGCACGGCCCTGTTGGCCTGCGTTCTCTGCGTCCTCGCGCTTGCGTTGTTTCACGCTTTCACGCGCAGCCCCCTCGGCCTCGCCATGCAGGCGACCGCTGCCGCGCCCGCGGCGGCGCGCGGCATCGGAATCAGCGCGTTGCCGGTGCGCACCGCGGCCTTCGTGCTGGCCGCCATTGCGGCCGGTCTGGCCGGCGGGTTGCAGGCGGCGCTGACAGGCTTCATCGCGCCAAGTTCGTTTCCGTTTTCGCAGTCGATCCTGTTTCTTTTGGTCGTGGTGGTCGGAGGAGCCGGCCGCACCCTCGGTCCGCTGGTCGGAGCCGCGGTGGTGGTGCTGCTGCCGGAATTTCTCGCGAGCCTTGCCGAATACCGTCTGCTGGTGTTCGGCGCGGGGTTGTTGGTTGTGCTTTGGGCCGCTCCGGGCGGGATTGCCGGCGCCATCGCGCGGCTGGTGATGCCGCGTGCATCCGCGCCAAACCTCAAAGCGGATATTGATCTCGCTTTGGCTCATATCGCGGGCTCCGGCGGCAGCCTCGTGGCCGAAGGGGTTCGGGTGGCGTTCGGCGGCGTGGTGGCCGTGGCGGGTGTCGATCTGACGGCGCCGCCCGGCCGCGTCACCAGCGTGATCGGTCCCAATGGCGCCGGCAAAACCACGCTGCTCAATCTTGTCAGCGGCTTTCAACGCCCGGACACCGGGACGGTACGGGTAGGCAACCGCGAGATCACGGGCCAGCCCGCTTACGACGTCGCGCGCGCGGGCCTCGCCCGTACCTTTCAGACCGCGCAACCGTTCGGCGGTCTGAGCGTGCTGGACAATGTCCGCCTCGGATTGCTGCGCGGCTCGTGGCGCGGCGAAGCGCCGGCAGAACTGGCGCGTGCGCTGCTTGCTTTGGTCGGCTACGCCGGATCGGAGACGAGGCTTGCCGCGACATTGCCGCATGTCGATCGCCGGCTGGTCGAGATCGCCCGCGCGCTTGCGACCAGGCCGGCCGTGCTGCTGCTGGATGAACCGGCCGCCGGACTTGACGAGGCCGACACGGTTAAACTGGGCGGCCTGCTGCAACGGCTGGCGCGCGCCGGTCTGGCTGTGGTGCTGGTCGAGCATGACATGTCGCTGGTGATGTCGATCTCGGACGAGATCGTCGTGCTCGATGCCGGACGCCGTATCGCCTCGGGTGCGCCGGCGGCGGTGCGCGCCGATCCCGCCGTCAAGGCCGCCTATCTCGGCGCCACGGCATCGATCCAGCCATTGGCGCCGCGGGAAGCCGGCGCTCCCTTGCTCGACGTGCGCGACCTCAGCGCAGGCTATGGACCTCTTGGGGTACTTCATCAGATTGATTTGCGTGTTGGCCGGGGCGAAACCATCGCGGTGCTGGGCCCCAACGGCGCCGGCAAGTCGACCTTGATGAAGGCCCTGAGCGGACTGATCCGTCCCGTCGAGGGCGCGATCGGCTTTGGCGGCGTCGAGCTGATGCGGCTTCCGGCGCATCTGGTCGCGCGCGCCGGCTTGATCCTGGTTCCCGAGGGCCGGCAGGTATTTCCGCAATTGACCGTCGCCGAGAACCTTCGCCTGGGTGCGACCCGCCGCGGTGACTTCGAAAATACCGAGATCGAGACGATGCTCGACCGGTTCCCGCGGCTGCGCCCACGGCTTCACACCGCGGCGGGTCTGTTGTCGGGCGGTGAGCAGCAGATGCTGGCCGTTGCCCGCGGACTGCTGGCGCGGCCCGATATCCTTTTGCTGGACGAACCGTCGCTGGGTCTGGCGCCGGCGGTCGCCGCAGAACTGTTTGGACAGTTTACGCGGTTGCGGGACGAGGGCATGACTTTACTGATCGTCGACCAGATGGCAGATCATGTGCTGGCCATTGCGGATCGTGGCTATGTGATCGCAGGCGGCCGCGTGGTAGCGCAGGGCGAACCCGCCGGGTTACGGGATGCGATGCTGGACGATGCCTATCTGGGTGCCCAGCCTGCCGTGGTGAATTGATGGATCTGATCATTCGTAACGCCGCGACGCTAACGGGCAGCGAGCTTGCCGTCGTCGATATAGGCATTATGGGCACCACGATCGCCGCCATCGCGCCTTCGCTGCAGGCGGAAGCACGCGAACTTGATGCCGCGGGCTGTCTTGTGCTTCCCGGCATGATCGAGACCCACATCCATCTCGACAAGACCTGCATCCTCGACCGCTGCCGGATCGAGGAGGGCACCGTCGCCGAAGCCGTCCGGGAAACCGCGGCGGCCAAGCGCGGCTTTACCGTCGAGGACGTCTATGCGCGGGGCAAGCGCACGCTCGAGCGTTGCATCACGCAGGGTACGATGCGGATGCGCACCCATGTCGAGCTCGATCCAGGTATAGGGATGATCGGCTTCGAGGCGGTCGACCAGCTCGCGCGCGATTACGCCTGGGCGATGGACCTCGAACTATGCGTGTTCCCGCAGGAAGGGCTCACCAATAATCCCGGCACGGAAGAGCTGCTGATCGAAGGCTTGCGCCGCGGCGCGCGCGCGATCGGCGCCGTGCCGTATTTCGATACGGACCCGCGTGGCCAGATCGACCGCATCTTCGCGATCGCGCGCGATTTCGATGCCGAGATCGACATGCATCTCGATCTCGCCGAAACCACGCAGGGGATGCAGATCGAATATGTCTGCCGCAAGACCGAAGAATTCGGCTGGGGCGGCCGGGTTGCGGTCGGACACGTCACCCAGATGTCGCTGCTGCCGCCGGAACGCTTTGGCGCCATCGCAACGCAGTTGGCCAGCGCCGGCGTCGCCGTGACGATATTGCCGTCCACCGATCTGCATCTGATGGGCCGCAGCCACGACCATGCGGTGCCGCGTGGCGTCGTGCCGGCCGAACCGCTGCGCAAGGCGGGCGTGACCTGTTCGATCTCGACCAACAATGTCCTCAATCCGTTCACGCCCTATGGCGACGGTTCGCTGATCCGGATGGCGAACCTCTATGCGAATGTCTGCCACGTGTCGCGGCCGGCCGATCTCGCGGGCTGCCTCGACATGATCACCGGTTCCGCGGCACGCCTGATGCGCCTCGAGGATTACGGCATCACGGTCGGCGGACCGGCCGATCTTGTCTGCCTGGACGCTAGCAACCCCGCCGAAGCGGTCGCGACGCTGGCGCAGCCGCTGTGGGGCCTCAAACGCGGATGGGCGTCCTTCACCCGGCCGCGTCCGCAGCTTCATCCGCGGACGCAGGACTGATTGCTACTCCGCGGCTTTGGCCGTCTTGTCCATGAAAATACGTGTCGGCGCCGGGAAACCGCAGGAGGTGCCGTCGGTGACCTTGACCTGGTCCTCCCATGGCAGCCGGAATGTGCCGGCGACCATGTCCTGCATGAAGGTGTAGGGACAATCCATCGCGCCGCCCTTCACCGCGACATAGCCGCGGTGCCAGAGCTGATAGATGTTGTTCTCGACGCCCCAGTGAATCCGCGCCTCGCGCACCAGATCAGGACGCACTTCCGCGGTGATGATCTCGTCGGCCCGTCCGGTCGTGCCATGGGCGATGACGCTGCCGTCGAAATTCACGATCATGCCTTCGCCCATGGAATCGAAGGAGCCATCCGATCCGCACATGCAGACATTCGCCGTCACCATCAGGTTCTGGAACGCATTGGCCTGATTGGTGAAGCGCCAGCTGTCGCGGATCGGCGCGGTATAGCCGGCTGTGCGGATCATGATCTCGGCGCCCTTGTAGGCGCATTCGCGCGCCATTTCCGGGAACATGCCATCGTGGCAGATGATCAGTGCGATCTTGGCGCCCTTGGGGCCTTCGATCACGGGGATACCGACATTGCCGGGTTCCCACGGCTCGACCGGAATCCAGGGGTGGAATTTCCGGTAGTACAGTTTGATCTCGCCCTGGTCGTCGATGATGAGCCCCGAATTGTAGGGATTGCCATCGGGGTTGAATTCCATGATCGAAAAGCAGCCCCAGATCTTGTTGTCGATGCAGGCTTTCTTGAAGGCCGCGACCTCCGGACCGTCGAGCCGGCACATGATGGCGGGGTTGGTGTCCATCGACAGGCCGTGCAGCGAGTATTCCGGGAATACCACGAGATCCATGGTGCCGAGATTGCGGCGGGCCTTGCCGACCATGTAGACGATCCGGTCGGTCTGGCGGGCCAGGTCAGCCTTGGTCACCACGACCGGCAATTGCAGTTGAACGAGCCCGATGACCACGCCTTCGGGGGATTTGTTGAGGCCGCCAAGTCCGTTCATGTCTCACTCCTCGCAGAGAGCCGTGTGTCCGCGCGTCGTTGCGCGAATATCCCGGGACGAAACAAACCCGATTTTCACAAAGAGCAAAAGATCATATTTCAGGCGCTCGGTCAGTCGGTTTTTCGCAGGAGAACGCGAGATTTTGGATCGGGCGGCTAGTATAGATCTTCCTGGGATCGTGGTACGTCGACCGTTATAGCGCGGTCATCCAGGGATAGAGAAACCAACTCATGTCGAATGTATCGAAAAGCCCTGAAGCCAGGTTGCGGGTTGCCATCGCCGGACTGGGACCGATCGGAACCAAGGTCGCCGAGGCGCTCGATCAGGGTATCGATGGATTGAGGCTCGCCGCGGTGTCGGTGCAGAATCCCGAGAAACACCGGACCTGGCTCGGCAAACTAACGGCGACGCCCGCGGTCTTGCCGATCGAACAGCTTGCTGAGGCCGCCGACATCGTCATCGAATGCGCGCCGGGCAGGCTTTTGCGGTCGATCGTTGCTCCCTTCGTCGGAAGCGGAAAAACCGCGGTGGTCCTCAGCGCCGGTGCGCTGCTCGACAACGAAGACCTGATTGCGCTGGCGAAACAAAATGGCGGTCAGATCGTGGTGCCGACGGGGGCGTTGATCGGCCTCGACGCCGTGACCGCCGCTGCGGTCGGCAACATCCATTCGGTCACGATGGTCACCCGAAAGCCGGTTCAAGGGCTCGCCGGCGCGCCCTATATCGTCGAAAACAATATCGACATCGAACGAATTACCGAGCCGCTCAGGATATTCGAGGGCACGGCGCGGGAGGCGGCCAAGGGATTCCCGGCAAATCTCAACGTCGCGGTCGCGCTCTCGCTGGCCGGCATCGGCCCCGACCGAACCCGGCTGGAAATCTGGGCCGATCCCACGGTGACGCGCAACATCCATCGTGTTGAGGTGGAATCCGATTCCGCCCGGTTTTCGATGTCGATCGAGAATATCCCGTCGGAAAATCCGAAGACGGGTCGTATCACCGCGCTCTCCGTGATCGCCTATCTTCGCAAACAGCGTTCAGCGCTTCGCGTCGGCACCTGAAACCTTTTGTTTGACGCGTTTTCTTCACGCGAACCGGTATCCACTTCGCTCGAAAACGCTATGCCCTATTTGGTGCCGTAAGCGCGGTCGCCGGCATCGCCGAGGCCGGGCAAAATATAGGCGTTTTCGTCAAGCCTCTCGTCGATGGCGGCGAGCCAGATCGGAACATCAGGGTGAATGCCACGCATGCGCTCGATGCCCTCCGGCACGCCGATCAGGCACGCCAGCCGGATGTCGTTGGCGCCGCGCTCCTTCAGCCGGTCGACCGCCGCGACCGCCGAGTTCGCCGTCGCCAGCACCGGTGAAATCACAATCACCAGCCGTTCGTGCAGATCGCTGGGCGCCTTGAAAAAATACTCCACGGCAACGAAGGTCTCCGGTTCGCGGTAAAGCCCGATATGGGCGACGCGCGCGTTGGGGACCAGATCGAGCATGCCGTCCGCGAAGGTGACGCCGGCCCGCAGCACCGGCGCGAACACCAGCTTCTTGCCCGCGATCTGCGGCGATTTCATATGGGCCAGCGGCGTTTCGATATCGACATCGGCCAGCGGCAGGTCGCGGGTGATCTCGTAACACAGCAGCATCCCGATCTCCTTGAGGAGCTCGCGAAACGCCTTGGTCGAGATATTTTTTTCCCGCAACAGCGTCAGCTTGTGCTGCACCAGCGGGTGGCTAACGATCGTGACGCCGTCCATGTGTTGATCCGATCTAGAATACAGTGCCGTCGCTGATGACTTTCACGGGTGGTGAGGCGTCGGCGCGGCGTTCGCGCGCCAGCAACCGGCCCGCGGCCCAGGTTCCGCCTTCAAGAATTTTCGCCAAAGGCAGCGAGGTGGCATCGAGCCCGAGCCGTTGCCGTAAACCATCGGCGACGCGGTCGAGCAGCGCCACCGTCAGCGCGCGCCACTCGACCACCAGCGATGACGCCACTTCATGCTCGCGCTGCGCATCCTCTGCGTCGCGAAACGCCAGCACGCCGATGTCGACGAACAGTCCGCCATTGCGATATTCGGCAAGGCCGGTGAGGCCATCGATATCGGTTACCCGGATGCCGGCGGTTTGCAGCGGTTCGATCAGGGAATAGGCCAGCCATTGCGAAAGCTTGTGCAGCGGCATCAAACCGCTGGTCGCATCCATCGTCGCCAGCGCCGGATGTTTCCAGCAGTCGCCGAGGGCTATGCCGCCCAGCGTCAGCCGCGATGGCCAGATCGGCCCGAGTTCCTGCAGCAGCCTGGAAAGTATCGCAGGGGCGGGGAGCTGCAGGCCGTCTGCCTCTATCGCCAATCGATCAAACAGGCCGCCGGGTCTCGGTCGATCGAAGCCGCCGAAGACATCCGGCTTCGACGCCACCAGCGCGCCGAGACGGCGCAAGAGATCGACCCGGCCCTCAAGGCCGACCAGCGGATTGAGGTCCGAGACCTGCAATCCACGCTCGAGGTCGGCAACGGAGAGGTTAGCAAGGACCTCGGCATCGGCGCGCAAGGGGTCACGCGGATCGGCCGAGAATGCGCCGGCCGCGAACATCGCAAGGCTGGCCAGTCCCAATCCCTCCGAGCGGCCGATCGCCGATCCGGTTTTAGGGTCGTGATAGCGCCATGACGGGCCGGCGCCGGCATCGAGAAAAACGCTGACGATGGCCAGATCGAATTCGGCCCGGGCGCGGGCGGCGCGATCGGGCCAGCGAATTCGATCGGCGATATCGGCCCAGCGATTGTCGCCATTCGCAACGAAGTGCCGCCAGCGCGAATGAAACGGTACCTCGAACGAAGGATAGGCCTTGCGCGTCGTCTGCAGCACCAGGTCGACCGCGCTGTCCATGCGCTCGAGGTGGATGCGGAAGTTCGGAAGCCTGTCGTCGAGGCCGATGGCAAGCATACGCTGCGCGCGCTCGCGAACGGCCCTGGCATTCAACAACGACAACGCGGCCGATGTCTCGAGATTTGCCACCGACACGGCCGTCCTCTCTCAATATTTTTCGAGCGAACGGCCGACCGAATTGGTCAGATCCTGCGGCTGCGGCGGCTCGGGAGAGTAGTAACCGGCGGCCTTCTTGGCTGCGATTTCCACATGCGCATCGGGCGGCACCAGATCGTCGGGGATCGGGACGCGTTCAACGATCTCGATGCCCTGGCTGGTCAGCGCATCGTGCTTCATGTCGCTCATGGAAACGAAGCGGTCGATGCGCTTGAGGCCGAGCCAGTGGATCACGTCCGGCATCAATTGCTGGAAACGGGCATCCTGCACCCCGGCCACACATTCGGTGCGCTCGAAATATTGCGCGGCGGCATCGCCGCCTTCCTGGCGCTTGCGTGCATTGTAGACCAGGAATTTGGTGACTTCGCCGAGCGCCCGGCCTTCCTTGCGATTGTAGACGATGATCCCGAGGCCGCCGGTTTGCCCGGCGCGCGCGCATTCCTCGATGCCGTGCAGCAGGTATGGACGGCAGGTGCAGATATCGGAGCCGAACACGTCGGAGCCGTTGCATTCGTCGTGCACGCGGCAGGTGATACTGGTGCGGTGGTCCGGCAGTTTGGTGACGTCACCAAACAGATAGGCGGTCATGCCGCCGATCGGCGGCAGGAACACCTGCAGGTCGGGCCTGGTCACCAGTTCCGGGAACATGCCGGCGGTCTGTTCGAACAACTGCCGGCGCAGGTTATTTTCGGTGGTTGCGAAACGCTGCGCCATGCCCGGCAGATACCAGACCGGGTCGATCGCGATCTTGACCACGGAGACGCTGCCGCTCTTGTGCACGACCTCGTCGTCGACCTTGAGCCGTCCGGCTTCGATCGCCGCCTTCAGTTCGGGCAGATCAAGACGGGCGCGGGTAATTGCGATACTGGGACGGATATCGACGCCTTCGGCGATCTCTGTTGCGAAGCTTTCCGCGGCAAGATGTCCCCACGGATCCAGCGAAACGATCCGTTCCGGATCGCTCCATTGCGGAAATGGCCCGATCGTCGCGGCGGGGTGGGTGTTGGTGAGATCCGGACGCCGGATCGGATTGAGTGCGCCGGACGAAACGGCAAGCGCGCGATAAACCGAATAGGAGCCGCCATGGGTGCCGATGACATTGCGATCCTGCGGGCGCGACACCGTACCGATCACCGGTCCGCGTTCGCGCGCGCTGGCAGCGCCCCAGTGGATGGGGAAGTTGTGCTTGGCACCCGGTGCCGGGTGCGAAGTCAGGCGGATATGGTCAATCCGATTAGAACCAGTCATCGCAACGGACCCCCGAAATGGCGACGGCCCGCCTAAGCAGACGGGCCTGGTCACCAACGATGGAATTAACGGCGCGACCGCGGCCGCACGCAAAAGTATATAGCTATGTCGCGGCCGAATACAACGGCGATTCGAGTCCTGTTTTGGCTGGGAGGCCTTGTTGGGATGCCTTTTGAAGTGCCTCGGCCGTTAACCTTCGCGGTCCGGCGCCGGCCGAATGCTGGCAGAAAACCGCCGCGTCTCGCCTAAATTTGGTTGATGCACTACATTGTGCGCTGCGCTTAGCACGGGGCCCTGTCGATGACGCTGGATATCCTTGTCAAGAATGTTGCCTTGTGGGGCACCGAAGGCTTGTGCGACCTCGGAATAGCCGACGGTCGTTTCGTGAGCGTGAACCCAAACGGCGTCTCGTCGGCCGCTGTTCTGACGCTCGACGCGGAGGGCCGAATGGCCGTTCCGGGCTTCGTCGAGCCGCATATTCATCTGGACAAGGCGTTGATCTCGGAACGCGCGCCCGTCAATCGCTCCGGGACGCTCACCGAAGCCATCGAGATCCTGTGGGAGCTCAAACGCAATTATACGGTCGACGAAATCGCGGATCGGGCCGCGCGCGTCCTCGCGCAGGCCCTGGAGAACGGTATCTCGAGGTTGCGCACCCATGTCGATGTCGATCCGATCGGCGGCACGCGTCCGGCCGAAGGTCTGATCCGCGCGCGTGAGCGGTTTGGCGATCTGATCGATATCCAGATCGTGGCGTTTCCGCAGGAGGGCATCGTCAAATCGCCCGGCACCGAAGCGTTGATGCGCGAGGTGATGAGACTTGGTGTTGATGTCGTTGGCGGTATGCCTTTCAATGAGGCGTCGCCGCAGGACAGTCGGCGACATATCGAGATTGTCTTCGACATCGCCCGGCAATTCGACGCCGACATCGACATGCATGTCGACGAGACCGACGATCCGGCGGCGCGGACATTGGAAGTGCTGGCCGAATTGACCATCGCCAATGGCTGGCAGGGCCGCGTCACCGCGGGCCACACCTGCGCGCTGGCGAGTTACCCGAGGGACTATGCCGATCACGTGATCGGCCGTTTGCGCCAGGCCAACGTCAACATGATTGCAAATCCGGCCACCAATCTGATGCTGCAGGGCCGCCTCGATGATTATCCCAAGCGGCGCGGGGTGACGCGGGTCAAGGAGCTGCTGGCGGCCGGTGTCAATGTCGCCTGCGGACAGGACTGCGTACACGACACGTTCTATCCCTTCGGTCAGAACGATCCGCTCGAGATTGCATTCCTGTTATGCCATGCCTCACATATGAGCCAGCCGGCCGAGATTCTGACGGTCATGGACATGGTGACCAACAACGGCGCGAAAGCATTGCGGGTGCCGGATTTTCGTGTCGCGGTCGGCGGCGTCGCGGATCTGGTGGTGCTGGAGGCCCGCGACGCGCGCGGGGCTTTCGCGACACGGCTGCCGCGCCGCTGGGTGATTCGAAAAGGCAGGCTGATTGCCGAGACCCGATCCGAGACACGCCGCTACTTCGAGATGCCGGCGGCCACATAGAGGATTTGCAACTTGGATTTCCGCCAATTGCGTTATGCGCTTTCGGTCTACAAGGAACGCAGCTTCACCAAGGCCGCGAAGCGACTCAATATTTCGCAGTCCGCCGTCAGCGAGCAGGTAAAATTGCTCGAGGAAGAGATCGGCTTTGAGCTGTTTAACCGGACATCCGGCGGCATCGAATCCACCGACCGCGGCCGGACCTTTTTGTACGAATCCGAACGGGTGATGGGCGATCTGCTGAGCCTCTCGGATACCGCCCGCAGATTGCGCGGCGCGTTGTCCGACACGCTCACGATCGGCATGGGGTCCGGCATGGCCCAGATCTTCATTCCGCGCATGTTTACCGATCTCAAATCCGATCTTCCGGGCGTGCGGCTCGATATCCTGACCGCGCCGACCAAGAATATCTTCAATGAGCTCCATGAGGAGCGGATCGACGCCGGTATCGCGATTGAATCCGATCCCGATCGATTTCCGGCGGGACTGACATTTGACCGCCTGATCGACGCCGAAATGGCACTGATCACGCATCCGAAGCACGCCTTGGTGCGTTCGAAACAGCCCATCGATATCGGACGCCTGCTGGCCGAGCCCTTCATCATGAGCGAGTTGACCGTCGGATATGGCCAGGTGGTTTTCTCGCTGTTCACCGACCTCGGAATCCGGCCCAACATTCTTGCGGTGGTGGATAATATCGAGACCATCAAGATGATTGTGCAGTCGGGGGGCGGAATCGCGATCGTTCCGCGCGCCTGTGCAGAAAATGAAGTGACGCTGGGATTGTTGAAAGCCTTCGCGATAGCACCGGCGCGTAATGTTGCATTTAGCCTGTTTCGGCGGCGCGAGCCGCTGTCGCGGCGTAAAGAGGCGGCGTTGCTGAAATTGCGGGAAATGCTCAAGGCTGGCTGATCGGATTTTCCGATAATGCTATCGATAATCGGCTTTTGACTCGGGTCAAGCGTCGGACCCATGCTGCTGCAGTGCGGTGGCGTTGACACGCGCACGTCCCCGTCAATTTGTCGATGGTACCAGGCATGTCATCTCGATCTTTGGCCGCGCGATTTCGTATCGGCATCGATACCGGCGGCACTTTCACCGACATCGTGTCGGTCGATACGCAATCCGGCGCAACGCAAGTAACCAAGGTAGCGAGCACGCCGGCAAACCCGGCGATCGGCCTGCTGCGCGGGGTCAACGAAATTCTCGCCGCCGCTGGCGCCACCACCAATGATGTCGCGGGCCTCGCCCATGGCACCACGGTCGCGACCAATGCGCTGCTGCAGGGCGAGATCAATTCGCTCGGCCTGATCGTCAATGCCGGTTTCCGGCACATCCTCGAGATCGCCCGGCAGTCGGTGCCGGAGGGCTACGGAAACTCCTATTTCTGGGTCAAGCCCGATCGCATCGTTCCCTTGCAATTCGTCCGCGAGGTCGGCGGCCGGCTGGATTTTCGCGGCCATGAGTTGCGCCCGCTCGATGAGGCCAGCGTGCGCGACGCGGCTCGCTATTTTCGCCAGCAGGGCATCCGCGCCATCGGAATCTGTCTTTTACATTCCTACGCCAACGATGCGCATGAGCGCCGCGCCGCGGAAATCATCGCCGAGGAATATCCGGACGCGACGTTGTCGTTGTCCTGCGTGGTATTGCCGGAATATCGCGAATATGAGCGCGCGGTGACGACGCTGGTGGACGCCTTCGTCAAGCCGCACATGGAACGCTACCTCAAGCGCGTGCATCAGGAACTCGGTGCCGGCCTGCAGGACAAGCCGTTTCTGGTGATGCAGTCGAGCGGCGGCGTCGCCAGCGCCGATCAGGTGGTGCGCAAACCGATCACCACGGCGCTCTCGGGGCCGGCGGCCGGTGCGCTCGGCAGCGCCGTGATCGCTGACATCGCGGGCTTCCCGGATCTGGTGACGCTGGACGCCGGCGGCACCTCGACGGACCTTTGCCTGATCGAAGGCGGCAAGCCGCACGTCACCAATGGCGGATCGGTCGGTCCGTTTCCGGTGCGCATCCCCATGATCGACATCGAGACCATCGGCACCGGAGGCGGTTCGATTGCCTGGATCAGCCGCGAGGGTCATCTCAAGGTCGGTCCGCGCAGCGCCGGCGCCGAGCCCGGACCGATGTGCTATCCGAACGGCGGCAGCGAGCCGACCATCACCGACGCCAATCTGGTGCTGGGGCGAATTCCGCCGTCGCTGATCGGCGGCGGCATCGCGCTCAATGTCGAGCGGGCGCGGAGCGGCATTGCCGCGCTCGCCGCGCGATTGCCCGGCCAGATGGGTGTCGAGCAACTCGCCAGCGGCATCATCGAGATCGCGAACTGGAGCCAGGCCAACGCGATCCGGCAGATGACGATCCAGCGCGGCATCGATCCGCGCGCCTTCGCGCTATTGTCATTTGGTGGCGCGGGGCCGGCACAATCCGCCGCGGTGATGGAGCTGCTGGCGATGAAGGCCTGCATCGTGCCGCCGAATCCCGGCAATCTCTCGGCCTTCGGCTTGCTGGCGGTGGACTGGCGCACCGACCATATCGTCACCAAGGTCATGCATGAAGACGCCATCGATCTCGCCGACGTCGCCTTACGTTATGCCGCGCTGGAGCGTGATGCGATCGCGACGCTGGAACGTGACGGCATCGAGGCTTCGCGCATCAGGCTGGTCCGCGAAGCCGACATTCGCTACGCCGGTCAGTCGATGGAGGTGCGCGTTACCGCGCCGGGCGGCACGGTGGATGCGTCGTTCCTTTCGGGATTGATCAGCGCCTTCAATTCGGCGCATCGCAGGACCTTCGGTTATGATTACGCCGGTCAGCAGAAAATCGAGCTGGTCAATCTCTGCGTCTCCGGCTTCGGTCTGATCGAGCGGCCGCAGATGCCCAAGCTCGCCGGGCGCGCGGGCGATCCGGCGCCGAAGTCGACCCGGGCGGTCTATTTCGGCACCGGGTTTCTGGATACACCGGTGTTCGATCGCGCATCGCTGCCGCCCGCCGGCCGCGTCAACGGACCCGCGGTGGTCGAGGAATTCGGCTCAACGACCGTGGTATTTCCCGGCCAATATGTCGAAGTCGATCCGCACGGCATTCTTGTCATTCGCTCCAAGTCATCGCAGGAGACGCCACGATGAACGTGCATCAACCATCGCATCCGTGGCCTGTCGCGCCGTTGCGCGAAACCGCGTCGGTCGATCCGATCGTGCTGCAAATCGTCGAGGGCACGCTGAATTCGATCGAGGCTGAAATCGAATACGCGATCGAGCGTACAGCGCGCAGCCCGATGATCCGCGAAGCCCATGATTTCCGGGTCGGCTTGTTTGATCGCTATTGCCGCAAGCTGACAGGTCGTTCCTATTCGGCGATGCCGAACGGCGTGGTGCGGGATTTTCCGCCCGAGACCATGAAGCCCGGCGACGTGTTCCTGATGAACGATACCTATTTGACGGAAGGCAGCATCGGCCACTTGCCTGATCTTTGCAGCACGGTGCCGGTGTTTCACCAAGGCGAGGTGGTCGCCTATATCCAGGCCTTCGGCCATCATGATGACGTCGGCGGCAGGGTACCGGGCTCGATGCCGGGCACCGCAGCCACGGTGTTTGAGGAAGGCATCGCGATTCCGCCGGTGAAGATTTATAGCGAAGGCGTGCGCAACGATGCGGTGTTCACCATCGTTCGCCGCAATACCCGGGTGCCGGAGATGCTGTCGGCCGACCTCGACAGCGAGATCCAGGCCTGCCTGATGGGCGCGCGCCGGATGGGCGGGCTGTTCGAGCGCTTCGGCAGGGAGCAGGTCGAGGCCTGTTTTCAGGCGATCCTAGATAAGTGCCGCGACATCTATCGCAACGAACTGCTCGCCAAGATCGCCGATGGCGAATATTCCTGGGAAGATTACGTCGAGCACGACGGCATTACCGATCCGAAGCTGCACAAGATCGCGCTGAAGATGACCAAGAAGGGCGGCAAGATCACGCTCGACTTCAACGGCACCGATCCGCAATCGACCGGTCCGATCAACTGGCCGGCGGACTATGCCGACGGCGCGTTCCTGATCAAATGGATCGCGCCGATCCTGCGCAATCTCGCCGATACGCCCGAGCGCGCCGCCGAAATCCATGTCAATGAAGGCGTGTGCGAGGTCTTCGAGGTGATCTTTCCCCCGAAGGGCACGCTGATCACGCCGGAATGGCCGGCAGCAACCAATGCGCGGTCGTTTGTGCTGCTGCGCTGCCTTGGTCTGCTGGCGGGCGTGGTCGCGCAGGCGGTCGACGGCCGCATGCCGGCGGATCAGGAGACCATCCGCTACACCGGATTTTTTGGCACCGATCTCGAGGGCAAGTCGTTTCTGTCGCGCGAGGTGCTCGGCGGCGGTTCCGGCGGCCGCTACTATGCCGATGGCAATGACGCGATCCATATTGTGCCGGATTCGCGCAATCAGCCGGCGGAATTCACCGAAACGCGGTTTCCGCTGCTGGTCGAGAAACTGGCGTTGCGCACCGATTCCGGAGGCGCCGGCCTGCGCCGTGGCGGGCAAGGGTATGAAAAGCACTATCGCGCGCTGGTCGATTGCCGGACCATCGTCACGGCGGACCGGGTACGGCTCGGCTGTTATGGTTTGAACGGCGGCAAGGCCGGGCAGCCATTCTGCGTCACGGTCGACGCGGAGGGCGAGGGCTATGATCTCGGCGGTCTCGTCGACGGTGAACCGGTCTTGAAGGGACAGATCGTTCGTGTGGTGACGACCGGCGGCGGCGGCTGGGGCGATCCGCTGCAGCGCGAACTGGAACTTGTGTCGCGCGATGTGATCGAAGGCCGGGTCTCGCTCGCCAGCGCGGCGGGCGATTATGGCGTGGTATTCAAGGATACGGGCGCCACTGGTCTGTCGGAAATCGACGAGGCGGCGACGAAGCAGCGTCGGGCCGAGATGGCAAAGGCGCAAAATACCGCGCCTGACATGATTGACCGCGGTGTGGGCTATGAAAAGATGCTGCGCGGCGAGCACCGGCCGCGGATGCGATGAGCGAAAAATAACATCACGGAAATAAAGAGCCGGCACGGCGGATAGCGGAGTTTCAAGCGAATGGCGATTGAAGTTGCAAAGGTCGAACTGAAAACGGTTCAGGATGCGAGCGGCCTTGAGGAATTGATCGCGGCAGGTAAATTCCGCGCCGACGAAGTCATCGCCGTGATCGGCAAGACCGAAGGTAATGGCGGTGTCAACGATTTCACCCGCATTCTGGCCGATCAGGCCTTCCGGCGCGTGTTGCTCAAGCACGGCACGCGCTCCGAAGCCGAGATTCACAACGTGCCGATGGTCTGGTCCGGCGGCTGCGACGGCGTCATCACGCCCCACGCCACGATCTTCGCGCGCAACGACAAGGCCGGTCCCGCCGACAAGTCGCGGCTGGTGATCGGCACGGCGCTGAGCGCGGAATTGCTGCCGGAGGATATCGGACGTCCGGCGATGGTTCAGAAGGTTGCCGACGCCGTCAAGGCGGCGATGAAGAATGCCGGGATTACCGATCCGAAGGATGTGCATTATGTCCAGACCAAGACACCGCTGTTGACCATCGAGTCGGTCCGCGACGCGGAATCGCGCCATCAGACGGTAGCCTGCGAGGTCCATGACTCCATGGGCGTTTCCAATGGCACCACCGCGCTCGGCATCGCCGTGGCGCTGGGCGAGGTGCCGATGCCCAAAGCCGAACAGATCTGCAAGGACCTCGATCTTTATTCCTCGGTGGCGTCCTGCTCTTCAGGCGTGGAGCTGACCCAGGCGCAGATCGTTCTGCTCGGCAACAAGGCCGGCGCCGGCGGCCGCTACAAAATCGGCCATTCCGTGATGCGCGACGCGCTGGATATCGATGGCATTTACGATTCAATTCGCGATGCCGGTATCGAATTGCCGGAACGGCCGCGATCGGAAGACCTCAAGGGCCGTGTCGTCAATTGCTTCATGAAATGCGAGGCCGACCGCACCGGCATGCTGCGTGGTCGGCGGCAGATCATGCTCGATGATTCCGACGTCCACCATCACCGCCATTCCAAGGCGGCGGTCGGCAGCATTGCGGCGCTGGCGATCGGCGACCCCGCGGTGTTCGTGTCGGTCGATGCCATGCACCAGGGCCCGCATGGCGGCGGTCCGGTGATCGCCATTGTCGAGCTGGACGAGTAAAAGCGGCACGTTCCTTGCTCGAATATCGACGTCTTCCGGCCATTGGCCGGACGGCGCTGGTAACGTAGACGACAGGAGCGCAGGATGATGAAGTCGCTGAAACTCTCGATTTGCGTCCTCATGGTGCTGGCCCTGAGCGCGGTGGCGTCGGGTCAAGCGGTTGCGCAGGACAAGGTTTCGGTCGGGGTATTTCCGATCAGCTCTTCGCTGCCATATTTCGTCGCGCTGGAGCGGGGGTTCTTCAAGGAGCAGAATATCGAGCCCGAAATGACCAAGTTGATGGGTGGTCCGCCGAATGTCGCGGCGATGATGACCAACCAGATCGAGGTCTCGGCGGTTCTGGTGACGCTCGAAGGGCTGAACGCCGATGTCAAGAAATCCGGCGTGGCGATGTACATCAGCCTGAACAGCCAGACCAAGGTCTGGAAGATGGAACAATTCGTGGTCCGCAACGGCTTCAAGGCGGAGACGATTGCCGACCTGAAGGGCGCCAAGCTGATGTCTGCGCCGGGGCCGGCCAATCTCAACACCGCCAAGGCGATTCTGGCCAAGAACGGGCTGAAGGAGGGTGATTACACCATCGACCAGCTCGACATGGGCCAACACGTCAACGCCATGACCGCTGGTACCTTTGACGCCGGCTATACACTGGAGCCCAGCGCCTCGATGATGATCAAGAGCGGGGTCGCGCGGTCGCTCGAGGCCGGGGTGATCTCCAAATATGTCCTCGGCGATGAGGCCGCCGACGCCTATGCGGCGGGCTGCGCCATGACCAGCGATTTCATCCAGAAGCGTCCCGACGTCGCCAGGCGTTTCGCCGCGGCATGGCGCAAGGCGATCGATTTCATCAACAAGAACCCGGACGAAGCGCGCAAATATCTCGCCAAGAACACGTTCACGCCCGACAACGTCGTCGATATGGTTTCCATGCTCGGATATATCATGGTCGGCGATATGACGGCGAAGCAGCTCGGCGACCTGCAGAAATTTGCCGATTTCGGAAATTCGATCGGGGTTGTTCCCGAAAAGCTGGACGTCACCAAAGTCCTGCAGAAATTCTGAGGCGCCGGTGGCCGGAGCACAGTCAGCTGCCAAGATGGAACTGACCGGCAATGCCCGTGAAGCCGCGCGGCGCACCGCTCCCCATGTCACGATCCGGGGCTTGAGCAAGCGCTTTTCCGACGCCACGATCTACGACAATTTCGATTTCGATATTCCGCGTGGCAAGCTGATGTCGGTATTCGGCCCCAACGGCTGCGGCAAGAGCACGCTGATCAACATGATCGCGGGGCTGTTTCCTGTCGATGCAGGGGAAATCCTGTTCGACGGGCAGCCGTTAAGCCAGATCAAATTCGGCTACGTGTTCCAGAACTACCGCGAAGCGATGTTTCCCTGGCTGCGCGCGTTCGACAACATCGCCTATCCGCTGAAGGTGATGGGGGTGCCGAAGGCCGAGCGCATCGTCCGCGTCGAGAAAATCGTCGCCAATCTCAATGTCAAGATCGATCTCAATCTCTATCCCTACCAGATGTCCGGCGGTCAGCAGCAATTGGTCTCGATCATGCGCGCGCTGATCGTCGAGCCGGAAATCCTGTTTCTCGATGAGCCGTTCTCCGCGCTGGACTATGAAATGACGCTGTTCATGCGCGAACAGCTGCAGCGTGTTTTCGTGGAAACGTCGACGACAACGGTGTTGGTGTCGCACGATCTCGAAGAAGCGGTGTATCTGTCGGATCGGATATTGCTGCTGTCGCGCCATCCCGCACGGGCGGTGGAATTCGTCCATTACGATGCGCCACGCCCGCGCACTCTCCAGACCCTATCGGAAGCCGACTTCATCAGCACCAAGGCGCACTGCCTCGAAATATTCCAGCGCGAGGTTCGCAAGGGATGAGCGCGCGATGAAACGCCTGCAGATATTGCTTCCCTTCGTCGGCGTCGCCGTGCTGCTGGCGGTGTGGTCGCTGACCGTCTGGGCGCGGGTCGTCGATCCGGTTCTGCTGCCGTCGCCGGTCTCGACATTCCGCGCAATGTGGATCGGAATGACCAGCGGCAAACTTGGCGTCGACTTCCTCAAGACGGTCGAGCGCACGGTCTATTCCACGGCGATCGCGGCCGTGATTGCGATTCCGCTCGGCATTCTGCTGGGCTCGTCGGAAAAGGTCTATCGCTCGGTCGAATTCCTGATCGATTTCTTCCGCTCGACGCCGGCTTCGGCGATGTTTCCGCTGTTTCTGGTGCTGTTCGGCGTCGGCGATCGCACCAAGATATCGGTGGCGGCGTTCGGCGCGGCGCTGGTGATCCTGTTCAATGTCGCCTATGGCGTGATGAATGCGCGCAAGACGCGAATTCTTGCGGCGCGCGTGATGGGGGCGTCCCGGGTCAGGATACTGTGGGACGTGATGCTGCTGGAATCCCTGCCGCAGACATTCGTCGGACTGCGCAACGGCGTGTCGCTGGCGCTGGTGATTGTGGTGGTGGCCGAGATGTTCATCGGCTCGACCGATGGTCTCGGCCAGCGCGTGTTCGAGGCGCAGCAGCTATTTGACATGCCAGACATGTATGCCGCGATTTTCGCGGCCGGCGCGCTCGGCTATGGACTCAATCTCCTGTTCCTCACGATCGAGCGGCGCTTTGTGCACTGGTCGGGCAAATAACGGAAACCGATATGAGCGAAACTCTGAGCCGCAAGACGGCCGTCGAACTGGCGTCAATGATCGCGACCAAGGCGGTCAGTCCCGTCGAGGTGCTCGACGCCCATCTCGCCACGATCGCGCGGGTCAATCCGAAACTCAATGCCATTGTCACGCTGGTGGCCGATGCCGCGCGCGCCCTGGCCAAAAACGCCGAAGCCGCCGTGATACGCGGTGACGCGCTGGGGGCGCTGCACGGATTGCCGGTTGCGATCAAGGATGTGACGCCGACGGCCGGTATCCGCACCACCTATGGCTCACCGCTGTTCAAGGACAACGTGCCGACGCAGGATGCCGAGGCGGTGCGGCGCCTGAAGGCGGCCGGCGCCATCGTGCTCGGCAAGACCAACACGCCTGAATTTGCCGCCGGCGCCAATACCTTCAACGACGTGTTCGGCGTCACCCGAAATCCCTGGAATCCGGCATTGAGCCCGGCAGGTTCTTCCGGCGGATCGGCGGTGGCGGTAGCGACCGGGATGGTCCCGCTGGCGCAGGGCACGGATTTCGGCTGCTCGATCCGGATGCCGGCGTCGTTCTGCGGCGTCGTCGGGATCCGGCCGACCCCGGGATTGACACCGAACCTGCCGATGCCGCTGGCCTGGGATCCCGGTCAGGTTCACGGGCCGCTGGCGCGCACCGCCGAAGATGCCGCGCTGATGCTGGATGCCCTCGTCGGCTTCAGCCGCGCATCTCCGATTTCCGTGGCGCCGCCATGGACCAGCGCCCGCGCCATTGTCGCCAACGCCAATGACGTGAAGGGCCTGCGCATCGCCTACGTGTCCGATATCGCCGGCATCGGCGTCGAGCCGGAGATCGACGATATCTGCCGGAAAACCGCGATGTCGCTGCGCGATGCCGGTGCCACGGTGGAGCAGATTGCGTTCGATATTTCCGACGGCAAGTCGCCCTACCAGGCGTGGCGCGGACTTTGGATGGTCGGACAGCAATTTGCCAATCTCGACCATCTCGAGCAATTCGGGGTCAATCTGCAGGGCAACGTCAAGGCGGGCTTCAAGGTGACTCCGCTGGATTTCGCCTCCTCCGAGCAGAAGCGCGCGGAACTGTTTGCACGTTTCGCCAAATTTTTCGAAAGCTACGATCTGCTGATCACACCACAATCACCGGTGAAGCAATTCCCGGTGGAGATGAATTTCCCGACCCTGATCAACGGCAAGAAGCTGGACAACTACACCGACTGGATCGCCGGTTCGTTCCTGATCACGCTGATGAGCCTGCCCGGCGGCAGCGTGCCGGCGGGCCAAACCAGCGACGGATTGCCGGTTGGAATCCAGATCGTCGGCCCGCGTTTCGAGGAACCGCTGATCCTGTCGGCCATGAAGATCGTGCAGCAGACCCATCCCATTGGCTGGCCGCCTCACGCCTGAGCCGCGGCGATCCGCGTGGCAAAGTCGGCGAGCGAAGTCGGCGGGCGCCCGAGCAGCCAGCCGAGCACGTTGGAATTGCCCTTGAGGCCATCGCGCGCATAGGCGTGAAACATTTTGATCAATGTTTCGCGCGCGTGGTCGTCCATACCGTTGCCACGGGCGCGCGCGTCCCAGCTTTCGACGGTTTCGGCCTCGGCGCGAATGGGCTTTTTCAGCGCCTGGCCGAAAGTCTCGGCGATTTCGATCTGGCTGAGCGGCGGCGTGCCGACCAGTTCGTAAGTGGCAGCCGAATGGCCGGCCTTTGTCAGCACCGTTGCCGCGGCTTCGGCGACGTCGTCGAGATCGACCAGACCAAGCCGCGTTTCGATCGGGTAGGGCACGCGGTAGATGCCATCGCGGATCATGCGATCCCATTCGGCCAGGCTGTTTTGCATGTAGGCCGTGGGTTGCAGGATGGTGACATCAAGTCCGGAACTGAACAGCATTTCCTCGACCCGCAGCTTGCTCCAATGGTGCGGCATCGCCTCGATCTGCGGGTGCAGCACGGAATGATAGACAAGCCGCGACATGCCGGAGCTGGTCGCGGCAGCGACCAGCGCCTTTGCAAACGTCATTTCGTGCGGACTGACGTTTGGACAGATATGATAGATCGCCTGGATGCCGTGGGTGGCGCGGGCGAGCGCTTGCGGATCGTCCATCGCGCCGGCAACGACGTCACGGGCACCGATCGCCCTCAGGGCCGCTTCATGCGCGAAATTTCGAACCAACGCGCGGACCGATGCGCCCTGCGCGACAAGAGCCCTCAAAACCGCCTTGCCGGTCTTGCCGCCGGCACCTGTAACCAGGATCATGTGCGAGCGTTCCGGGTGAGTTCGAACAGCCGGCTTGGGCTGAGCGGAATTTCGAGCAGTTCGACGCCGCGGCCATTCAGATCGAGCGCGTCCTCGATCGCCTGCGCGAACAGCGGCCCGACCGGAATAGCACCGGCTTCGCCCGCACCCTTGATGCCCATCGGATTGAGCGGCGAGGGGGTCACGGTGTGGCCGAGTTCGATGCGGGGAACCTCCAACGCGGTCGGCAACAGATAATCCGCCAATGAGGCGTTCAGGAGCTGTCCCTGATCGTCGAATACCAGTTTCTCGTAGAAAGCGTTGCCGATCCCCTGCGCGACGCCGCCGTGAATCTGGCCGGCCAGAATCATCGGGTTGATCACGGTGCCGCAGTCATGCACCACGACATATTTCAACACCTTCAGATCGAAGGTTCGCGGGTCCATTTCGACGATCATGGCATGGACGCCGTTTGCGGTCGCTCCCATCGGGGGACCGAAATACTGCGTCGATTCGAGTCCCGGCTCGGTGCCCGGCTGGACCGCCCCGCGCATCGGATTGGCCTGGTTGGCGAGATCGCCAAGCCTGACGAATTTTTCGGGAATGCCGACGATCGAGACTTTACCGTCCTCGAGCACGAGGTCTTCCTCGGCGCACTCGAACAGATCGCTGGCGAGTTTCAGGGCCTTTTTGCGCACGACCTTCGAGGCCTCATTGACGGCATTGCCGGCGACCACCGCGCCGCGGCTGGCAAAGGTGCCGGCGCCCCAATAGAACTGATCGGTATCGCCGGTCACGACGTCGACATCGGTGACCGCGACCCCCAGCTGATCGGCGGCGATCTGGGCAAAAACGGTGAAGTGTCCCTGTCCCTGGGTGCCGATCCCGGTCGCGACGCTGACCTTGCCGTTCGATTGCACCTGAACCTTGGCCCCCTCGTAAGGACCGATCCCGGTACCCTCGACATAGCAGGCGAGGCCGATGCCGAGATGGCGGCCCTCGCGGCGCGCCGCGGCCTGCTCCTGCTTGAAGGTTTTGTAGCCGATCGCTTCCAGCGCCATGTCGAGCACCGGCTCGTAGTTGCCGCTGTCATATTCGAGCGGCTGGAAATCCTGATAGATGATTTCATTCTTGTAGGGGAACGCGTCGGCCGGAATCAGATTCCGCCGGCGGATCTCGGCACGATCGATGTTCAATTCATACGCCGCGAGGTCGAGCAGGCGCTCCATGACAAATACGCCGTGCTGGCGCCCGGCGCCGCGATACGGGGTGACCAGCGTCAGATTGGTGAACACCTGGGTAAAAGTACTGTCGTAGTTCGGCACGACATAGGGGCCGAGCAGGGTGCACTGGCTGTTGATCGGCACCGTCAGCCCGTACGGATCGTAGGCGCCGCCGTCGTGCAGGAACACGTCCTTGATGCCGAGGATACGGCCATCGCTGCTGAGCGCCATCTCGGCATCGTGAATCTGTCCGCGCTCATGGGTGGTGGCGAAGAAATGTTCCAGCCGGTCCTCGATCCATTTGACCGGCCGGTTCAGCTTGATCGATACCCAGGGCAGCAGCACCTCTTCGGGATAGAACATCATGATCTTCGGCCCGAAGCCGCCGCCGACGAACGGCGCGATCACGCGGACCTGACGCTCGTTGAGCCCGAGCATGGCGGCAAGGCCGTTGCGGACGAATACCGGCGCCTGGGTGGTATCCCAGATCGTCATCTGGTTGGCGCGAGCATCCCACTGCGCCACCACGCCGCGGGTTTCGATCGGCGATGAAATGCCGTGTTCATATCGGAAACGGCGTTTGATGATGCGATCGGCCTTGGCCGCCGCCGCCGCATAATTGCCCTTGGTCTGCCGAACATGGGCCGACACGTTGGAGCCGACGTCGTCGTGCACCAGCGCCGAGCCGGCGCGGAGGCCCTGTTCCAGATCGACCACGGCCGGGAGCTGCTCGAGTTCGACGTCGATATCGTCGAGCGCGTCCTCGGCGAGATAGCGGCTCTCCGCGATCACGATGGCCAGGGGTTCGCCGACATGGCGGACTTTGCCCTTGGCGAGCGGAACCTGGGTTCGCTGGTTGAAGACGATGCCGGCAATCGGGGGAGGCGGCACCAGCAGAGGGCCGGGCTTCCAGTACTCGCCGAGGTCATCGGCGACATAGGCGGCGATCACACCAGGGCGCCGTCGCGCCCTCGAAACATCGATCTTCAGGATTCGCGCATGCGCAACCTGGCTGCGCAGGAATGCGACATGCAGCATTCCCGGCAATTCGACGTCGTCGATGAACAGGGCCTGGCCGGTGAGAAGCCGGCGATCCTCGTTGCGTTTGATGGGTTCTCCGAATGTGCGGGTAGACATTCTCGCTAGCCCCGCATCCGTGCGGCTGCGGTCATCACCGCATCGACGATATTCTGGTACCCGGTGCAGCGGCACAGATTGCCCGACAACGCTTCGCGGACCTCGTCTTCGCTGGGCGCGAGGTTCTCATCGAGAAAGGCCGTCATGGTCATGAGAATGCCGGGCGTACAGTAGCCGCATTGCAGGCCGTGATGATCGTGCATCGCCTGTTGCAGCGGATGATATGTGCCGTCCTTGGTTGTCAGGCCCTCGATGGTGGAGATTTCATGATGTTCGGCTTGCACGGCAAGCATCAGGCAGGAGCGCACCGGGTGGCCGTCGAGCAGGACGGTACAGGCGCCGCACACGCCATGTTCGCAACCGACGTGAGTGCCGGCGAGCGCCAGATCGTGACGGAGGAAGTCGCTCAGCAGCAGGCGCGATTCGACGCGGCGCCGGTATTGCACGCCGTTGACCGACACCGAAATTTCGTAGTCGTCACTGTCCATGGTGTGCCCGCTGGTAAGCTGTCTGCAGCGCGCGCTCGGTGAGCACGCCGGCAACATGGCGCTGATAATCCGCCGTGGCGTGAACGCTTCCGCCCGGATCGATCATCGCCTGCACGGAGGCGGCGACATCACAGATGGCTGCTTCGGTCGGCGCCCTCCCGACGAGAGGATCCGCGGCCGAACTTGCATCGATGGGGGTTTCGCCCACGCCGCAAAACGTCAACCGCACGTGGGTACACTCTTCCTGCTCGTCCAGGGTCATCATGGCGGCCACGCCCACGATCGCGAAATCGCCGCGCCGGCGCGCGATCTCCATGAAGCAGGAGCCGGTGCGCGGTTTCGACAACGGCAATTCGACTTCGACAAGCATTTCATCGGGCTGAAGATCGGTGGTGAGCGCGCCCAGGAAAAAATCCGACGCCTCGACCCAGCGCTCCTGTTTGGCCGCCTGAATGCGGAACCGGGCACCGAGAGCAACCATGATGGCCGGAAGCTCCGAGGCCGGATCGGCGTGCGAAAGATTGCCCCCGATCGTTCCCCGGTTTCGGATCTGCGGGTGCGCGATGTGTGGCAGCGCTTCGGCGATCAAGGGAAACATCCGCGCAAAGCCGGCATCGCGTTCCAGGGTGCGATAGCGGGTCAGCGCGCCAATGCGCGCACCGCCGGCATCGCACGGCCGGATAGCGCCGAGGCCCTCGATCCGATTGAGGTCGATCAGGATGGCCGGCTGGGCCAGGCGAAAATTCATCGTCGGCATCAGGCTTTGTCCGCCGGCCAGAAACTTCGCGTCATCGCCGTGTTCGCCCTTGAGCGCAAGCGCGTGCTCGAGCGAGGTGGCGGCGATATATTTGAAGGGAGCAGGCTTCATGGCGCTCGCGTGCGGGCAATCAAAAATGCGGTCCTGCGCGACAGGCAAGAAGCCGTCCTCAAAGTATGAGGCGAGCTCCTGCGCAAGTCAAAAACCGAGCGGTTTTCTGGCTATCTGAAAATCCGATAAGGGTATGTTTGGCCCCGATGGTTGTTCTTGCCCATTAATATCTCCGCATGCGCAAACATTGAGCGCGCCATTTGCAACGGTGTTTGCCAGTATTTGGCCATGGGGCTGCGAATGTCGAAAGCATTGAAGCTGGATCATCCGGACGTTACGCTACGTCCGGACGTACGAGAATCGTCCGTCGCCTCGATCGAGCCGGTGCGTATGAACAACACAGCGGAAGTCAGTACAGAATCGATTCCGGCACCGCAGCGCCTGGCGGTGGATGTTCGTAATGTTTCGCTGACGTTTGAGACCGCCGACGGCAAGGTCGATGCGTTATCGAATGTCAGTTTGCAGATCGCGGACGGCGAATTCGTTTCCTTCATCGGCCCCTCCGGCTGCGGCAAAACCACGATGCTGCGGGTGATTGCCGATCTCCAGCAGCCGACCGCCGGCACGCTGCTCGTCAACGGCATGACTGCCGAGCAGGCGCGGCTCGAACGCCGATACGGCTACGTGTTCCAGGCGCCCGCGTTGTTCCCGTGGCGCACGATCGAGAAGAACCTGAAACTGCCGCTGGAGATCATGGGTTTTTCCGATAGCGAGCAGCGGCAGCGCGCGGCGCGCTATCTGGCGCTGGTCAACCTCACCGGCTTCGAGCGCAAATTCCCCTGGCAATTGTCCGGTGGCATGCAGCAACGGGTATCGATCGCCCGCGCGTTGTCATTCGATCCCGAACTGCTGCTGATGGACGAGCCGTTCGGGGCGCTCGACGAGATTGTCCGCGATCATCTCAATGAGCAGTTGCTGCAATTGTGGGACAAGACCGGAAAGACGGTCTTGTTTGTGACCCACTCGATTCCCGAGGCGGTGTTCCTGTCCACCAAGATCGTGGTGATGTCGCCGCGGCCGGGACGGATCATCGATATCATCGATTGCAACTTTCCGCGTGTTCGTACCCTCGAGATTCGCGAGACGCCGGAGTTCCTGAAGATCGCGCAGCGCGTGCGCGTCGGTCTTCGCGCGGGGCATTCCTATGACGAATAGCGCGCTCGCTCTGCCAGCTTCAGGTGCCGGCACGTTGCGGCAACATCCGCTGGTGGAGCGTTACGCGCCGATCGTAACGATTGTCCTGGCGTTGATTGCGATCTGGTATGTCGCCGCCGTCCTGATGAACCTTTCGCTGGTTCGCGACGGGTTTGAGCGGGAGGAGGCGCCTTATACGGTTTCCGATCTGATTGCAGGCACCATGAGCGCGGAGCGGCCGCTGCTGCCGGCGCCGCATCAGGTGATCGGCGCCTTTGTCGATTCGGTGTTCGGCTACGCTCCGAACGCGCCGCGCAGCCTGGTCTATCATTCGGTGGTAACGCTCTCGGCGACGCTGCTTGGTTTCTTGATGGGCGCGCTGCTGGGTATCGCTCTGGCGCTGATGATCGTACACAGCCGCGTGCTGGAGAAAAGCCTGCTGCCCTGGATCATCTGTTCGCAAATGGTGCCGATCCTGGCGCTGGCGCCGATCTTCGTCGTGGTGCTCGGCGCGATCGGCCTGCAGGGTCTGCTGCCGAAGTCGATCATCTCGGCCTATCTGTGCTTTTTCCCGATCACGATCGGAATGGTGAAGGGCTTCACCGCGCCGGATCCGATGCAACTCGATCTGATGCGGACATGGTCGGCAAGCCCGCGGCAGGTGCTCTCGAAGCTGCGCTGGCCCGCCGCCGTTCCCTTTCTTTTCGCCAGCCTGAAGGTCGCGATTACAATCTCGCTGATCGGTGCTATCGTGGCCGAACTGCCGACCGGCGCTGAGGCTGGTATCGGTGCGCGGCTGCTGGCCGGTTCGTACTACGGCCAGACCATCCAGATATGGGCGGCGTTGCTGGCAGCAGCGGTCCTCGCCTCGGGCCTGATTGGACTGGTGGACCTGACCGAGCGCGGCGTCGCGCGGCAAATGGGGACGCGGCCTTGAACCCACGCAGGCGCAGATTGGGTTTTATCCTGGCTGCGGCGGCGATGCTGCTGCCGCTGGTCCTGCCGCTTTCCAGCGAGGTGGTCACCACGTTGTCGGCGCGGCCGAATTTGGTGGCGTTGACGCTGGCTGCGGCGCTGTTGTTCGCCGCGGCCGCATGGATCGGCGGGTCGTGGGCGACCGCGCTCGGCTTTGCCGGCGTGCTTTGCGCGGCGATCACCACGCTGGCCTTGTTACGCGACCCTGATATCGGCGGTTCGGCCGCGATTGGCTTTTGGGTGATGGTGCTCGCGGCCTGGCTCGGTGCGGCGCTGTGCGTGGTCGAGCTTGCCTCGATGCGGCCGCGCGACGGCGCTTCGCGCCGCCTGCTCAATCTTGTCATTCCACTGTTGTTCGGAGCGGTGGTATTCTATCTCTGGGAAGTGCTGGTGCGCGGCTTCGGCGTACCCTCGGTGATCTTGCCGTCCCCGAGCGCCGCGGCCGCGCGGTTCGCATCATCGTTGCCGACGCTCGGACAGGATTTCGTGCAGACCTTCATTCGCGGCGTATTGATCGGTTATGCCATCGGCTGCGGCGCCGGTCTGCTGGTCGCGATTGTCGCGCAGCGGTTCGCTTTTCTGGGGCGCGGATTGCTTCCGCTCGGTAATTTCTTTTCGGCACTGCCGCTGGTCGGTGTGGCCCCGATCATGGTGATGTGGTTCGGCTTCGACTGGCCATCGAAGGCCGCCGTCGTGGCGCTGGTGACATTCTTCCCGATGCTGGTGAATACGCTCGCGGGATTATCCGCATCCGGACATATGGAGCGCGACCTGATGCGATCCTATGGCGCGGACCATCGGCAGACGCTGACCAAGCTCTATTTGCCGGCGGCGCTGCCATTTATTTTCAACGCCTTGAAGATCAACGCCACGCTGGCGCTGATCGGCGCGATCGTCGCCGAATTCTTCGGTACGCCGACCCAAGGCATCGGTTTTCGCATCTCGACGGAGGCGGGGCGAATGGCGATCGATATGGTGTGGGCGGAAATCGCTCTCGCCGCGATCGCTGGAATGGCCTTCTACGGACTTGTCGCGCTCGCCGAGCGCGCGACCACTTTCTGGCATCCATCCTATCGAACCTGACTCGGCGGGTTCTTAAAGCTTCGGAGTATCGAATGAAGAACATAGTAGCAATCGCAGCAGGCGTAACGATGGGGTTGTCGTTGGCGACTGCGCAAGCGGCGGACACCGTCACCATCCAGCTGAAATGGGTCGCGCAGGCCCAGTTCGCCGGTTATTTTGTCGCCAAGGAAAAGGGCTTCTACAAGGACGCCGGGCTCGACGTCACGATCAAGGCGGGTGGTCCCGACGTGGCGCCCCCGCAGGTGATCGCCGGCGGCGGCGCCGATGTGGTGGTCGACTGGATGCCGTCGGCACTGGCGTCGCGCGAAAAGGGCGTGCCGCTGGTCAACATCTCGCAGACGTTTAAGAAGTCCGGACTGATGCTGACCTGCCGCGCCGATACCGGCATCAAGAAGCCCACCGATTTCAAGGGCAAGACCATCGGCGTCTGGTACGGCGGCAACGAGTATCCGTTCCTGTCCTGGATGTCGAAGCTGGGTTTCAAGACCGATGGTTCTGCGGGCGGCGTCAAGGTCATCAAGCAGGGCTTCAACGTCGATCCGATCCTGCAGAAGCAGGCCGACTGCGTCTCGACGATGTCGTACAACGAGTATTGGCAGGTGATCGACGGCGGCTACAAGCCGAGCCAACTCGTGGTCTTCAAATATGAAGACGAGGGCGTGGCCACGCTCGAGGACGGCCTCTACGTACTGGAAAAGAACCTCAAGGACCCGGCGTTCGTGGCCAAGATGGCGAAATTCGTCAAGGCTTCGATGAAGGGCTGGGATTACGCCAAGAGCCATCCGGATGAAGCCGTGAAGATCATCCTGGCCGGGGACTCGACCGGTGCGAAAACCGAAAAGGACCAGAAGCGGATGATGACCGAAATCGCCAAGCTGCTCGGCGCGGCCGACGGCAAGCTGGACGTCAAGGATTACGACCGCACCGTTGCCGAGTTGATGGCGGGCGGATCCGATCCCGTCATTACCAAAAAGCCGGAAGGCGCCTACTCGTTCGCCGTCTACGATGCGATGAAATAATCCGGGACTGCATCAACGATGCCAATCGGGCGGCCGGCTGGATTCGGCCGCCCATCAGTTGACAAGAGTAGTTATCGACAGTTGCGCGGACTTGATGGAAATCGTCGATCGGGAGCGAACCGCCGTTGTATCGGTGGTTAGTGTGCGTATGCATCCCGACAATCGAAGCAAAACCTATTTTGTCGTCGTAAGCCGCCGTGGCGATGGCGCAAATCCCTTTCGCTGGGAGATCCAGCGCCGAAAAGAGGCCATGGGCGTCAAGATTTCCGGCGACGGCTATCGCTCGCATCGGGCGGCCCAGGAAGCTGGAAGCAGCGCACTGGAGAGATTTTTGAACGATCTATCCAAAGAGGCCGAGGCAGGCCGCTGATCGGTCGCTGCGGTCGCCACGCGATCCCCGGAGAGCCGCACTCCGGGAGCCTCGGGCGATCCTACGGCTGCGGCGAAGGCGGTGAGGACGGCTCCAGCGACGACAGCTGTCCGTTCGGATTCCATCCGCCGCCCAGGGCCTGGAACAGGCTGCTGGCGGCGAGCAGCTTGGTCAATCGCACCTGCGCCAACGTGTTCTCGTTGGTGAGGAGTGTTTGCTGGGTCTGCAGCACGGTGATGAGATTGACCGTGCCGGCGCGCAACTGGGTTTCGGATACCTCGAAAGCCTTGCGGGAATCGGCCACGGCCTGGGCCTGCAGGCGCTCCTGCAGGGTAGACTGCGAAAGCGCAACGAGGGCCTTCTCGACATCGGCGAACGCCGACAGCACCGCCTTTCGATAGGCCTGCAGATATTGCAGCTGCAAACCTTTCGCCTGCTTCAGCTGGCTCTCCAGCAGGAAGCCGTCGAAGATCGGCTGTGTCAGTCCGGCAGCCAAAGTGTAAAACCAGGCGCCCGGTCCGAACAACGATGCGAGGGCCGCGCTCTGGACACCGGCTGTCGCGGTCAACTGGATCTGCGGGAAGAACGCGGCGCGCGCCGATTCGACGCTGAAATTGGACGAAGCCAACTGGGCCTCGGCCTGACGGATGTCGGGTCGTTGGTTCAGCAGTTCCGAGGGCATGCCCGGCGTGACGCGTGGAATCACGATTTGCGTCATCGTGCCGCCGTGCACCGTGAAATTCGCCGGCGCTCGCGCGACCAGCAGCGCGAGGGCGGCGATATTCTGCCGCAGCGTGATTTCAAGCGGCGGAATGGCCGCGCGTTCGGTCGATACCAGGGCTTCCTGTTGCGACAGGTCGAGTTGCGACGCCGTACCGCCGTTGAATTGCTGTTTGATGAGTACGAGAATGCGCTCAGCCGCGGCGAGATTCCGCCGTGCGACGCGTAGCTCGTCCTGGGCGGCGAGGACCTGGAAATAGGTGTTGGCGACGGTCACGATCGCCGTCAACGTCACGACTTCGCGGTTGTATCGGGCCGCGGTTGCGCTCTCTTCGGCGGCATAAAGCGTCGCGCGGTTCTTGCCCCAGAAGTCAACCATGTAACTTGCGGTAAGGCCGAGACTGTATTGCGAGAACGTCGTCGGCCCGCCAGCCCCACCGGCGCTGGCGGTGGAGACGTGCTCGCGCTCGGCGTTGCCGGTCCCGGTAATCGACGGCAGCAGGGGCGCGCCCGATACCCCCACCTGGGCGTCGGCCTGGACGATCTGGGCAATCGCCACGGCAATATCGAGATTGTAGATTTGGGTGGCTTCCATCAGCGACGTCAGTTCGCGGGACTGGAAGCCACGCCACCAATCCAGCGCGGGAAGGGAGGTGTCAGGCGCGGTGCGGCCGCCTTCGCGATACGCCGCCGGCATATCAAGGTTGAGTTCGGGCTTTTCGGTTCCGAGGATACAGCCCGACAGCGCCGGGCTGAGCAGAAGGACGGAGAGGGCGCAAGCCGTCCGCATCTTGCCGGCAAATCTGGCGAGGTAAGGGGTTGGCGTATGCCCGGACGCCCGGTCGTGGCGCTCTCCGGCGGCTTGCGTCGCCTCGAATCCGAGATGACGCAGGGCTTGTTGGGGAGCTTGGCCGATCATTGGTTTTACTATTGACATGTTACTATCGACATTCATTCGCCCGGTTGCAGCGTCGTATCGGGCGCGAGTGGTGCGGTGCCGCCGTCCCGGAGACGTTGGCCCCAGGACCGGAACCGATCCATATACAGGT